>Ga0105047_10009027_pt1 | contig 16488 bp, 8 predicted proteins | sample MAT04_FD_78384 | JGI IMG/M metagenome (GOLD analysis project Ga0105047, IMG submission 78384) | Freshwater microbial communities from Lake Fryxell liftoff mats and glacier meltwater in Antarctica - MAT-04 (megahit assembly) | ecosystem: Environmental > Aquatic > Freshwater > Ice > Liftoff...
CAAGGGCGACGGCAAGGTGCTGTTCGACTACTGGTTCGCGGCCGCCGTCGAGGGCGAGCGCATCGGCTACCTCCAGTGGAGCGCCCGCGAGGTCGAGAAGAACGGGCAGAAGCTGTGGGTCGGGCTGAAGTACCAGCACTTCACCATCGACCGCTTCGGGCAGGTGGTGTCGCAGTTCGGCGAGGAATCGACCGTCGAGACGCCGGCCGGCGAGGTACTCGTCGCGTCGATGCGGCAGGGGCTGGGGATGAACCAGGCGCTCGCCCTGACCGGCACGGTCGAGGGGAAGGTACTCAAAATCCGCGGCGAGGGGGCGGCGGCCGGGGCGAGCGACACGCCGTGGCCCGGCGGCGTCACCGGCCTCACCACCGAGCCGCGGCTGTTCAAGGAGAAGCGCGGCAAGGCCGGCGAGGCGTTCGACTACCTCACCTACGTCCCGCAGGTCAACCGCGTCGTGAAGGTGACGGTCACGTTCGAGGGCGAGGAGGCGACCGCCCTGTGGCCGAACACCCCGCCGCGGAAGCTGCTGCGCTTCGTCTCGAAAATGGAGCCGGTCGGGAACTTCAAGCTCCCGCCGGCGACGACGTGGTGCGACGCCGAGACCGCCGAGCCGCTGCGGGTCGAGTTCGACTTCCCCGGCCTGGGCGGCCGCGTTACGTTCCTGCGGACGACCGAAGCCGCGGCCAAAGCCCCGGTCGCGCGGCCGCTGAAACTGTTCAACGCCCAGTCGATTCGCCTGGATCGGGAAATTCCGGGAATACACGGCATGGGGTCGGCCGTCTACAACGTGACGGCGGCCCGCGACGACGACCCCGGCACGGTGTTCCCGGCCGACGCCCGGCAGCAGGTGAAGAACCTCGACCCGAAGGCGAAGACGTTCGAGCTGCACGTCGCCGCGTCGCACGGCCCGGTCGCGGGGGCGGCCGCCGAACCGGTTCCGGGGAAAGAGTTCCTCGGTAGCAGTTTCTTCATCAACTGGGACAACGAGGCGGTTAAGATGCACGCGGCGAAGGCCGTCGCCGGGCTGCCCGCGGCGGCCGGGGCGTGGGACAAAGCGAAGGCCGTCGAGCGCTGGGTCCACCAGAACATGAAGGCGGTCGAGTTCTCGCAGGCGATGGCGACGGCGGACAACGTGGCGAAGACGCTCACGGGCGACTGCACCGAGTACGCCATGCTCGGGGCGGCGATGTGCCGGGCCGTGGGGGTGCCGTCGCGGACGGTCCTCGGGCTGGTGTACGCCGCGGGGCCGGGCGGCAAGCCGTTCCTCGCCTACCACATGTGGTACGAGGCGTTCGCCGGCGACCAGTGGGTGCCGCTCGACGCGACCCTCGGGCAGGGCGGCGTCGGCCCGGGCCATATTGCCATCACCACCCATTCGTGGCACGACGAGCGGTCGTTCGCCCCGCTGCTGCCCGTGCTGCGGGTGTTGGCCGCCAAGCCGGCGGTCGAGGTGCTGAAAGTCGCGCCGTGAAGCTGGGCAAGGGCGATCGCCGGTGCCGGGCGTGTGGGAAGTCGAAACCGCGCGGAAATTACCGCGTGCGATAGCTTCCCGCGGGTTCCGCGTCTATACTCGGTGAACGTCGCGCACGGGGGAGGGTGGTCGGGCGTTCCGCCGATGGCCGGCGCGAACCGGCCCCGCCGTCCCCCCGACGGGGTTGCGGGATGACCGACCGGGACCGAGCCGCCTTACCGCCCCCCGCCGTCAGCGAACCGACACCCGGACCGTACCCCGATTCCGCCCCGCGAACCGACGACCCGTCCATGCCCCTCACTCTCCCCACCCGACCCCACGGACGACCGGCCACGGACCACCCGAGCGCACCCCCGGCCGACCGCGGCCGGCCCTGGTTGACCCGCCTGCTCGCCGGCGACGCGGCCCTCCCGCCCGCCGCCCCGGTCGCCCTCGCGCCGGCCGACCGGACCCCGGCCGAGCACGACGCCGTCGCCCGCGCCCTCGGCTGCCCCGACGTGTTCGTCCTCGACGCCCCCGACCGCCCGGCCCGCGAGCGCGTCGTCGCCGACCTCGCCCGCAGCGCCGCCGCCCGCGGCGAGCGCGTCCTCGTCCTCTCCCCCGACCCGGCCGCGTGCGACCGTTTGGTTGAACTGCTCGCCACCCCCGGGTCGCGGGTCGTCCGGGCGCTGGCCGACGACGAGAACCCGCACCGCCCGTCGCCCGTCGCCACCCGCTATACGTCCGCCGCCCTCGGCCGCGGCCGGGTCGAGGCCGCCCGCCGCGACGCCGCCCACGCCGCCGCCGGGCTGGAGGCCGACCACGCCGCCCTCGCCGCGGCCGCGGCCGCCGCCGACGAGTTGCGGGCGCTCGCCGAGCGCTACGCCGCCCTCGAACCGGACCGCGCCGCCCTCGACGCCCGGCTCGCCGGCCTCGACGCCGAGGTCCGCGCCGACGCCGCCCGCGAGTCGTCCCCGCTCGCCGTAATGCTCGACGGCCTCCGCGCCGACCACGACGCCGCGGTCGCCCCACTCGCGGCCGACCGCACGGCGGTCGCCGCCTGCCGCGCCGAGGCGACGGCCGCCCGCCAGCACCTCGTTGAAATACAAACCGAGGGCGGGAAGAAGACCGGTTTCTTCTCCCGCCTGCTGCACAAGCCGAAGACGCCGGCCGACCCGACCGACCTCGACCGCCAGCTCGCCGACCTCGACCGCGAGGCGAAGGAACTGGCCGACCGCGAGGCGGCGCTGCAGGCCGAGATCGACGCCCTGGCCGGGCGGCTGGCGGCCGAGCGCGAGAAGCGGATCGCCGCCGACCTCGCGGCGCGGCGCGCGGGGATCGACGCCCGCCTCCCGGCCCTCGTCGCCGAGCGCGACGAGATCGTCGGCCGGTACGCCCGGCGCGGGAAGGAACTCGACCGCGTCGGCGTCGCCGCCCCCGCCCTACTCAGCACGGAGGCGGCGGGCCGTGCCGCGGCCGACGTGTCCGCACGCCGGGCCGACGCCGAAGGCCGCCTCGTCGTCGCCCGCGACCGCCTCGACGAAGTGACTCGGGCTGCGGCCGACCAGGTGCGCCAGCTACTGGCCGAGGCGCGGGTGGTCGTGGGCACGCCGGGCAGCCTCGCCGCCGACCCGACCTTCGCCGCCGACCGTGATGTTGCCGACCCGCCGTTCGCCCTGCTCGTCCTCGACCACGCCGAGGAACTCGCCGAGCCGGACTTCACCCGCCTCACGCGCCTCGCCGGCCGGTGTGTGTTGGCCGGAGCGATCGGCCGACCCGGGGGCGGCGCGTCGTTCGCCGCGCGCCTCGCCCGCCTGCTCGACCGCGAGCCGTGGGCCGTCGAGGGCGACCGCCTGGTCTGCCGCCTCGCCCACCCGACCCCCGACGGCCGGGGGGCGAGCCGCGAGCCGGTCGCCGACCGCCCCGAGATCGAACTGCGCGTCGCCGACGACGGCGGGCGGGCGGTCCTCGCCGCCATCGCGTTCCCGGCCGCCATGCGTGTCGCCGACGCGAAGGCGTTCCTGGTCGCGCAACTCGGCGAGACGTGCCTGCGGCCGTGCGGCGACCACCACTGGCGGCACGCCGCCGATTGCTCCACCGCCCACTGGCCGGCGGCCGAGTGCGCGGCCGGCGGCGACTGGCTCGACCTCGAATCCGGCGTCCGCGAGTGGGTGGTCGGGGCGTTCACCGCGGCCGTCGCGTTCGACCCCGCCGCCGGGTGGGACGCCGCCTCCGCCGAAGCCTGGCTCGCCGCCCGCCTCCCGGCCGACCGCGGCCGCGTCGCCGCCCTGCCACGCCAAGCCGTTCCCACTGCGGCGGCTTTCCGGCCGGTTGCGGTCGGCTGATGCGGGATCGGCCCTGGGACCGCGGGCGTCCCGCCCGCCGCCTTCGCCCCCGGACGGCGAAGGTGGCGGGCGGGACGCCCGCGGTCCCAGGGGGGGCGGCTCCGCCGCCCGGACGTGACACCCCACCCCGGCCACCTGTCGTTTCAGGTTTCTTACAGCGAGCCGCGACCGCAAGGGAGTGGGTAACGCCCGGCCGCTCCCTTGCGGTCGCGGCTCGCCGGACACTCCGCGAGCACCCGAAACGAGTTTAGCGCTGGCATTATGTTTGCTAATTCCCCGGCGTACCCGACGCGGTTCGGGCACACACCTCAACCGGGAGATTGCCATGGCTCTGCTCAGGTGGGCGCTAATCGCCCTGGTCGTCGCCGTCGTCGCCGCGGTCTTCGGGTTCGGCGGCATCGCCGAGGGCGCGACCGATGTGGCGAAGATCCTCTTCTACGTCTTCCTCGCCGTGTGCGCGGTCCTCTTCATCGCCGGGGCGATGACCTACCGGGCCGTCGCCGGCCCGTCCGGGTCGTCGATGACGCGCTAGCAACGGAGTCGGTTCGCACCCTGGGACCGCGGGCGTCCCGCCCGCATGCCCGAACCTCTCGGTCGGCTATCGATGCGGGCGGGACGCCCGCGGTCCCAGGGACTGACGACCTAGTCGGTCAGCGTCGGACGCGCACCCCGAGGCGGCGGAGGACGGCTTTTGCGGCGAAGTACCCGCACATGCCGTGAACTCCGCCGCCCGGTGGCGTTGATGACGAACAGAGAAACAGGCGCGGGTTCGGCGTGGTGTACGGGTTCAGCCGGGCGACGGGGCGGGTGAAGAGTTGTCCGAAATCGGTCACGCCGCCACCGATGTCGCCGCCGACGTAGTTCGGGTTGTGCCGCTCCATCGCGGCCGCGTTCATCGTGTGGGTGGCTAGGATCGTGCCGCGGAAGCCGGGGGCGAAGCGCTCGACCTGCGCCTCGATCTTCGCCCTCGCGTCCTCGGTCGAGCCGTTCGGGACGTGACAGTAGGCCCAGGCTATGTGTCTCCCGAGCGGTGCCCGCGACGGGTCGGCGACCGTCGGCTGCGAAAACAGAACGAAGGGTCGGGCTGCCGGTTTACCGTCGAACGCCGCCCGCTCGGAAATCGACATCTCGGCGAGCGTGCCGCCGAGGTGCAGCGTCCCAGCATTTCGACACTCGGCGGCGGTCCACGGCACCGGCCCCGACAGCGCCCAATCGACCTTGAACACGCCCGGCCCGTAGCGGTACGACGCCAGTCGGCGCGTGTAGCTCGCCGGCAGGCGGTGCCCCGCGAGGCGGATCGACTGCCGCGGGGTTACGTCTAGCAACACCGCTCTCGCCGGCGGCAACTCGTCGATCGACTTCACCCATTGCCCCGTCACGATCTCCCCGCCGAGCGAACGGAAGTACGCCGCCAGTGCGTCGGCGAGGCGCTGCGCCCCGCCGCGGACTACGGGCCAACCACAAGCGTGCCCGGCCATCGCCAGCATGAGCGCGATCGCCGCCCCCGGCCGCGTTTCGAGTGGCAGGACGGCGTGGGCGGCGATCCCCGCCCAGAGTGCCCGGGCCTTTTCGGTGCGGAAGTACGCTTCCGCCATCCCCCGCCCCGACCGCACCGCCGGCCACCCGAATCGCAGCGCCGCCAGCGGGTGTCGCGGGATGCGGAACGGGCCGAGGAGGTCGCCGAACAAGTCGTCCGCGCTCCTGACGAGCGGGGCCATCAGCTTCCGGTAGGCGTCGCCGTCCGCACCCAACCCAGCCGCCGTCGCGTCCACCCCGCGGTCGAGGACGGCGGCGGTGCCGTCGTCGAACGGGTGGGCGAGGACGGTGTGCGGGTGGACCCATTCGAGACCGTAGCGGTCGAGCGGCATGCCGCGCAGGAACGGCGACGCGACCGCCATCGGGTAGACGGCCGAGCAGACATCGTGGATGAAGCCGGGGAGCGTCAGCGGCAGTGACCGCACGCCGCCGCCGATGGTGTCCGAGCCTTCGATGACCAGCACCGACAGGCCGGCGCGGGCCAGGGCGATGGCGGCCGCCAGGCCGTTCGGCCCGGACCCGATCACGATGGCGTCGCGGGGGGTCGTCATCGGTTCTCCGGGCGGCACACGGAATGCGGGGGGTCATGCACCGACCGCGGCGGAAGCCGGGTCGAATGGAGGCACGATCATGGCCAACGAACCGCAGCGCCCCGAGTCCGACAACACCCCGCCGGCCGAGACCGGGGGCCACACCGACGCCGACGAGATGAAGCCGGCGGAGGAATGGGGCGAGCGCCTCGACACGGGGAAGCGTATCGCCCGCGGCGGGAAGGACCACGGCCCCGTTCCGGGAGCGGAAGAAGCGAAGTGAAAAGGTGCCGTGGAATCACGGCCGGTTCTTTCACGCTTATTGGAGTGGTCCGATGCCTCACGCGACCAGCCCGCCACCCGGGATCGACCCCGGGCCGTTCCCGCACCCGCCTCGGCCGCCCCAGCCCGACCCGAGCGAACCGGGACCAGACCCCGGCCCGCAAACCCCGGTGGACGAACCGCCGCCCGGCCCGCCGCGGCCGGGCGGGCCGGTGCCGTAGCCGGCGCACCCGCTTACCCGTTCTTCTCGTCGCGGCCGTGGGCGTGGGCCGGCGGGTGGGTCGCCTCGACGGCGGTGAACGCTTCCGTGATGCAGTAGCTGTGTTCCGCCCCCTTCGGCACGACCCACGAGTCGCCCGGCCCGAGCTTCACGACTTGTCCTTCGACGGTGAGTTCCGCCCGCCCCTTGATGACGTATCCGACCGTCTCGTAGTCGCGCCGGGTGGCCGGCTTCGGGTCGTGTGCGGGTAGCTCGTCCCACAACCGCATCCCGACGTGGACCGACGACGCGAGGTACTTCTGCCCGTCCGGGCCGTGCGGGGAGTGCTTCGAATCGACCTTCGTGACCGTCGTGTCTGCCATGATCGCCTCTTGGGAAGGAACGCCCGGGTGGGTCGTCTTCCCGGGTACGGCCGCAACTGACGTGCCCTACGCCACGATCTCTTTAACGACGGTGCCGTGAACGTCGGTCAGGCGGAAGTCGCGGCCGGCGTAACGGTACGTCAGCTTGGTGTGGTCGAAGCCGAGGAGGTGGAGCATCGTCGCGTGCAGGTCGTGGACGGCGACCGGTTTCTCGACCGCCCGGAAGCCGTACTCGTCCGTCGCGCCGTGGACGGTCCCGCCCCTGATGCCGCCGCCGGCGAGCCAGCAGGTGAAGCCGTAGTGGTTGTGGTCGCGGCCGTTCAGCCCCGGCAACTCGGCGACCGGCGTGCGGCCGAACTCGCCGCCCCAGAGCACGAGGGTGCTGTCGAACAGCCCGAGCCGCTTCAAGTCCGCCAGGAAGGCCGCGATCGGGCCGTCCCACTGGCCGGCGAGCTTCTTGTGTTCGGCTTCGAGGCCGCCGTGGTTGTCCCACGGCTGGCCGGCCCCGCTCCACACCTGCACCACCCGTACGCCGCGCTCGATCAGCCGGCGGGTGAGCAGCAGCTGCCGGCCGTGGACGGTGTCGCCGTACAGGTCGCGCGTCGCCTTCGTCTCGCGGGTGAGGTCGAAGGCGTCGGTCGCCTCGGCCTGCATCCGGAAGGCCAGCTCGAACGTGTTGATGCGGGCTTCGAGCTGGGCGTCGTTCGCGCGGGCGGCGGCGTGCGCGTCGTTGAGCGCCTTCACCAAATCGAGCTGCTCGCGCTGGCGGGGGGCGGGCAGGTCGGCGTTGCGGATGTGGGCGATGAGTTTATCGACCCCGGCGTGCTGGGTGTCGAGGTAGGTGCCCTGGTAGACGCCGGGCAGGAACCCGGCCCGCCAGTTCTGAGTGGTCACGATGGGATACCCGCCGGGGCACATGACGACGAACCCGGGCAGGTTGCGGTTCTCGGTGCCGAGGCCGTACGTCACCCAGCTGCCGAGGCTCGGCCGCGGCTGCCGGCCCTCGCCGCAGTTCATCAGCATCAGCGACGGCTCGTGGTTCGGCACCTCCGCGAACACCGACCGGACGACTGCCATCGAATCGACGTGGGCGGCGGTCTTGGCGAACAGGTCGCTCACCTCGATCCCCGACGCGCCGTACTTCTTGAACGCGAACGGCGACCGCATCGCCGCCCCGGTCTTGCGCTCGGTGCGCAGGTTGGTGGTCGGCAGCGGCTTGCCGTGGTACTTGTCGAGGAGCGGCTTCGGGTCGAACGTATCGACCTGCGACGGCCCGCCGTTCATAAAGAGGTGAACGACGTGCTTCGCCTTCCCCGGGAAGTGCGGGGCCTTCGGCGCGAGCGGGTCGGGCGGTGCGGCCCGGGCGTCGTCGGCGGCCACGCCGGCGAGGGCGAGTACCCCGAGGCCGGTGCCGCAGCGGCCGAGCATGTCGCGGCGGGTGAGCGGGAACATCACGATCTCCAATCAGTCCACGAACGCGAACTCGTTGGTCATCATCAGCCCGTGGGCGAGGTCGGCCCAGCGGTCGGCCTCCGGCCCCTTCGCCACGAACGTCAGCGCCAGGGCGCGCTCCGCGGCCGCCGGCGGGCGGCCGTACAGCGTCAGGAATAGTACGTCGAGCCGCGCCGCGGGCTCCTTGTGCTTCTGGATCGCCGGCGACGCCGCGAGGCGCTTGGCGGCGGTGCGGGCGAACGGGCCGTTCATCAGGAACAGCGCTTGCGGGGCGACGGTCGTGGGCGTCCGCTCGGGCGACAGCGCCGCCGGGTTCGGCACGTCGAACGTGGTCAGCAGGCTCGGGAACTCCAGCCGATCGACGTACCCGAACACGGCCCGGCGGTTCGCCCCGGGGATGCCGACCGGCGGCCCGCCGGCGGCGTGGACCAGCCCGCCCGAGACGGCCAACACCGAATCGTGTAGCGCCTCGAATTCGAGGCGGCGGCGGTTCGATCGCCAGAGCAAGCGGTTCTCGGCGTCGGCGGCGAGGGCGTCGGGCCGGTCGAGGCTTTGCTGCGAGTACGTCGCCGAGGTCATCACGAGCTTGTGGAGGCGCTTCACCGTCCAGCCGTGGTCCATGAAGTCGGCGGCGAGCCAGTCGAGGAGTTCGGGGTGGGTCGGCGGGTCGCTGCGGAGGCCGAAGTCGCCGGGCGTGGCGACCAGCCCGCGGCCGAAGTGGTGCATCCAGACGCGGTTCACGAAGACGCGGGCGGTGAGCGGGTTGTCGCGGGCCGCGATCTCGCGCGCCAGTTCGAGCCGCCCGCTGCCGGCGGTGAATGGCTTGCGGCTGGGGGTGACGACCTTCGGCGATTGCCGCGGCACCGCATCCCCCGGGCGGCCGGGGTTGCCGCGCTCGAAGACGCGCGGGTCGTAGGGGCGCGGCGTATCGGCGAGGGCCATCGCCCGCGGCGGCCCCTTCGCCATCCAGACTTCGACGGCGCGCAGTAGTTTCTGGTACTCGGCCTGCGTGCCGCGGTCGGGGAAGAGCGAGAGGAAGCCCCAGTCGAGTGCGAGCGGGGCGTCGGCGGGGGCGGTCGGGCCGTAGAGGACGCGGCGCAACGCCTCGGCGTCCGGGTCGGGCAGTGCCGCCGCCCCCGTCGCGCTCGCGGCCTTCCACTGCTGGTCGATGCCGACGAGCAACTTGCCGTAGCGCTCGGCGACCTCCTTCATCGACTTCGGCGGGACCGCGAACGCCGCGCCGACGAGCCGGTTGCCCCCGTCGAGTTTCGCCAACACGCCCGGCGCGGCCGCGGCGAACTCGGCCGCGGGCAACTCGGCGACGGCGTGCCAATACCGCCACGCCGGGTCGCGCCGCTTGCGGGCGTCGTCGAGGTACTGCCGCCAGCGGGTACTCATCGTCGGGTTCAGGTCGCCGCGGTCGGCGATGAGCATGAAGTCGTCGGCCGGCGGGGCGCTGCGGGCGGCGTGGGCGGCGAGCAGGTATTCGCCGGCGCGGGTCCGCCCCCCGGTCACGAGTTCGGCGTGCCGGCCGGTCACGAACTCTACAAGTGCCTGCTCGCGCACCCTCAACTCGGCGGCGTGCAGCAGGTACTCGCCGGTGTCGGGTGCCTTCCCCAACAGAGGCGGGATCGTCGGTTCGGTGGCGCTCCGGAAGACGCCGTAGAGGGAGTAGTAGTCGGCGCTCGGCACCGGGTCGAACTTGTGGTCGTGGCAGCGGGCGCACGTCACCGTCAGGCCCATCAGCCCGCGGGTGACGACATCGATGCGGTCGTCGAGGATGTCGTGGGTGTTGTTCAGAAAGTGCCCGCCGACGGTGAGGAAGCCGAGGGCCGCGAGGTCTTTCGGGTCGGCGAGCGGGAGCAGGTCGGCGGCGAGCTGTTCGCGCACGAAGCGGTCGAACGGCAGGTCGCGGTTGAACGCGCCGACCACGTAGTCGCGGTACGCCCACGCCCACGGGTACTCCTTCCCCTCGAAGAAGACGTACCCCTTGTTGTCGGCGTAGCGGGCCACGTCGAGCCAGTGGCGGCCCCAGCGCTCGCCGTACCGGGGCGACGCGAGCAGGCGGTCGATCAGCGCCTCGTAGGCGGCGGGGGCGGGGTCGGCGAGGAAGGCGGCGACCTCGTCCGGCGTCGGCGGAAGGCCGTGCAGGTCGAACGTCGCCCGGCGGATCAGCGTGCGGCGGTCGGCCGGCGGACTCGGCGTTAGCTCCGCCGCCTCCAGCTTCGCCAGCACGAAGCGGTCGATGTCATTGCGGATTGCGGATTGCGGATTGCGGATTTGCGGGAGTGGCGGGCGTGTGACACGACGGAAGGCCCAGTGGGTACTCGCCGCCTTGGCGATGGCGTTGGGCGCGGCGAGTTGGAGCGTCGCCGGCCACGGCGCGCCGCGCGCCACCCACGCCTCCAGCGCCGCAACCTCGCCTGCGGGCAGCTTCCCGGCCGGCGGCATCTTCAGATCGTCGTCGGCGTGGCGGACGGCCGCGATCAGGCGGCTCTCCTTCGGCTTGCCCGGCACCACGGCCGGCCCGCCGTCGCCCCCGGCCAGGGCGGCGGCGCGGGTGTCGAGGCGCAGCCCGCCCTTCGGCTTCTCCGGGCCGTGGCACGACAGGCAGCGCTCGACCAGCACCGGGCGGACGTGCTTCTCGAAGAACTCGTCGTCGGCCGCCGCCGGCTGTGCCGCGGACGCCGAAGCGAGGAGGACGAAGGGGACGGGCCAGACGAGCCAACGCATCGGCGACACCGGACGAGGACGGGCGGGTAGCAGGGCGGGAGTGGGGGAGGAGAGTCTATACAGGGTGACGTATTGCCGCCCGCGGATCAAGAGGCGTGTTCGACTTTGGCACGGGCGGCGTGGTACAATCCCGCCAGGAATCGGGTCGCGGGACGGGCGGAGGGACGCGGGTGATTCGCGCCATCGTGTGGAAGGAATTCCGCGAGCAAGGGCTAATCGGCCTCACCCTGCTCGTCCTCGGGACCGGGGTGCTGTTCGCGGCCGCGGCCGTCGCCGAGCCGCGGGTCGAGGGGGCCGGCCCCGCCGACGTGGTCCGCTACCTCGGGCTGGGCCGGCTCGCCACCCTGCTCCTGGCCGTGACCGCCGGGATGGTGTGCGGCGGAGCGCTCTTCGCCGGCGAGCGCGAGGCCGGGACGATGGGGTTCCTCGACGCCCTGCCGACCTCGCGGTGGTGGGTGTGGCGGGCGAAGCTGGCCGCCGGGTCGGCGCTCATGACGATCCAGGTCGGGGTGGTGCTGGCGGTGGCCGCCGCCCTGGGGTTGGTCGAGGGCGGGTCGGCCGTCGCCATCGGGCTGTACGCCCTGCTCGCGTTCACCTGGGGGCTGTACGGGTCCACCCACGCCCGCACCACCCTCGGGTCGGTCGGGGTGGCGATACCGACGGCCAGCTTCGTGGCCATCGCCACCCTCGTCCCCGTCACCCTGTTCTTCCACAACCCGGGGAACAACCTGCCCCGCGCCGAGGGGCAGCTGATCTTCCTCGCGGTCATGCTCGCCGCCCCGCTCGCCGGCTCGGCCCTGTCGTTCACCCGCCCCGACCGCGAGCGGGCGGCCGACGACCCGACCCCGATCCTCCCGCGGCCCACCCCCCGGACGATGCGCGACTTCCCGGACCCGCCGCCCGAGCCGGAAGTCGTGCCCTCCCAGCCCGGCCGGTCGCGGGTCGGGGTGAGGGCGGCGGCGTGGTTGGCGGCCCGGCAACTCGTCCGCCCCGGGCTGGCGCTGTCGGCGTTCGCCCTCGCGTTCGGGCTGGCGCTACTCCTTCCCGGGGTCCAGCCGGTGCTGCTCTGGCCGGGCCTCGCCCTCGCCGCCGGCATCCTGGCCGGGGTGTCGTCGTTCGCCGACGAGCAGGCCCACGGGGTCGCCATGTTCTGGGGCGAACGGCGGCTCCCGGTCGGGCGGGCGTGGGCGGTCAAGGTCGCGGTGTACGCCGGGTTCGCGCTGTGGCTCGCGGCGCTGCTCGCCCTCCCGCTCGCGGTCCGGTCGCAGGTCGTGGCGGCGGTCCCGGGGCGGGGGGAAGCGACGCTCTCGGCGGTGTTCAAATCCCTGCTGTTCGAGCCGCGTCACTTCGGCCCGGACGGGTGGAAGTACCTGGCCGTCCCGGTCGGGTACGGGTTCGCGTTCGGGCACCTGTGCGGGCTGCTGTTCCGCAAGGCGGTGGTGTCGGCCGGGGTAGCGGTCCTGGTCGGCGGGACGGCCGCCGCCCTGTGGTTCCCGTCCGTCCTGGCCGGCGGGGTCGGGTTCTGGCAGCTCTGGCTCCCGCCGATACTGGTACTGGTCACCGCCCGGCTACTGCTGCGGCCGTGGTCGGCCGAACGGCTCGGCCGCCCGGCGGCGCTCGGCACCCTGGCCGCGGGGGGCGGGGCCGTCGCCCTCGCCCTGGCCGCCGGGGTCGGCTACCGGGCGGCCGAAGTCCGGGACGAGCCGGGGGGCGAAGACGACCTGCGGTACGTCGCCGGCCTGCTCCCGTTCGACACGAACGAGGCCGGGCGCGGCTTCCGGACGGCGGCCGAGCAGTACGCCCGAGTCGCCGGGCGGCTGACCCCCGCGACCGACCGGACCGGGCCGCCGGGGGCGCGGCGGGGGCGGGTCGAGGAGCGGGCCGACGCCGTTTTGTACAAGGGCTACCGGGGCGACGACCCCGAGTTCGACGACTGGCTCACCCGCGTGTACGAGTCCGACCGCCCGACCGGGGCCGACCCGTCGTGGTACGCCGCCGCCGCCGCCGCCGCCGACCCGCGCCTTCCCGTGGGGCTGTACGAACACCCGCTCGTGAGCGGGACGACGACCGGGGCGGCCGCCCTCGACAACGGCCGGCGGATGGCCGTCGCCCTCCTCGCACACGGCCTCCGGCGGCAGGCGACCGGCGACCCGGCGGCCTTCGTGGACGACCTGCGGACCGCGCTGGCGGTCGGCCGGAACATGCGCAACGGGTCGGTCGTCCGGGCGTTGCAAGAGGGGAACACGACCGCCCGGCAGTCCCTGGCCGCGACCGACCGCTGGCTCGAACAACTCGACGGCCGCCCCGACCTGCTCCGGGCCGCCCTCGCCGCGGTGCTGGCCGACGACCGGGCCGTGCCGACGCGGGTGACGCCGGACGGGGCCGTGGTGCCGGCGGAAGTCCCGGCGGCGGACGGGGCCGTCCCGTTCGACGCCGCGCCGTACTTGCTCGCCGAGCGGTTCCTGATCCGCGAGGCGATGAAGGCCCCGACCCAGTGGCTGCCGGACCAGCTCGCGTCGCCCGGCGCGGACCGCGAGGCGGCCGCCCCGGTGGTCGATCTGGTGTCGTTCGCCTGGAGCGTGCCGTGGGAGCGAGAGCGGACCTGGCGGTTGGTCGGAATGGGGTTCGAGCGGGCGGCCGGGCCGCAGTTCCACCGCCTGACCCGGGGCCGCCCCGGGGCCGCCGGCCTCGCCCTGCGCACCCCGAGCGTCCAGGACTTGACCGAGTTCGACCGGCAACTTCGGGTGTACCGGCGGGCGGTCGCGCTGCGGCTGGCGGTCCGCCTCTACTGGGAGGAACGGGGCACCGTTCCGCCCGACCTCGACGCCGTCGTCGCGGCCGGCATCCTGCCGGCGGTGCCGACCGACCCCTACGCCGACCCGCCGGCCCCGTTCCACTACCGGGTGTCGGAGGGGGAGACGTTCGCCGTCCCGCGCGAGCGGATCGGCCCGACGACGGTGCCGCCGACCATCCACGTCGGGACGGCCACGAAAGGGCAGCCGATCGTCTGGAGCGTCGGCCAGAACAAGACGGACGACGGCGGGCGGAGCCTGCCGGTCGCCCCCGGCAACCCGAGCCGGGCGGAGGATTTGGTCTACCTCGTCCCGCCGCCGCCGGCCCGGAAGTAACGACACGGCCCACCCGTTGAAAATGGGTGGGCCGTGTCATTCAGAGGGTGGTGGAAAGCTCGCCATTAACGCGCGAATGTGTACGGGCGGAGTAGACATTTGTACCCGTGCAAGGCGCTCACTTCCGATAGGCGCACGCCTTGAACGCCTTGAACGCCTTGCTACGTTTCCAGCGTTTTCCGGCGCGCGCCGGGATCTATCTGTCGTCAGAATGATCGCCTTCCCCCCGGCCGTCGCCACTAAACCGCCGGTTGTCAGACACGCGTTCACTCCACGAAGACGAACTCCTTGGCGTTGAACAGGGCGTGGGCGAGGTCGGCCCAGACCTTCGGGTCGTCGGGCCGGCCGGTCTCGACCGCGGCGTCGGTCACGAACCCGACGGCGGCGGCGAGTTCGTCCGCCCCCGGCTGGCGGCCGAACGCCGCCGCGTACATCGCCGCCACACGCTGCGCGGCCGGCCGTTTCGGAACGGCGAGTACGCGCTTCGCCCACAAGTCGGCCTGGTTGAGGACGAACGGGTTGTTCAGCATCGCCAGCGCCTGGGCCGGAACGTTCGACACCGTCCGCCGGCCGATGGCGGTGAACGGCGTCGGGTAGTCGAAGGCGACGAACATCGGGTTGAGGAAGTTCCGCCGGACGGCGAGGTAGACACTCCGCCGGTCGTTCCCGTCCACCGGCCCGCTCGCCGGCCGCCCGCGCCCGACCGAGTGTTCGGTCAGGTACGGCAGCACCCCCGGCCCGCCGGGGGTGGGGTCGAGCCGGCCGGAGACGACCAACATCGCGTCGCGGATCGCCTCCGCTTCGAGCCGGCGGACGGTCTGGCGGTGGAGCAGCTTGTTCAGCGGGTCGGCGGTGACGGCCTTCGCCGCCTGCTCCGGCGTCGCGCGGCTGGCTTGGCGGTACGCGGTCGAGTGGACCATCAGGCGGTGCATGCGCTTGACGGACCAGGGCTGGTCTCCCAAAGCCCCCCCGTCGCGACGGGGGGGCTTTTCGGTGGGCTTCACGAACTCGCCCGCCAGCCAGTCGAGCAACTCCGGGTGCGTGGGCGGCTGGCCCTGGTAGCCGAAGTCGTCCGGGCTACGAACGATTCCCTCGCCGAAGTGGTGCTTCCACAAACGGTTCACCAGCACCCGGGCGACGAGCGGGTTGGTCGGGTCGGTGACGGCCTTCGCCAACTCCAGCCGCCCGCTCCCGCTGCCAGCGAACGCCTTCCCCCCGAACGCTTCGAGGAACGCCCGCGGGGCCTCGACGCCCGGCAGTTTGTGATTCCCGCGTATGAATACCCGCTCGTTCCGGCCGGCAGCGTCGCGCAGCGCGGGGGCGCGGTGCGGGTCGGGCAGCTTGGCCTCCAACTCGCGGACGCGAGCGGCGAGGGGCTTCGCTTCCGGGTCGTTCGCCGACGCCGGCGGCAGGTCCGCGGACGGCGGCGCGGCCACGGCCTCGCCCGGCTCGGCCGGCGGCGGCGCGTCGGCGAACCACGCCTCGGACAAGGCGACGTACCCGGCCCCGTCGTCGAGGAATTCGAGGTACGCCGGCTGCCCCTTCCACATCCGCACGTCGAACGTCACCCAGCGGAGTTCCTCGCCGTGGTTGACCGCCTGCGCGAGGCCGCCGTAGATCGGGGCCTGGATGAGTTGCAGGCCGTTGAGGACGACGCGGGCGCGGGCGTCGCGGCCGGCGACGCGGACGGCGACGAACGGCCGGTCGATCTCGAACGTCGGCGACCGCAGCGCCCCGACGAGCCGCTTCGACTCGCGGCCGCTGTGCGGGAACCCGCCGCCCGCCTCGGCCCGGAACGCCGGCCCGCCCGCGTCCCAGCGCGTCCGCCAACCGTCGTCGAACCGCTCGAACGCAACCGCCTTCGCCCGCCAATCCGATTTGGGTGGCGGGGGCGGAACCACTGACTTCGCGGCCGGCACCTTCTTCGCCAACTCCGCCCGCGCCGTGCGCAGCTCGTCGAGCAGTTTGACCGTCGCGGCCGGGTCGCCGAGGTCGGCCCGGTCGTAGCGCGAGCTGGCGAGGACGCCGAACAGGGCGTAGTAGTCCTTCGTGGCGATCGGGTCGAACTTGTGGTCGTGGCAGCGGGCGCAGGCGACCGTCAGCCCGAGGACGGCCTTACCGAATACGTCGATCTGGTTGTCCACCCGGTCGGCGAACTCGGCCCGCGAATCGACCGGCGAGTGCTTGGCCTCGCCGAGCCACCAGAAGCCGGTGAGGGCGAGCGTGTCGTTGTCGCCGGTCCGCGGGTCGCGGCGCGGGTCCGGGAGCAGGTCGCCGGCGAGGTGTTCGGTCAGGAAGCGGTCGTAGGGCACGTCGGCGTTGAACGCCCGGATCACGGCGTCGCGGTAGCGCCAGGCGTCGGGGATCTCGAAGTCGAATTCGTGCCCGTGCGTCTCGGCGTAGCGGGCGAGGTCGAGCCAGTGGCGGCCCCAGCGCTCGCCGTAGTGAGG
>Ga0105047_10009028_pt1 | contig 16487 bp, 13 predicted proteins | sample MAT04_FD_78384 | JGI IMG/M metagenome (GOLD analysis project Ga0105047, IMG submission 78384) | Freshwater microbial communities from Lake Fryxell liftoff mats and glacier meltwater in Antarctica - MAT-04 (megahit assembly) | ecosystem: Environmental > Aquatic > Freshwater > Ice > Liftoff...
AGCGGTACCGCTTTGCGCCGGCCCGTGCTGCCGCTGCCGAGACCTTGACCGTGCAAGACACCCAGCGCCGGGCAGAGCTGAGCAAGATGGGCATCAGCCGCGTCGATGGCGACGTGGCTGCGGCCCGCGAATCGCTGCTGATGCAGCCCTGGTGGCTGGACTGGACGGCGGGGCTGTTCCCGGTGATCCTGGCGGTGTTCTTGCTGCGCTCGTTTTTGTTCGAGCCCTTCAAGATCCCGTCAGGGTCGATGATCCCGACGCTGTTGGTCGGTGACCTGATCCTGGTCAACAAGTTCCAGTACGGCATCCGCCTGCCGGTGACCGGCACCAAGCTGATCGCCAACAAGGACCCGCAGCGCGGCGATGTGATGGTGTTCCATTACCCGGTGGATCCGCGCATCGACTACATCAAGCGGGTGGTCGGCGTGCCGGGTGACGAGGTGAGCTACACCAACCAGTCGCTCAGCGTCAACGGCCAGGTCGTGCCGGTGCAGTCGCTGGGTGATTTCTACGACGAGGACAGCCTGCACTATGCGCCCAAGTACGCCGAGAAGCTCGGCGCGGTGTCGCACAACATCCTGGTCGAGCCCAAGCGGGCATCGATCTACCGGCCGATGGACAGTTTTGTCAATTTCCGTGACAACTGCCGCTACACCGCCGAAGGCGTGACCTGCAAAGTGCCCGCCGGCCACTACTTCATGATGGGCGACAACCGCGACAATTCGCAGGATTCCCGCTATTGGGGCTTTGTGCCCGACGAAAACATCGTCGGCCGCGCCTTCATGGTGTGGATGAACTTCAGCAACCTGCGCCGCATCGGCACCTTCGACTGATCGCGGCCCACCCGGCCACCATGAAGACTCAACCACAGCCCCTGGCAGCACAACGTGGCATCACCTTGATCGGGCTGCTGACCTGGACCATCTTCGTCGGTTTTGCGGGCTACCTGCTGGTGCGGGTGCTGCCGACCGTCAGCGAGTTCTACACCGTGCAGGCTGTGGTGGAGCGGCTGGCCGCGGCGCCGGCCACCACCGTGCCCGAGATCCGCCGCGCCTTCGACCGCCAGCGCACCATCGACGCCACCATCACCTCGGTGACCGGTGCCGACCTCGACATCACCAAAGAAAACGACCGCGTCGTGATTGGCTATGCCTACGAGAAGGAGATTCCGCTTTTCGGCCCGGCGTATCTTCTGATCAAGTACGCTGGCCGCTCGAAGTGAGCCTGTGGGCCGCGGCACCGCCGGTGGCCGATCTGCCGCAGGTCTAGCCCCATGGACAACCGCCCCGACCCCCATCCAGAACCCCGGTCCGACGCCCGCGGCGAACACCGTCTGGGCAGCCGCGTGACCGCGCTGCAAACCCGGCTGGGCCACCGATTTGCCGACACGCAGCTGTTGCAACGGGCGTTGACCCACCGCAGCTTTGGCGCCGACCACAACGAGCGGCTCGAGTTCCTGGGCGATGCGGTGCTCAACCTGGCGGTATCCAGCCTGCTGTACGGGCGATTTTCCGGCTCCGACGAGGGGGATCTGACCCGCGTCCGTGCCCACCTGGTGCGGGAGGACAGCCTGCACCGGGCCGGCCTGGGGCTGGGCCTGCCCGAGGTGCTGCGCCTGTCCGACGGTGAGGCCCGCGGCGGCGGCGCGCTTCGGCCGTCGATCCTGGCCGACGCGGTGGAGGCCTTGATCGGCGCCACCTACCTCGACGGCGGATTCGATGCCGCGGCGGGCCTGGTGCGGCAACTGTTCGGTGAACTGATCGACAACACCGAGGCCGACAGCTGGAGCAAGGACGCCAAGACCGAACTGCAAGAATGGCTGCAGGCGCGCAAACTGCCCGTGCCGGCTTACCGCATTGCTGCCACCCGTGGGCAAGCGCACGCCCAGACCTTCGAGGTCGAATGTGCCGTGGCCACCCTGGGCCTGACCGAGCTGGGCCAAGGCCGGTCGCGGCGCAGCGCAGAGCAAGAGGCGGCGCACCGCATGCTGGGCAAGCTGAAGGCCAGCGACCAGCCTGGCAGCCCGCTGCGCGTCTGATCTGCCCACACCCCAAGACTGCAGGTGACGCCACCTGACCGGCCCACACAGGCCGCCAACCCGAGCATCACCATGACCCCCCAAGACAAGCCCGCGTCCGACCTGCCCCTGGATGTCAACGCCGCGTTGGCGCTGGCCGCCAACGGCCAACGCTGCGGCACCATCGCCATCGTCGGTCGACCCAACGTCGGCAAGTCGACCCTGCTCAATGCATTGGTCGGCCAGAAGATCAGCATCACCTCGCGCAAGGCCCAGACCACCCGGCACCGCATCACTGGCATCCGTACGCTGGGCGCGACCCAATTTGTATTTGTCGACACGCCGGGCTTTCAGACCAAGCAGATACGGGGCCGTACTGCGCTCAACCGCAGCCTCAACCGCACCGTCACGGCGGTGCTGGGCGATGTGGATGTGGTGCTGTTCATGGTCGAGGCCGGCCGCTTCGGGCCGGATGATGCCAAGGTGCTGGCGCTGATGCCGCCCGATAAACCGGTGATTCTTGTGGCCAACAAGCTCGACGTGGTGACCCGCCGCACCGACATCCTGCCCTGGCTCAAGGGCATGATGGACAAGCACAAGTTCACCGAATACGTGCCGATGTCGTCCACCAAGCCGAGCGATGTCGAGCGCCTGTTCAAGATCGTCGAGCCCTACCTGCCCGAGCAACCCTGGGTTTACGAAGAAGACGCGCTCACCGACCGCAGCGACAAGTTCATGGCGGCCGAGCTGATCCGTGAAAAGCTGTTCCGCCTGACCGGCGACGAGCTGCCCTACAGCGCCACCGTGATCATCGACAAGTACGAAGAAGAGGGTGGCGACAGCCCCTTGGACGCTGCTGCGCAGCATCCGTCCCCCAAGGGGAGCGCGTCCGCTTCGGGCGGCCGGGCGCGGTCGCTGCGCCGCATCGCCGCCACCATCGTGGTCGAACGCGACGCCCACAAGGGCATGGTGATCGGCGAGGGCGGCGATTTGCTCAAGCGCATCGGCAGCGAGGTCCGGGTCGAACTGGAGAAGATGACCGGCAGCACGGTGTTTCTGGAGCTCTGGGTCAAGGTGCGCTCGGGCTGGGCCGACAGCGAGGCGCATTTGCGGTCCTACGGCTACGAGTGAGCCTTGGCCACCGGTAGATCCACACCGCAGCCAGCCTTTGTGCTGCACCAGTGGGCCTGGAGCGAAACCAGCCTGATCCTGGACCTGTTCACCCGCGAGCACGGCCGCATCGCGGTAGTGGCCAAAGGCGCCAAGCGGCCGTACTCGCAGCTGCGGCCGGTGCTGATGCCGTTCCAGCGGCTGCTGGTGCTGACGACCCGCCCCAAGTCGGACGAGGGCGCCGACATCCTGACGCTGCGCTCGGCCGAGTACGCCGGCGGCGGGGCCACGTTGCCACCCGCCAAGTTGTTTTCAGGCTTTTACCTCAACGAGTTGCTGCTCAAGCTGCTGGCGCGCGGCGATCCGCACGAGCGGCTGTTCGACGCCTATGCCGACACCTTGCTGGCGCTGGCGCACACCGAGGACGAATCGCCGCTGCGCGCGTTTGAGTTGCTGCTGCTGCGTGAAACCGGCGTGCTGCCCGACCTGGCGGTTTGCACCGCCACGCAGGCGCCGGTGTTGCCCGCGCACGCCTACCAGTTGCGGGCCGACGCCGGGCTGGCGGTCGCGTCAGCCGGCCCGGCCGCCTCGGCGGGCGATGGCTTACGCTTGTCCACCGTGTCCGGCGCCACCTGCCTGGCCTTGCAGGCCGCGTTGGACCGCCACGACCTGGCCGCACTGCGAAGCGCCACCGGGGCTGACCTGCCCGCGCTCAAAAGCCAGCTGCGCGCACTGCTTGTCTATCATCTCGGCTCACCCACACTGCGCACCCGGCAGATGATGCTCGACGTGCGCCGCTTGCTCGATGTGGCACCCGCTTCGCCTGCGGCATCGGCCGACGCCGTGATCGGCGACAGTCTCGATGCTGCCGCAACGCACCAACCCTCCGCCCTGACTGGCCCGCCATGAATCCGCTTGCTGCGCCCGAAGCCCACGCCCGCGCACACCGCACCGCCCTGTCGGTCAATGTCAACAAGATTGCCTTGCTGCGCAACACCCGGCACCTGAGTATCCCGGACGTGGTGGCGCTGTCTCGCCTGGCGCTGCAGGCCGGCGCCCAGGGCATCACCGTGCACCCGCGGCCCGACGCCCGCCACATCCGCACGCAAGACGTGGCCGACCTGGCCGCGCTGATGGCGCAGTGGCCCGAGGCCGAGTACAACGTCGAAGGCAACCCGCTGCAGAACCTGATGCAGATCCTGCAAGATCTGGCCAGCCAGGGCCGGGCGCCTCAGCAGGCCACCTTTGTGCCCGACAGCGAGGACCAGTTCACCAGCGACCACGGCTGGCGCTTTCCGGACGATGCCGATCGGCTGCGGCCCTTGATTGCCGAAGCGCAGTCGCTCGGTATCCGGGTCAGCCTGTTCATGGACCCCATCCCCGAACTGATGGCGCCCGCGCGCGCTTGCGGTGCCGACCGGGTCGAGCTCTACACCGAGGCCTACGCCAGCGCCTATGGCACGCCCGGGCAAGCCGCCGTGCTGACGCGCTACACCGCTGCTGCCCAGGCCGCGATGGCGGTGGGCCTGGAGATCAACGCCGGCCATGACCTGAACCGTGACAACCTGACGACCTTCCTGCGCGCCGTGCCAGGGGTACTGGAGGTGTCGATCGGCCACGCGCTGATCGCCGACGCGCTGGCGTTGGGCATCGCCGGGGCGGTGCGTGACTACCAGCGCTGCATCCAGGCCGCCTTTGCGGCGTCCGCCGCTGCTGAATCGGCCGCAACTTCAGCACGCACCACAACCCGATGATCCACGGCATCGGTACCGACATCTGCGATATCCGCCGCCTGCGCGCCACGCTGGCGCGGCGCGGCGACCGTTTTGCCGACAAGGTGCTGGGTCCGGCCGAGTTGCAAGTCTTCCATGCCCGCCGCGCCCGGTCCGAGCTGCGCGGCGTGGCCTATCTGGCCACCCGCTTCTCGGCCAAGGAGGCGTTTTCCAAGGCCATCGGACTGGGCATGCGCATGCCGATGACCTGGCGCGCCTGCGAGATACTCAACCTGCCCAGCGGTGCGCCGGTGATCCGGCTCAACGGTGCGCTGGCCGACTGGTTTGGCGCCCAGCACCTTAGCGCCCATGTCACGCTCACCGATGAAACCGACTACGCCGCCTCCTTTGTGGTGGTAGAAAAAGGCCAGCCCTGATGACCGACAGTCTGAACGTGAGCCCTGAAGCCGCCCACACCGCCAGCCCCACCTTCGGCCACGCCCCGGTGGTGCTCGACATCGCCGGCACCCGGCTCGACGCCCGCGACCGCCGGCGCCTGCAGCACCCGCTGACTGGCGGCCTGATCCTGTTTGCCCGCAACTGGATCGACCGTGCCCAGCTGACCGCGCTGACGTCCGAGATCAAGGCGATACGACCCGATCTGCTGATCTGCGTCGACCACGAGGGCGGCCGGGTGCAGCGCTTCCGCACCGATGGCTTCACCCACCTGCCGCCGATGCAGGTGCTGGGCGAGGCCTGGATGCGCGACGCCATGGCCGCGACCAATGCCGCCACGGCAGCAGGCTATGTGCTGGGCGCCGAGCTGCGCGCCTGCGGCGTGGACCTGAGCTTCACGCCGGTGCTCGACCTGGACCACGGCGGCAGCAGCGTGATCGGCGACCGGTCGTTTCACCGCGACGCCCGGGTCGCCACATTGCTGGCCAAGAGCCTGATGCACGGCCTGCTGCAGGCCGGCATGGCCAATTGCGGCAAGCACTTTCCGGGTCACGGTTTTGTCAAGGCCGACAGCCATTTGGCGTTACCCGTCGACAAGCGCTCGCTCAAGGCCATCCTGGCCGACGACGCCGCGCCCTACGCATGGCTGTCCACCAGCCTGGCCAGCGTGATGCCGGCGCATGTGGTCTACCCCAAGGTGGACGCCGCGCCGGCCGGGTTTTCCGCGCGCTGGCTGCGCCAGATCCTGCGCGGCGACCTGGGGTTTCAAGGCGCGATCTTCAGCGACGACCTCAGCATGGAAGGCGCCAAGTCGGCCGGCAGTGCGCTGGATGCGGCCCTGGCTGCGCTGGGTGCTGGCTGCGACATGGTGCTGCTGTGCAACCAGTCGGTAGACGGCGGCGAGGCGGTGGACGCGCTGCTGGACGGCCTGCAGGCCGCCGGCCAGGACGGCCGCTGGCGCCCCGACGGTGACAGCGAAGCCCGCCGGCTGGCGCTGCTGCCGCTGACGCCGCCGCTGCCTTGGGACGAGTTGATGCATGAGCCGGCTTACCAGCATGCATTGGAAACTCTGCCTTGACGGGGTGAGGCTGGCGGCGGGGTACAGCCAGAAACCTGCTGACAACCCACCTTGGCAGCCAACAGGTCGGCCACCGGTTGGCCGCCCGGTCAGCCGCCGTAGCGCTGCTGCAGCCAGACCATCAACGTGCGCAAGGTCTGCGCCTCGCCGCCAGCTGGCCGCCCAGGCCGGGCGCTGTCGTTCCAGGCAAACAGGTCGATGTGCAGCCAGGGCAGCGCTGCCGGCACAAAGTCGGCCAGGAACAGCGCCGCATTGATCGCGCCGGCCTGTGGCCCCCGCCCGGTGTTGACGATGTCGGCGATGTCGCTCTCGATGCCGGGGTGGTAGTCGCGCCACAGCGGCAAATGCCACAGCGGGTCATGCAAGTCCAGGCCCAGGTCCACCAGCCCGCGGGCCAGGCCCAAGTCACGGCAGAACAGCGCCGGCAGTTGTCCGCCCAGCGCCACCCGGGCCGCGCCGGTGAGCGTGGCCAGGTCGATCAGCAGGTCGGGTTGGGACTCGGCGGCATAAGCCAGCGCATCGCACAGGATCACCCGGCCCTCGGCGTCGGTATTGCCGATCTCGATGTGCAGGCCGGCCCGGGTCTTGATCACGTCACCCGGCCGGTAGGCGTTGCCGGCGATGGCGTTTTCAACCGCCGGGATCAGCAACTGCAGCCGCACGTCCAGCCCGGTGGCCATGATCAGCGTGGCCAGGCCCAGCGCGGTGGCGGCGCCACCCATGTCCTTTTTCATCTGGCGCATGCCCTCAGGGCTCTTGATGTCGAGCCCACCGGAGTCGAAACACACGCCCTTGCCCACCAGCGTCAAGCGCGGTGACGTTGGATTGCCCCAGGTCAGCTCGATCAGCCGGGGTGCCTGCACGGCGGCACGGCCCACCGCGTGGATGGCCGGGAACCCGGCCTTGAGCAGCGCGTCGCCCACCGTCTGTTTGAACTTGGCGCCGTGCGCCTTGGCCACTTGCTGCACCGCAGCGGCCAATTCGGCCGGGCCCATGTGCTCGGCCGGGGTATTGATCAGGTCGCGGGTGCCGGCGATCACCTGGGCCAGCAGCAGGCCGTGTCGGGCTGCGGCGCTGGGGGGCAGCAGCAACTGCGCCGGTATGCGGCTGGCTGCCTTGTAGCGGGTGAACTGGTGGCCGCCGAGTTGCCAGGACAGGGCGGCGGCTTCTGGGTCAGCGGTCAGGCCCAGCAGGCCTGCGCCACCCGGTGGGCTGTCCAGCCGGACGTCGGCAAGGCGGTAGCGGCCGGGTGGCAACTGGCGCGGCAGCGCAGACAGCGCCCAGGGGTGGGCAGCACCCCGCACCCCTGCCCAGACCGATTGCAGCCGGCCGTCGGCATCAGGCAGCAACGCATGGCTGTCGGGTGCGCCGTCAAAGCCCAGGGTGGCCAGCCACTGGCGCGCAGCGGACGGCAGCGCGCTGGTGTGCGCGGCAAAGCCCGCGCGGTCGGTCAAGTGGATGGGGATGCAGGCAGCGATGGGTTTCTTGAGCAGGACGGTCATGGCGGACGGGCTGGTGGGCAAGTGGCTTGGCTTGGCTTGGCGGTACGGAGCCGGCATTGTGCGGGGGTGATTGTCGGGACCGACAACCGCAGAACGAAAAAATGCCGCCTCGGCCATTCATGGGCCGGGCGGCATGCAGACTGCCCATCAGGCGGTCTGGACAGGCGCGTTGACGTTCAGGGCTGCGGCGTGGCGGACCCGGCAGCCGCCGCAGTCTCGAACGGCAGCTTCAGCTGGGACAAGTCCTTCTTGGTCTCGACCAGCACCAGTGGGCCGGCATCGTTGGCCACCACCGGCTTGCGCTCACGCGGTACACGGATCGGTGCCGGCTCGGCCGCCATTGCGGCCTGGGCGGCTGCAATCTTCTCGCGGTCGGAATTGACCCACTGCAGGCCCGAGCCCTCGGCCACCTGTTGCAGGTCGTTCATTGGCAGGACAAAAGCCTTGGCCACGGGCGGGGTCTCGACGGCCACCGGCACGGCGGGGGTGGGCGTGGCGGCCGGGCGGGTTGGCGCCTCGACAGGGGCCAGCGCAGCCACTTCGACGGCCACCGGCTCGATCACGTCGGCGGGGGTTGGCACCACCGGCAACGGGGCGACCAAGGCATCGACAGCCGACGTCGCGGCGGCCAGCGGTGCTGCATCGCCGATGGCTTCAGCGTCGGGCGCGGCGGCGGGTGCCTCGTCGCGGCGCGCGCGGTCACGGCCACGGCCGCGTCGGCGGCCGCCTTCGCGATCGGCTGGCTCGGTGCCCGGAGCTTCCGCAGTAGCGCCGGCTGGCGCCGCCTCTCCAGCGCTGGCCTCGGGCGCTTCTTTGCCCGGGGCTGACCCATCGGCCTGGCCCTCGGTGCCGGTTTCAGCGCCGTTGTCGTCGCGGTTGCCACGGCCACCACGGCGGCGGCGGCGGCGGCGTTGCTCTTCACCGGCAGCGTCCAGGCTGTCCGGGCCGGCAGTCTGGCCGGCAGTCTGGCCGGCGGTTGGGCCGGCTTGCGGCTCGCCGGCGCTGCCGCCTTCGGCCAGCAATGGTGCGGCGGTGGCTTCGACCGTGTCCTGCGGCCGGGGCTCACGCTCGGGCCGCGGTGTGCGGCGCGGGGTCTCGGTGGCGACAGCTTCGCCCAGCGGGCGGCTGTCGGCTTCGGCGCTGCGCTCGCCACGGCGAGCGTCACGCGGCGGCCGGTCGGCTCGGCCTTCGCCGCGGTTGTCAGTCCGGCCCTCGGGACGGGCTTCCGGCCGGGCTTCACCCCGCACCTCGGCACGGGCTTCCGCCCGGCCTTCGCCACGCGGCCCACGGTCGGGGCGGTCGCCTCGGCTTTCACCGGGCTTGCCGTCGCGGCCACGGCCGCCACGTTCACCCCGGCCGCCGCGTTCGCTTCCACGGTCGCCACCGCGGTCGCCGCGGCGTGAATCACCGCCGCGGGATTCGCGCTTTTCAGGCGCAGGCAGCACTGCAGCAGGCGCTGCCGAGGCGCTCACCGCATTGGCGGCTGGTGCGGCAGCAGGCGCTGACATCGGCGCTGGCGCGCCAAACAGCTTCTTGACCCAGCCAAAAAAGCCGTTGCCAGCCGCTGGCGCCGGGGCTTGCCCGACCCAGCTGGGTGCAACCGGCGCCGTGCTGGCAGCGGCCACCGGCGCCGCAGGGGTGGCGACGGGTGCGGCAGCCACCGGGCGTGGCCCAGGCTCGACGGCCTTGGGCAAGGCCGCAGGCGCCGGCTGGTCGGGCAGCACGCCCTTGATGACCGGCTCTTGCTTGGGTTTGGCCCGTTCTTCAGACGTGCGGCGCCGGCTGATCGCCACCTCGTCCTCGGGCTCCTCGATCATGGTGTAGCTGGCTTGCAAATTCTCCAGCCGCGGGTCGTCGTGGCGCAGACGCTCCAACTTGTAGTTCGGCGTTTCCAGGTGCTTGTTGGGCACCAGCAGCACGGTGCAGCGCTGCTTCAACTCGATCTTGGTGATCTCGGTGCGCTTTTCGTTCAAGAGGAAGCTCACCACCTCGACCGGTACTTGCACATGCACCGCGGCGGTGTTGTCCTTGAGCGTCTCCTCCTGGATGATGCGCAGGATCTGCAGCGCGCTCGACTCGGTGTCGCGGATGTGGCCGGTGCCGTTGCAGCGCGGGCAGGTGATGTGGTTGCCTTCGCTCAAGGCCGGGCGCAGGCGTTGCCGGCTGAGTTCAAGCAGGCCGAATTTGGAGATGGAACTGAACTGAACTCTGGCGCGGTCCTGCCGCATCGCATCACGCAGGCGCTGCTCCACCTCACGGCGGTTTTTGCTCTCCTCCATGTCGATGAAGTCGACCACGATCAGCCCGCCCAGGTCGCGCAGCCGCATCTGGCGGGCGATCTCGTCGGCCGCTTCGATGTTGGTGCGGGTGGCGGTTTCTTCGATGTCGCTGCCGCGGGTGGCCCGCGCCGAGTTGACGTCCACCGAGACCAGCGCCTCGGTGTGGTCGATCACGATCGCGCCGCCGGCCGGCAGGTTGACAGTGCGGGAGAACGCCGTCTCGATCTGGTGCTCGATCTGGAAGCGGGAAAACAGCGCCGCGTCGTCGCGGTAGCGCTTCACGCGATTGGCCGTCTCGGGCATCACGTGGTTCATGAACTGCTGGGCCTGATCGAAGATGTCGTCCGTGTCGATCAGGATCTCGCCGATGTCGGCGGTGAAGTAGTCGCGGATCGCGCGGATCACCAGGCTCGACTCCTGGTAGATCAGGAAAGCACCCTTGCCGGCCTTGGACGCGCCGTCGATGGCGCTCCAGAGCTTGAGCATGTAGTTCAGGTCCCACTGCAGCTCGGGCGCCGAGCGGCCGATGCCGGCGGTGCGGGCGATCAGGCTCATGCCCTTGGGGTAGTCGAGCTGCTCCAGGTTTTCTTTCAACTCCTCGCGGTCCTCGCCCTCGATCCGGCGGCTCACACCACCGCCGCGCGGGTTGTTGGGCATCAGCACCAGGTAGCGGCCGGCCAGTGACACAAAGGTGGTCAGCGCCGCGCCCTTGTTGCCACGCTCTTCTTTTTCGACCTGGACCAGCATCTCCTGGCCCTCGCGGATCACGTCCTTGATGCCGGCGTTCTTGACGTCGACACCCTCGCGGAAGTACTGGCGCGAAATCTCTTTGAACGGCAAAAAGCCGTGGCGGTCCTCGCCGTAGTCGATGAAACAGGCTTCGAGCGACGGCTCGACGCGTGTCACCACCGCCATGTAGATATTGCCCTTGCGCTGTTCGCGCCCCTCGATCTCGGTTTCGAAGTCGAGCAGTTTTTGCCCGTCGACGATGGCCAGGCGGCGCTCTTCCGGCTGCGTGGCATTGATCAGCATGCGTTTCATGTGCACTCCCATCGCACACGCCGCCTTGCGGGCGGCGCGTGTTGTCCAGTCACCCGCCCGACCCAAGGGTCAGCGCAGGCAACCTGTTCCGATGCACGAGGGACGGGAAACGGCCGTAGAAGGAATCGCCCTGGACTGCGGTGATCGAAAATCGATCAAAACTGCAGCGGGGCCGCGTGCGACAAAGCGCATGGAGTCGGCGGCGCCGTGCTCTCCCGGCCCGGCGTCAGACGCACGGGTTGGTGCCCACCGGCGCGCACTGCCACACCGGCGGTTGGCCGGGGCTGTGCTCGCACGCCGCAAGGCGTGACCCGACCACGACCATTCGGCGCAGTCAGGGGGTGGGGTGGAGGGAGGGGCGGCATGCGGACCCAATGGGCTCTGACGCGAACCGCAGACTGTGCAACAGCACGGTCTGCCGTTCATGACCTTTGTTGTTCCCTGTGACGGGACGGCTGTGACGACATCACTCTTCCAACTGGCCCGCGCGGCCGCCGCATCACTTGGGGATTTGCGGCCTGCCGCGCACGGCGCAGGTGTTGCATCAACGCTTTTTGACGCCTTTGAAGGCGCCGGGCCACGATAACACCGGGTTTGCCCAGGTAAACTCTGATAAATCAAGCACTTACGGCCCAATCGTGGTTCGGATCATTATAAGCAGCAATCCGTCAACCCCCCGTCCCGCTGTGCCGTCGCCTGCCGCCGCTGCGCCGGTGGGCGCGCCGGCAGGTCCGCAAGTTCGCCGGCTGCTGGTGGACGAGGCCGGCGAGGGCCAGCGCCTGGACAACTACCTGATGCGCATTCTCAAAGGCGTGCCCAAGACCCATGTCTACCGGGTGATCCGCTCGGGCGAGGTGCGCATCAACAAGGGCCGGGCCCAGGCCGACACCCGGCTGGTGCTGGGCGACGAGGTGCGGCTGCCGCCGGTGCGTGTGGCCGAAAATTCGGCTGCAGGTTCGGCCGAGAAAGCCGCCGTGGCGGCGCGCACCCCGGCGCGCGAGTTCCCGATCCTGTTCGAGGACGAACACCTGCTGGCAATCAACAAACCGTCGGGCGTGGCGGTGCACGGCGGTTCGGGCGTCAGTTTTGGGGTGATCGAGCAGCTGCGCCAGGCCCGGCCGGACGCCCGTTTTTTGGAGCTGGTGCACCGGCTGGACCGCGAGACCTCGGGCATCCTGCTGCTGGCCAAGAAGCGCAGCGCGCTGGTGGCGCTGCAAGCGCAGTTCCGCAACCGCGACACCGGCAAGACTTATGCCGCGCTGGTGACCGGGGTTTGGCCGGCCAGGCTCAAGGTGATCGACGTGGCGCTGCACAAGACGCTGGACGCCCGCGGCGAGCGCCATGTGCTGCCGGTCGCGGCCGACCACCCGGACGGCCGGCGCGCCATCAGCCTGGTGCGCATCGCCACCGCCTATGCCCAGTACACCCTGCTGGAGGTGACGATCAAGACCGGCCGCACCCACCAGATCCGGGTCCACCTGGCGCAGGCCGGCCACGCCATCGTCGGCGACCCGAAATACGGCGACTTTGCGCTCAACAAGCTGTGGGCGCGTGGCGAGGGCCTGGGCGGGCACCGGTTCGACCGCATGTTCCTGCATGCCCGGCAACTGGCGTTTGACCACCCGGCCAGCGCCGAGCGCATCACCCTCAGCGCACCGCTGCCCGCCGACTGCGCCACACTGCTGTTGCATTTGAGCGAACCCCATTGATGACCGCCCCCCGACCTGTGCCGACCCGCTGATGAGCCCTTCCTCCGACACCCCGTCCGACACCCCGCCCGACACCCCGCCCGTCACCCCGTCCGACACCCCGTCCGACACCCCGCGCCCGCGCTGCTTCGATCTGGTCGTGTTCGACTGGGACGGCACGCTGTTCGACTCCACCGCGCTGATCGTGCGCTGCATCCAGTCGGCCTGCGCCGACATCGGTGTGCCCGTGCCCAGCGCCGAGCGTGCGGCCTACGTCATCGGCCTGGGCCTGCACGACGCGCTGCAGCACGCGGTGCCCGGCCTGCCCGAGGCGCGCTACCCCGAGCTGGGCCGGCGCTACCGCCACCACTACGTTGCCAGCCAGCACGACCTGGTGTTGTTTCCGGGCACGTTGGCCATGCTGCAGGCGCTCAAGGCGCGCAACCACTGGCTGGCGGTGGCCACCGGCAAAAGCCGGGCCGGGCTGGACGACGCGCTGCACACGGTGCAGCTCAAGGGCCTGTTCGACAGCACCCGCACCGCCGACGAGACCGCCGGCAAGCCCGATCCGCTGATGCTGGCGCAGTTGATGGCCGAGCTGGGCGTGCCGGCAGCGCGCACGCCGATGATCGGCGACACCACCCACGACCTGCAATTGGCGCGCAACGCCGGCTGCGCCAGCGTCGGTGTCAGCTATGGCGCGCACGAGCCTGAGGCTTTTGCCGCCTTGTCGCCGCTGCACATCGCACATTCCACCGCCGACCTGCAGGACTGGCTGCTGCGCCATGCCTGACGCAGTGGCCACGACAAGGCCTCTGGCTGCCCCGCCGCAGCGCCTGTGCGCCTCGGCCGACCTGGTCGAGCGGGGCCAGGCGGTTGTCTTCGACGTGCTGCTGTGGGGCCAGCCGGCGCGCGCGTTTGCACTGCGCTTCAACGGCCAGCTGGTGGCCTACATCAACCGCTGCGCCCATGTGCCGGTCGAGATGGACTGGCAGCCGGGTGAGTTTCTGGACCACGACAAGCGCTGGATCGTGTGCTCGATCCACGGCGCCACCTACGAGCCGGCCGACGGCCGCTGTATCGGCGGGCCCTGCGGCCGCAGCAAGCTGATGCGCTTGTCGGTGGCCGAGCACGGCGACTGGGCCTGTTGGTATCCTTCCGCCGATATCCGGCCTGTCCTGCCCGTCCTGCCCGTCCTGCCTGCCCCCTCTACCGCACCCGAAAGCCCACCATGACCCCGCAGGACGACACCCCGCCCAACGCCGCGCCCGGCAGTTCGCCCCGCGAGGCGGCCGCCACCGGCCGGTCGCCGGCTGCCGACCCCGCCAACACCCCGGCGCTGGCCCAGACCGTGCAGACCCTGGCCCGTGAGCTGATGGCCGAGCGCCGCACCGACCGGCACTGGCGCATCTTCTTCCGCCTGTCCTGGCTGGGGCTGGTGCTGCTGCTGCTGTGGCTGCTGTTGGCCGACCGGGTGCACCACAGTGCGCCCACCACGCCGCACACCGCGCTGGTGGAGTTGCGCGGTGAGATCGCCGCCGACAGCGAGGCCAGTGCCGAGCAGCTGATGGCCGGGCTGCGCAATGCCTTCGAGGACAAGGGCGCACGCGCCGTGGTGCTGCGCATCAACAGCCCGGGTGGCAGCCCGGTGCAGGCCGGCATCATCAACGACGAGATCCGGCGCTTGAAGGTGCTGCACCAGAAGAAGGTCTACGCAGTGGTGGAGGAGGTCTGCGCCTCCGGCGCCTACTACGTGGCGGTGGCCGCCGACGAGATCTATGTCGACAAGGCCAGCATCGTCGGCTCGATCGGGGTGCTGATGGATGGCTTCGGCTTCAACGGCCTGATGGACAAGCTGGGCATCGAGCGCCGGCTGCTCACTGCCGGCGACAACAAGGGCATGCTCGACCCGTTCACCGCGCAAAACCCCAAGCAGCGCGCCTATGCCCAGGCGATGATCGACCAGATCCACCAGCAGTTCATCCAGGTGGTGCGAGAGGGCCGCGGCAAGCGGCTCAAGGAGTCGCCCGACACCTTCTCAGGCCTGTTCTGGAACGGTGAAGAAGCCGTCAAGCTGGGCCTGGCCGACAAGTTCGGCAGCCTGGACTATGTGGCGCGCGAGGTGGTCAGGGCCGAGGAAGTGATCGACTACACCCCGCGCGAAAACGTCGCCGAAAAACTGGCCAAGCGCTTTGGTGCGTCGATCGGCGAGGGTGCGATGCGCAGCGCCGCCGGTCTGGTGCGGCTGCGCTGAGGCCGCCGGGGCGGGCTGGGCGATGCGCCTGTCCGTGCCACCGTCGCTGTGCCTGCGGGCGGGGGCTTTGTGCCTGGCCGCCGTCCTGTCGGCCTGCAACCCCGGCCCGGCCGACAAGTTGGCCCGTGCCCGGGCCTTGATCGACAAGCCCGACCTCGCTGCTGCGCGGGTGCAACTCAAGAGCGTGATCCAGGACGATCCCGAATCGGCCGAGGCGCGCGGGTTGCTGGGGCGGGTACTGCTGGACGCAGGCGACCCCGCGTCGGCTGAAATCGAGTTGCGCCGTGCGCTGGCGCTGGGCGGCCCACCGGCCCGGGTGGTGCCGCTGCTGGCCCGCAGCCTGCTGGCCACTGGCCAGCCGCGCAAGCTGCTCGACGAGTTGGGCAGCCTGGTGCTGGACGACCCCCGCGCGCAAGCCGAGTTGGTCTCTGCACAGGCCCAGGCCCAGGCCAGTCTGGGCGACATGCCTGCTGCCCGCCGCAGCCTGCAGCAGGCGCTGGCGGCCGTGCCGGGCTTCGAGCCGGCGCTGCTGCTGCAGGCCCGGGTGGCGGCGGTGGGGGGCGACCTGGCGGGGGCGTTGGGCCAGATCGACGCGCTGCTGGCCCGGCACCCGAAAAATGCCGACGGCTGGCTGCTCAAGGCCGACCTGCTGGCGCGCCAGCGTGCCGACCCGGACACCTTGCTGGCAGCCTATCAACAGGCGTTGACCCTCAAGCCCGACGATCCGGGTCCGCATGCGTCACTGATCACGCTGCAGCTGATGCGGCGTGACGTGGCCGCCGCTACCCGCCAGCTTCAGGCGATGAAAAAAGCCTTGCCCCGCCACCCGCAAACCGCGCTTTACGATGGCCAGCTGGCCTTTGTCCAGGGGGATCTGCCGCGGGCCCGCGAGCTCTTCCAGGGCCTGCTGCGCAACCGGCCGGGCGATGTGCTGTTGTTGCAGTCGGCCGGGGCGGTGGAGCTGCGCCTTGGCGCGCCTGCGCAGGCCGAGGTCCTGCTGTCCCGCGCCTTGTCGATGGATGCCGACGCGCCGCTCACCCGGCGGCTGCTGGCCCAGTGCCACCTGGCACAAGGCCAGCCGGCCAAGGCCCTGGCGGTGCTGGACCCCTTGCTGACCGCTGCGCGCCGCGGTGCGCCGGCCACCGCTGCCGACACCGCCGGCGACCCCGACGCGCTGACGCTGGCCGCCCAAGCCCAGCTGCTGGCCGGCAACGGGGCAGCGGCGGCGCGCTTGTTCCAACGTGTCGCCCAGCTCAAGCCGGCCGACCCGGGTATCCGCACCGCGTTGGCGCTGTCGCACCTGGCCCGCGGCCAGGACGACGCGGCGATCACCGAGCTGCAGGCGGTGGC
>Ga0105047_10009029_pt1 | contig 16487 bp, 10 predicted proteins | sample MAT04_FD_78384 | JGI IMG/M metagenome (GOLD analysis project Ga0105047, IMG submission 78384) | Freshwater microbial communities from Lake Fryxell liftoff mats and glacier meltwater in Antarctica - MAT-04 (megahit assembly) | ecosystem: Environmental > Aquatic > Freshwater > Ice > Liftoff...
ACGCGCGCATTGAGCTGCGCGATCTTGATCGGTCCCGAATCGCGCGCCGAGCCGCCCTCGTCGTCCGGCGCTAGCTGCGGGCTCGTTGAAGCTGCCATGGACCCGTTTTTCCTCCGATGCGACGTTACCAGTTGGTAGAGTCGAGGTCACCGAAACGATCGCGCCCGATCGCGTCGCATGGCGCTTTTTTCGACCACCAGCACGCTACTCTACGCACATGTCCGACACACACGCCGGTGCCCGCCCGCTCGCTGTCTTGCGCGCGATGATCGACGGAATCGACCACGAAATTCTGCAGCTGCTGGCGCGGCGGATGGGCATCGTCGCCGAGATCGCGGCGTGGAAGCGCAGCCATGCAACGCGCATCCGCGACATGACGCGCGAGCGCGCGCTCCTCGACGATCGACGTCAGCGCGCGGAGCAGCTGGGGCTGCTGCCGAACGTCGTCGAGTCCATCTACCGGTTGGTGCTGCTCGCGAGCCGCGAGCATCAGGCCGCGCTGCGCACCGAGGTGCCGCTCGACGTGGAGGCGCGGACGGTCGCGGTCATCGGAGGTCACGGCGGCATGGGTGCGCTCGTCGCGCGGCTGTTCGCCGATCTCGGGCACACGGTGCTGGTCGCGGATCACGGCACGGAGCTGTCGAATGTGGAGGCCGCTCGGGCCGCGGATGTGGTCGTGGTCAGCGTGCCAATCGAGCGTACCGTCGCGGTGATTCGCGAGGTGGGTCCACACGTGCGCGCAGACGGCCTGCTGATGGACGTGACGTCGCTGAAGCAAGAGCCGATGGCGGCGATGCTCGCCGCGACGAGTGCGAGCGTCGTCGGCACACATCCGATGTTCGGGCCGCGGGTGCACACGCTGCAAGGCCAGCGCTTCGTGCTCTGCGAAGGGCGCGGCGCCGACTGGGCGCGCTGGCTGCGGCGGATGTTGCACGCGCGCGGGCTGATCGTCGCAGAGGCGACGCCCGCCGCGCACGACCGCGCGATGGCCGTCGTGCAGGTGCTCACGCACTACAAGACGCAGGTCACCGCGCTCGCGCTCGCGCGACTCGGCGTGCCGCTCGACGAGACGCTGCGCTTTACATCGCCCGCGTACCTGATGGACCTCTACGTGGAGGGCCGACACTTCGCGCAGTCGCCGGAGCTCTACGCCGCGATCGAGATGGGCAACCCGCGTACGGCCGAGGTGACGCAAGCGTTTGGCGAGGCGGCGCGCGAGGTCAGCGCGCTCCTCGCAGCGCACGACACCGCGGGCTTCCGCGCGATGTTCGAGGAGGTGCGCGCGTATTTCGGACCGTTCACCGAGACGGCGCTCGAGCAGTCGAGCTTCTTGATCGATCGCCTCGTCGAGCGCAGCTGATCGACTCGGCGCCCGAATCGACGCGACTTGGCGTCAGCGCAAGCTGCTCGCCGCGAAGTCACGTCGAGCGTGCTCTCAATGCGCGCGTTGCTCAGGCAGCGCGGGTGCACCTTCGAGGGGGGTGTCCGCGGTGCGCGACTCGCGCTGGCAGCGCTCGAGCCACTCCGCGGAGATGCCGAGCATCCCCGCGATGGTCGGCGCGACGCGGCGCTGGTCGGCGAGCTCGCGCGTCTCTCCGTGTCTGATGCCGGGACCGGCGAAGATCACCGGCACGAGCGCGTCGTACTCCCACGGCGAGCCGTGGCTCGTCCCGGCGCCAGCGGGCACCTCTTCGTCGATGACGCTGCCGCTCGCGGGCACGACGAAGATCTCACCGGGCGGGGTCGGCGGGATGCCGAACGCAACGGCGCGATCGAGCGCGTCACTGCTCGCGGCGAGGCGCGCCGCATCGCGCACATCGTATGTGGCGAACACGCCGTCGACGGTGCGGAATGCGTCGCGAACGGCGGTCACTGCACGATCGCGATTGGCCGGCAGCTGGGCGCTCGCCGACAGATAGACGAACGGCTGGACGAACGCGTCGACCCAGTCGCCCGCGCCGAGCGCCGCGTCGCACGCTGCCTCTGCGCGCTCGGCGAGCGTCCCCGGCAATACGCGAAATGCAGCGCCGCCATCCGCGTGTGTCCGCTCGGTCAGTGGGGCCACGCCATGATCGGCAGTGATCAGCACCGAGACCTCGCCGCGCGCGCGCAGAGTGCGCAGCAGCCGGCCGGCAGCTCGATCGGTGCGAATCAGGTTATCGAGGTACTCCCAGGACTCCGCACCAAAGGTGTGACCGACGTAGTCGACATTACTGAGCGAGATGGCGAGTAAATCGGGCGTCGCGTCTTGTCCGAGCGTGAGTTCGACTGCGGCGCGCTCGCTCAGCGCGAGCAGATCGTCAGCGGCCATCGGCGTCGCGAGATAGGCCTCATAAGGGTCGCTGCTGCTGCTCGGTCGATGCGGAAAGGTCCGGCCGTAGCCATCCCAATCGCCCTCGCCCGCGCCGTCGTCGTTGCCCGCTTCAGTCGCGAGCATCGCCGCGTTCTCGGGCTCCCAGACGATGACGCTCGGATCGATCGGATGCGCCGCGGTCCACTGTGCGAGCCATTCGGGCAGGGTCGGCGCGTATGCTGTCGAGGTGGTGTAGCTGTGCACATCGCGATCGAACCAGATGGCGAGATCAGCGCGGTGCCCACCGGTCAACACCGCGCTGCGATCTTTCATCGACAGCGCTGCGACGTGCGCGCGGTTGCCGGTCGCGTCGCGCAGCACATCGCCGACAGTCGACACGCGCAGGATGCTCGGGCTCGCGAACGCGCCTTCGTGGCCGAACACTGGATGTTCGGCGTCGTCGACGGTGGAGATCTTCTTGCGCCGCGCTCTGTCCCAAAGCCGGTTCGCGGGGATGCCGGAGAGCGATGGCGGCGCGCCCGTAGAGATCGCCGCATGACCGGGCGCGGTGTAGGTCGCAGCGTACGGATAGCGCACGCGCCACGCCGTGGTGCCAGCGGCCATCGTGCTGCGGATGAGTCCGTCCTCGGCGAGCTGCGACGCGTACTTCTCGAGCACCCAGCTGCCGAGCTGATCGTAGACGACGACGACGACGAGCCGCGCAGGTCGCGGCCACGCATTTGGCCCAGCGTCCGCACGCGCGGGAGTCGTCGACGGCGGCGTGGCTCCCGAAGTGGGCTGCGCGGCGGGCGGCGAGCCAGCGAGCAGCGCTACGCCGAGACCGGCCCCGGCGAGCAGCACGATCCCGGCGATGATCGCAGCGAGCTTCGAGCGATTGGGCGTGGACATGACGGCTGACCTTAGCAGCCCGTCGATCGATCAGCGCGGACGGAGCGCGACGGCGCCGCTCACGCGCAGGCGAATGCGCGCGTCGTCACGACGCCGGCCCGATCTCGTCACTCGAGCGCATGTGATCGGCGGTCGCTCGTGACCACTCCGCGTAGCGTTGCTCGCGTATCGCAGCGCGCGCAGCGCGGGTGAGGGCCGCGTAAAAGTGCAGGTTGTGCTCGGTGCAGAGACGGGCCGCGAGCATCTCTTTCGCGACCACGAGGTGGCGCAGATAGCCGCGCGAGTAGGTCGTGCACACCGGGCAATCGCAGCGCGCGTCGAGCGGCGATTCGTCGTCACGATGGCGCGCCTGCTTCAGGTTCACGCGACCGCCCCAGGTGAGCGCCTGGCCGTTGCGCGCGTTGCGCGTCGGCAAGACGCAGTCGAAGAGATCGACGCCCGCGCCCATGCCGTGCAGCAGATCGTAGGGCGTGCCGACGCCCATCACATAGCGCGGCTTGTCGCTCGGCAGCTGCGGGACGATCTCGGTGAGCGCGCGGTACATCTCGGGGATCGGCTCGCCGACAGAGAAGCCGCCGAGCGCGATTCCGTCAAAGTCCATCGCGGCGATCTCGGCGAGGTGCGCGAGCCGCAGATCGACGTGCGCGCCGCCTTGCACGATGCCGAAGCGCGCCTGTCCATCGGCGGCGGGCGACGCGAGCGAGCGCGCGGCCCAGGCAGTGGTGCGTCGCATCGCGTCCTCGATGACGCGACGCTCCGCGCCGCCGGGCGGACACACATCGAGCACCATCGCGACGTCGGAGCCGAGCAGCGCTTGGACGCGCATCGACTCTTCCGGAGTGAGGCGGAGCTTTGCGCCGTCGAGGTGCGACTTGAACGTGACGCCGTCGTCGTCGATGGTGCGCAGCTCGGCGAGCGAGAACACTTGGTAGCCGCCCGAGTCGGTGAGCATCGCGTGCGGCCAGCGCATGAAGCGCTGCACGCCGCCGAAGTGGCGGACGCGCTCGGCCGTCGGGCGCAGCCACAAGTGATACGTGTTCGCGAGGATCATGCGCGCGCCAGTAGCGGCGACCTCGGCCGGCGTCTGCGACTTGACTGTGGCTTGCGTGCCGACGGGCATGAACGCGGGAGTCTCGATGACGGCGCGCGTCGTAGTGAAAGTGCCATTGCGTGCGTCGCCATCGCGCGCGCTGACCTCGAAAGCGAAACCAGGCGTGGGGAGCGTCATGGCGGCTGCGGTGTAGCAGCGCGCGGATTCCGCGCACCTTCTCGCGGAGTGGGGCGCCGTTCTGCGGCTCGCGGCGGGATCGTCGGACGCCGCAGAGCGTGTCTGTTTACCGAACCTTGACGAGACGTCTGCGCGCCGGCGCGCATCCTCATGTCTGCGCGGCCCAACGCGCCTCGAGGAGACCGAATGCGTCCCATGACCGACCCAGCCCGCACCGCCACGCTGCTCCTCACGCTCGCGCTCTCGGCCTGCGGCTCGCCAGCGTCCGCCACTCCCTCGACGCTCGGCACGTCAAACCTCGATCTCGATGAGCTCTCGCGCGCAGCGGTGAGCGACGACGACGCGCGCGCCGAAGCCTCCATCGCGACGCTGCGCGCGCGCGGCCGCGCCGGCTTCGAGGCGCTGCGCACGACGCACGCGGAGCACATCGCGCGGCTGCGTGATACGCCACCAACGACTCCGAGCGCCGCAGACGCGCGCCTGCGCCACGCGCTCGATCGCGTCGCCAAGCAGCGCGACGCGCACGCCTCCGGGCTGTACTGGCACACCGACTTCGAGGCGGCGCTCGCCGAGTCGCGCGCGACGGGCAAGCCGCTCCTCTCGCTGCGCCTGCTCGGCAAGCTCGATGAAGAGCTCTCGTGCGCGAACAGCCGCTACTTCCGCACGGTGCTCTACGCGAACGAGGCGGTCTCGGCGGCGCTCGCCGCGGGCTACGTGCTTCATTGGTCGAGCGAGCGACCGGCGCCGCGCATGACGATCGACTTCGGCGATGGGCGCACCATCGAGCGCACGTTCACCGGCAACTCGATTCACTATCTGATCGACGCAGACGGACGCGTCATCGACGCCTTGCCCGGCCTGTCGACGCCCAGCGACTTTCTCGCGGAGCTCGGCGCCGCACGCGCCGCGTTCACTCGCTGCAGCGGACTCGCGACCGACGCAGCGGACGCTTGCTATGCGAGCGCGCACCGCCAGGCGCGCGAGCAGACCGCCGCAGCCTGGACTGCGCTGCGCGCGCAGACACCGTCGCTGCCAGCGCTCGAGACGTTCGGCGGAGCACCGACACCGCGCGACGCCGTGGAGGTGCCCGACGCGATCTCTGCGCGCCTCGCGATGAGGCAGACCGTCGGCAAGATGATCATCGAGATGCCAGCGCTGAACGCAGTGCAGCCGGTCGCCGCGCCAGTTCCGGCTGTGGCGCCTGAGTCGGTCGACTGGAGCGCGCTGGTCCCGCCTGGCGCCGCTGCGAACGCGCTCGATGCGCGTACTCGCGCGCTGATTGCGCTGAAGAGCGGCGGCCGTGGTGACGCGATGGGACCAGCGCTCGCGCGCGCCGCGACGATGGACGCGGTGCGCAACCGCTTCGCGATGCACGATCGGCTGCGCGGCTGGCTGCTCGCCGACGGACCGCGGCCACGACTCACCGACTTCAACACGCGCGTCTACACCGAGCTGTTCCTGACGCCGGCGAGCGACCCATGGCTCGGCCTGCGCGCGCCCGATGTCTGGGATGCAATCGAAGATGTCTCGCGCTGAGCGTTCGCCTATCAGCGCTTCATTGCGGCGGGCGAATCAACATTGCGTCGCCGTAGCTGAAGAAGCGATATCGCTCGGCGATGGCGTGCGCGTAAGCGCGGCGAATCGGGTCGATCCCCGCGAACGCCATCACCAGCGCCAGCAGCGTGCTCTTCGGTAGGTGGAAGTTGGTGAGCAGCGCGTCGACGATGTGCAGCTGCGCCGGGGGATAGAGGAAGAGACGCGTTGCGCCGCCGCCGGCCGTGACGTTCCATTGGCCCGCGTCGTCTTGCTGCGCCGCAGACTCGAGAGTGCGCACCACCGTGGTGCCGATGGCGACGATGGGCCGGCCGGCAGCGCGCGCCTGGTTGATCGCCGCGGCCGTCTCGGTCGAGACGTCGTAGTGCTCGGCGTGCATCGCGTGCTCGCTGAGCATGTCGCTGCGCAGCGGGAGGAAGGTACCCGGGCCGACGTGAAGCGTGATGCGCGCGAGCGTGTGTCCCGCGGACGCGAGGTCCTCGAGCAGGCGTTCGGAGAGATGTAGACCCGCGGTCGGCGCGGCGACGGCGCCCGCCTTCGTGGCGAAGATCGTCTGATAGCGCTCGTCGTCGGCGGGGCGCGCCTCGCGTCGCAGATACGGCGGCAGCGGCAGCTCGCCGACGCGCGCGAGCGCGGCCTCGACCGACGCGACCCCGACCGGCCGCAGCGCGATCTCGATCGTGTCCTCCGCGCCGCGCCGGAGGACAGTGGCAATCAGCGCGTCACCGATGCGCAGCACGGCGCCGTCGCGCAGCGACTTGAGCCCACGCGCCATCGCCTCCCAGCGCTCGTCGTGCGCACCAGCGTGCGTCGATGCCGAATTTTCCCGGGCGTGCGTCGATGCCGGACTATCGACGTCGAGGCGGCGCACCAGCAACAGCTCGACCTTGCCGCCGCTCGCCTTCTCAGCGTGCAGCCGCGCCGGGATGACCCGTGTGTCGTTGACGATGAACAGAGAGGGCGGGAGCAGCCCCGGCAGATCGCGGACCTGCCGATCGGCGACAGGGCCCGCGCCGCGCTCGACGAGCAGCAGCCGCGCACCGTCGCGCTCCGCGAGCGGCTCGCTCGCGATCAGCGCTTCGGGCAATTCGTAGTCGAGCTCGCTGCGGTGCATCGCGCGCTGTGTAGCATCGGACGGCGCGAGAGCGCTCGCCGCAGCGCCATAGGCCTCGATGTACGTGCGCCCGCGGCCGACGAGCAGGTAGAGCGCGCCCTCGTCGCCGCGCACCGGCGCGCCGAGCGGGACACCTTCGGTCGCCAGGCGCCAGCGGACCTCGCCGTCTGCGCCGATCGCGACGAGCTCTCCGACGGGCGCGACGTTGGTCGTGCCGGGGCCGGTGGGCATCAGCGACTGCAGCGCGACGATGGTCGTGCCGGCCTCGTCGATCGCGAGGCCCTTCGCGACGCCGGCGAGCTCGCGCTCCCACAGCGTGCGGCCCGTCGCGCTGATCGCAGCGAGCGCGGCCCGGCCCGCGCTCGAACGGACGATCGCGCGCACGGTTCCGTCGGCGGCGACGATCGGCGCGCCGTCGAGCGCGACGCCGTTTGCGCCGCGCGCACGCACGCGCGCAGACGCGTCGACGGCGACGATCTCTCCGGGCGCGACGAACGCCCAGAGGGTCCCGTCAGGCGCGACCGCGACGTGCTCGAGCACGCGGCCGCCGAGCTCGACGTGCTGTGCGCCGCGGCCTTCGGCGTCGACGAGCACCAGCTCTGCGCCCGAGACCACGGCGATGCGTCCATCGCGCGCGAGCGTGGGCGCGCCGGCGCCGCCTGCGTCGAGCGGCAGTGAGAACACCGGTGCGAGCGTCGCGTCGAGGCCGCGCAGGCCGTCTCCGGTCGACACGACGATGGTGCCATCGGCGAGCACCAGGGGCGCGCCGCGGATGCCTGACGAGAGCCGCGTGCGGGCGCGCACCGTGCCCTCGCGCGTGATCAGCAACACATCGCCGCGACCTGTGACGGCGACGAGCTCGTCGGCAGGCGTGACCGCAGGCGTATTGATGCTCGTGGGTGCGCCGATCTCCGCCAGAAACGCCCGCGTGCCGCCGCGCGTGATCGCTTCGACGCCACCGAGCTCGGCGACGATCACGAGATCATCGGCGAGCACCAGCGGCTGCGCGAGCCCATCGTCGACCACGGGCTGCGCTGTTTGCTGACGCCACATCCGCGCCGGTGCGACCGCCGGGAATCGACCGCGCAATCGACCGCTGCGGGCCGCGTCGCAGCCGAGCAGCGGACACGGGTGAGAGACGCGAAATCCGTAGGGGATCTCGACGTAACGGCCGATGCGCACGGGCCGCGCGGTGGCGTGCGGCGTTGCGACGAGCCAGGCACCGACGCCGACCAACGCGCCGAGCACGGACGCGCACACGACTGCAGCGACGCGCGGCGCGCAGCGCGCGATCACGGCGGCGCTCTCCGCGGTCGTGGCGTCGGAGTCGCTGGCGGAGCTGGCGGTGCGGGTGGCAAACCGGTCTCGAGTCGCAGCGTGTACATCCGCTCGGCGCTCGCCCGCTGACCGCGGTGCTCTGTGGTGGCGCTGACGGTGAAACACGTCGTGCGCGCGGCAGCGTCTGCGATGACGGGCAGCGTCTCCCCGAGCCCTGGGCCTTCGCTGTCCGCGCGCGTCTCGATGCCGCTCGCACGATCGAGCGACTCGAGCACCAGGTCGAGGCCATCGACGCCATCGACGCTGGCGTGGACGTTTGGCGCGGCCTCCGCGAGGCAATAGACGTCGCGGTCGTCGTTCCAGCCGATGTGCCCGTGGCGCCGCTCGCCAAGCTTGATCTCGTCGGCGAGCTCAGGGGAGTCGTTCACTTCCGTCTCGTCGTCGACCGCGGGCGTGACGAAGCTCCACTCGATGTCGTACGAGTCGCTGACGTTCTCCGTCGGTGACTCGCCGGCGCGCCAATATTCGCGGACGCGCAGGTAGTACGTCGGCCCATCCATCGGGAACGCGGGCACGGCCTCGCCGCCGCCGCGCGCGTTCCCGTCGGCGCGAAGGACGGGCGTGACGTTGCCCGCGCGCACCACGTCGACGACGAGATCCATGTTGGGGAGCGCGCTCACCGCGAAGCGGAGGTAGCGCGGCCGCCCGCCGGGATTCTGCAGCACGTAGACGTCGGCATCGCTGTACGCGGGCGAGATGCGCTTGCCGAGCTGCGCCGTGAGCGCGTGATCAGGCGCGAGTGGCGTCGCGTTCGCGGGCTCGTTGTTCGGCTCGGTCTCGGTCGTCGGCAGCGGCGCTTCACGCTCTTTCCAGAGCCACGCGGCGGTGCCGACGCCGCAGACCAGCAGCGTGACCAGCAGCGCCGTCCACACCCAGCCGAAGCGGCGCAGGCGCGTCTCGTAGCGATCGACGTCGCCGCGCGTCGCGACCTCGAGCACCGCGCGACCGCCGCGTGCGGTGACGATCGACTCGTTGCGTGGTCCCGACGATGCACGCGTCGCCAGGCGGGTGGTCGAGTCGAAGCCCTCGCCGACCGACTCGAGATACGCGAGCAGATCGTCGCGAAAGTCCTCGGCGCGCTGATAGCGATCTTTCGGATCGCGCTGCATCGCCTTGCGCACGATGTCGTCACACTGCGGCGGCAGATCTTTGCGCGGGCTGCGCACCGAGGGCAGCACGATGGTCTCGGTGAGGTGCTTGGTGAGCACGCCGACGGGCGTCTGCGCGGTGAACGGCGGCACGCCGCACACCGCCTTGTAGATCATCGCGCCGATGGCGTAGAGGTCGGCGCGGCCATCGACGACGTCGCCGCGAATGTGCTCGGGCGCCATGTAATAAGGCGTGCCGACGAGCGCGCCGGCGCGGGTGATCTCGCCGCCTTGTTGGTCGCGCAGCTTCGCGAGTCCGAAGTCGAGCACCTTCACGAAGTCGGGCTGACTGCGCGAGTCGACGACCATGATGTTCTCGGGCTTGAGATCGCGGTGCACGAGGCCGATGCCGTGCGCCTCGACCAACGACGCACACACCTGCGCTGCGATCCGCGCGACCCGCACGAACGGCAGCGTGTGCTCGTGGTGGATCATCCAGCCGAGATCGCGCCCGGCGACGTACTCCATCACCAAGTACATCAGGTTGTCGCTCTTGCCGAAGTCGAAGATTTGCACGGTGTTCGGGTGCGACAGCCGCGACGCCGTGTCTGCCTCGCGCTTGAAGCGCTTGATCACGTCTTTGTCGCGCGCGAGCTCGCCGTGCAGCAGCTTGATCGCCATCAGCTTGCCGATGCGGACGTGCTCGGCCTTGTAGACGACGCCCATGCCGCCGCGGCCGACGAGCGAGACCATCCGATAGCGCTCGGCGATGATGGTGCCGATCAGCGGATCCGCTTCGGTCATCGGCGGCGGTGGCGGCGGCTCGGTCGGCGAGATGCCGGTGCGCGCGCGGTCGCCCTGCGGCGCACCGCAGTGCGGGCAGAACGCCATGTCGGACGCGTTCATCCGCGCGCAGTCCGGGCACGGCCGGAGCTCGAGGGTCGCGCCCGAAGGCTCGATGGCGGACTGCGTCACGACGGCAGCGGCAGGAGGAAGGCCGCGTCGACGCGCGGAACTGTATTGACGCGCCCCGACTCGGAGCGGAACTGCTGCTCTCCAGCGACGGTGCCGAGCGCGCGGATCCACGTGTTGACGGTGATGTCGGTCGCCGCCGGATAGGTGACCCAGAGCGGGCACTGCTCACCGCGCGGACAATCGCGCACGAGCATCTGCACGACGCTGCGACCGCCGCTGATCTCGACGTTGTAGACGCGCCCCTCGAGCGCGACGTTCTGCCCGCGATAGGTCAGCACCGCCGTCTTCAAGCGGGCATAGCTGAGCGTTCGATCGAAGGTGAAGCTGCGCGCCTCGACGGCGAGATCCGCGACCCGACGGATGTCGAGCGTCACGGCGTGCGGCGCCTTCCCCGGCGCGCTCGCGACGATGCGCGGCGTGTGCGCGCCGAGCGTCGCGAGCGGCAAGCGGAGGAGGAAGCGACCGGCCGTCACTGGCACGGGCACGCCATCGACGGTGACGGTGGCGATGCGGTCGACGGCGCCGGCGAGCTCCACGCTGTCGCGATCGGTCACCAGCGCGAGGCCGGGGCGATCGATTTGCATGGTCGTGACCGGGATGCGCGTCGTCACGCTGCCCGTCGCTGCGGCGCCTCCAGGCGGCGTAATCGTGTAGCGCGCGACGTGCGTCACGATGCCGTCGTGCGCGCTCGAGGCTTCGACCGGGTAGCGCTTGATCGCGTGGCCATTGGCGGGCAGCGCGAGTGGCGCACCATCGAGCAGCACCGTCGAGCCGGGATGCGCGTCGATCACGATCGCGACCATCGGCTGCGCGCCGACCAGCTCGCTCAGGTCAGCGTGGACGCGGAAGTCGACGTCGAGTTCGATCTCGCGCGTGGTCGCGTCACCGCCCGGCGCGATGACCGCGACGGCGACGGTGTTGGTGCCGACGTGAAGCGCCGCGGGCGCGAGCGGAAACGTCGCGCGGCCGGCCTGAAGTGGGAGCTCTTGACCATCGAAGCGCAGCTTCGTACCTGGCGCGGCCTCAGGCACCTCGACCTGAAGCGCGTCGCCGCTCTCCATGCGCGTGACCAGCACGCGCACCTCCGGCCCACTGCCGCGAACCGCGAAGTAGAGACCGACGCCGCTCGCCGTGAGCACGAGCAGCGCGACGAAGGCGAGCGCGACGAACAACAGCGCGCGTCCCCCGCGCCGACCGGGGAGCTCGACCTCGTCGTCTTGCGACGCGGAGTCGTACGCGACGGGCGCCCGCGCGCGCTGAGCGTGGACCGGCATCGCGCCAGGCGAATGCACCGGCTGCGCCGGGTCGGCCTGCGGCAGGCCGACTTCCGGCATCGAGATGCCGAGCATGGTGCGGTTCGTCTGCGGCGCGATGTTTGGCTTGGGCGCGGCCGGCTGCGGCGGTGCGTATTGCGGCTGCGCCGCGGCGGGCGGCGGCGCGGCGGGTTGCGGCGCGTATTGCGGAGCCGGCTGCGGCGGCGCGTATTGCTGTGGTTGCTGCGGAAGCGACGCAACCGACATCCCCATCATCGTGGCGTTGTGGGGCTTGTCGCGGCGCGCGGATGCGGCAGGCGCAGCGTTTGGCGGTGGAGCAGCGGGCGGTGTGAGCGCGGGCGCAGGCGTCGGCGCAGCTGCAGCGACGGCTGCGTGGAGCGCAGCGAGGTCCATCGCCGGCATGCCCATCACCGTGCGCTGCGGTGCGGGGCGTGCGGGCTGCGCGGACTGCACCGGCGTAGCAGGGCTCGGCGGCGCGTTCTGTAGCGCGGCGCCCCATGCAGCGGGCTGCGGTCCAGAGGTCTGCGGGGTCGTCGGCTGCGCGGCCTGCGGCTGCGCGGCGACTGGCTGCGCGGCCTGGGGCTGCGGTGCCCGTGGCTGCTCTGCGGGGAGCGCCGACGCGTGTGGAACCGTGGGGGTTCCGCATGCGCCGCAGAAGCGGCTATCGAGTGACAGCGGCGCGCCGCAGGTGGGGCAAGGCCGTGTGGCCGTCATGGGCGGCACTGTAGCAGGCAGTCGGCCATTTCCGCGCAAAGCCTACCGCGCGACGACGCACGGCGCGTGTCCAACGCGCGGCACGGGCGTCAGGCGTCGGCGCGACGACGACGGTCGCACGAGGTACTCCGACACGGCGACCCCACTACCCGGGCCGAGCCCTTGCGCATTGACACTCGCCGGGCAGTGCGCTGCGGCCGCCGTCGTCAGCAGCGCGACTGAAGCGCACAGCATCGCGACACGCGTCATCGCCTCGAGCGCGTCAGCGCGAGCAGCCGCGCACGGCCGTGACTGCGGATGGCCGCGACGTTTGCGGACCACGGGGCCTCAGCGCGGGATACCGAGCACGTCGGCCATCTCGTATTTGCCAGGCGGCTGCGACACGACCCAGCGCGCGGCGCGCAGGGCCCCGCGCGCGAAGAGGTCACGCGCGTGCGCGCGATGCGACAGCTCGACGCGCTCGCCGGCGCCCGCGAACACGACCGTGTGCTCGCCGATCACGTCGCCACCGCGCAGCGCGAAGATGCCGATCTCGTCGCGGGTGCGCGCGCCGACCTGGCCGCTCCGCCCGTGCCGCCCAGCCGTCGCCAGATCGAGCCCGCGCGCCGCAGCGACGGACTCGGCGAGGCGCAGTGCCGTGCCGCTCGGCGCGTCGACCTTGTGGCGGTGGTGCATCTCGAGGATCTCGATGTCGTAGTCGTCGCCGAGCAGCTCGGCCGCGCGCGCCGCGAGGTGCAGCAACACGGTCACGCCGACGCTCGTGTTCGCCGCGATGACCACCGGCGCGACGACCGCGAGCGCGTCGAGCGCTGCCATCGCCGCATCGTCGAGCCCAGTGGTGCACACGACGGTCGGCGTGCGGCTCGCGGCAGCAGCGCGCGCGAGCGCGGGCACCGCGCCGACCGCGCTGAAGTCGACGACGACGTCGCTCGCGACGAGCGCAGCGGCGAGATCGGCGGTGATCACCACGCCGCAGCGGGGCGCACCGGCGAGTTCGCCAGCGTCGCGGCCTACCGACGGCGCGCCCTGATGATCAACCGCCGCCGCGAGCTTCATCCGCTCGTCCGTCGCGAGCAGCGCGATCACTGCGCGCCCCATCCGCCCGCCCGCGCCGTGCACCAGGACGCGCGCGCCCGCTTCGTTCGCCGCCTCGCTCACGAGACCGCGAAGCCAGCGCTCGCGAGCGCCTCGGCGACGACCTGCTGTGACGACTCGGCGGGCCACACCAGCGGCAGCCGCACCTCGGGCGCGATGCGACCGGCCCGGGCGAGCGCAGCCTTCGCGGGCCCCGGATTCGACTCGACGAACATCGACTCGTGTACGGGAACGAGTCGCAAATGCAGCTTGCGCGCGGCGACGACATCGCCCGCGTTCCACAGGCGCACCACGTCGCCGACCTCGCGCGGCAACACGTTGGACGTCACGCTGATCACGCCCTTCCCGCCGACCGCGAGGATCGGCAGCGTGAGTGCGTCGTCTCCGGAGAGCACCGCGAAGCGATCCCCGAAGCGCGCGATCAGCGACTGACTGCGCAGCACGTTTCCCGTCGCTTCCTTCACGGCGACGATCTCGGGCACCTCCGCGAGCTGCGCCATGGCATCGAGGCCGAGGTCGACGCCCGAGCGCCCTGGGATGTTGTAGAGGATCGTCGGCATCGATACTTCGCGCAGCACCGCGCGGTAGTGCGCGACCAGGCCCGCCTGTGTCGGCTTGTTGTAGTAGGGCACGACGATCAAGACGCCGTCGGCCTTCGCTTCGCGCGCGATGCGCATCAGCTCGATCGCGTGTGCGGTCGACACGCTGCCCGCGCCCGCGACGACCGGCACGCGGCGCTTCGTCTGCTCGACGACGGTGCGCACGACCAGCGCGTGCTCGGCGGTGCTGAGCGTGACGCTCTCGCCCGTCGTGCCGCACGGGACGAGCCCGTCGATACCGCCGGCGATCTGCGCCTCGACGAGCGCACGCAGCGCCTCGACGTCGACTTGTCCGTCGCGGAAGGGAGTGACGAGCGCGGTGAGCGCTCCTGCGAAAGTGGGCGTCGTCATACGAATTCCTCCGAGAACCTCGCCGGATCCAGGCGCGGCAGGACATTGTCACGGCTCTCTGCCTGCGAGAAAGCGGAAAGGAGCGAGCGCGTCGCTTCCATTCCCCCATCGAGCGCGGCGGCGAGCGCGTGAAAGCGCGCCACGTGCGCCGCGAGCCGCGCCTGCGCGTAGTGCGGCGCAGTGCCCACGTGCACGAGAAAAGGCCAATCGCTCGCCTGCGCGAGCAGCGCTTCGCGGCAGGCCTGCCGCAACGTGCGCTCGGCGAGCGGGTCGGTCGCGTATCGATGTCGCGCGACGAGCGCCGTGACGGCGCGCGCGACCGCAAACACCGGTGGCCACAACGCCGCCGTGCGCTCGCCCAGCCACACGCGGCTCTGCCCTTCTTCGCCCCACGAAGACGCCGCCGGCTCCACCACCGCGAGCGCCGGTCCGCGCGCCAGATAGCCGCTCAGCGTGGTGGTGCGCCGCGCCGACTCGCGCAGCACGTGCTCGAGGAACGTCGGGCCCTCGTGCCACCAGTGCCCGAACAGCTCGGCGTCGTATGGCGCGACGCACACCGGCGCGCGGTCCGCGACGATGGCGCGCGCGGCGTCGATGCGCGCGAAGCGCTGCGCGACGAAGTGCGCCGCATGCGTCCGTGCGCGCGCTGTCGCTGCGACCGGATCGTACGCAGCCTTCGCGCCGTCGCCGCCGGTGATGCGCCAGAGCTTGAGCCCAGTGGGGACGCGCGCGTCGATCGGCGGCAGGATGTCGGCGACGCGCTCGCGCGGCAGGACGTCGACGACATCGCGGTGATACTCGCGATATGCAGGATCTCCTGGGTAGCCCACTTTGCGCGACCAGACCGCCTCGGACGCCTCGGGATCTCGCGCGAAGAACGCGACGCCGGAGCGCGAGAGCACCGGCGCAAACACGCCAAACGGCGGACGAGGGCGCGCGTTCAGCACGCCGTGTGTGTCGAGCACCGTCGCGCGTACGCCGACGCGCGCGAGCGTCGCATCGAGCCCAGCGACGTAGCCGCACTCCGGCAGCCACAGCGCGTGCGGCGACCGACCAAACGTGTCGCGATGCGCATCGGCGCCAATCGCGAGCTGCGCGTACACCGCGCCCGGCACCGCGGAGAGCCCCGGCAGATAGCCATGCGTCGCCGCGCAGCCCGCGAGCTCGAGGTGCCCCGCATCGGCGAGCCTGCGCAGCGCGCCGAGCACGTCGCCGCCGATCGCCTCCCACGTGCGCTGCACGCGCGCGACACCCGCGAGCGCATGATCGAGCGCCGGCACCAGCGGATCCGCGGCGCCGACACGCGCGCGCTCGCGCAGCGCGAGGCGCTCGAGACGCGACAGCCAGCGCAGGAAGCGCGCGCACAGCAGCGGATCGCCGAGCATCGACGCGAGCGTCGGCGAGACGCTCAGCGTGAGGCGATACGGAACGCCCTCTTGCGCGAGGCGGTCGAACACATCCACGAGCGGCAGATACGACTCCGCCAGTGCCTCGAAGAGCCAGCGCTCTTCCAGGTGATCGTCGTTCTCCGGATGCCGGACGAACGGCAGATGGGCGTGCAGCACGAGCGCGAGCAAGATGGGCGCGAGCGTAGCAGCGCACGCAAGCGGGCGGCCGCGCCAACGATGCGCGTCGACGATCTACGGCGGCGCGACGCGCACGAGCGCTGCCGCGGGTCGGACCGAGACGCCTTGGTCGCGGCGCGTGCGTGCGAGGACCACGTCGATGACGCGCTGGCGATGCTCGGCGCGAAGACGGCTCACCACCGCGGAGCGCGCGCGCTCGAATGGAACGGGCTCCGGCGCGCGGCGCTCGGTGGCGCGGAGCACGTAGAAACGTCCGTCCACCTCGAGCGGCGCCGCAGCCGTCTGACCAACGCGCAGCGCGAAGGCGGCTTCGATCAGCGCGGCCTCCGGGCGGCTGCCGACATAGAGCCAGCCGAGACTTCCATCGCG
>Ga0105047_10009030_pt1 | contig 16485 bp, 18 predicted proteins | sample MAT04_FD_78384 | JGI IMG/M metagenome (GOLD analysis project Ga0105047, IMG submission 78384) | Freshwater microbial communities from Lake Fryxell liftoff mats and glacier meltwater in Antarctica - MAT-04 (megahit assembly) | ecosystem: Environmental > Aquatic > Freshwater > Ice > Liftoff...
CCACTGGAAGACGAGGGAGCACTAGTCGTGACGTTAGAACTAGCACTAGATGCAAAGAGCGGATACATCATGTAAAAATTGCCTCGACCACTGTACCAAGTAGGACTATACTCAGGCTTAAGCACTTTAAGCTCTTTCATATAATCATTTATCACACCAAGCGCCATCGCATAAGGAATCATACTTTCCAAAAATATAAAGTTCTTCGTCTGCCAAACATCGTAGCGCTTGGTTGCTTTCAAAAATATCTTTAATCCATCTAATTTCCAGTCCATCTCATCGCCCTCCGCTGTCCTGCCATTTAATTTGCGAGAGAGATATAGCAATACTCCCGCAAGTAGGAAAGATCCTGAGAAAAGTGATAATAATCCAAAGACGAGACAGACAGACTTCTGAGATTTAGGATTTTTCGTAAAGAAATTCTGCTGAATAAGACTGCTGAAATTCGTCGTCTCAAGACTATTAAATATCGTATAGGTCAATTTGGCAGCTTTTAGAGTCGTCTTTTTCTCACTATTAAAAATAGTATCCATAAGTAAGACTTCGAAAGGATTTAAGCCAGTGCCATCTTTCAAACGTGTGAGCGTAAAGTCCTGCTTCTCCCTTAGTCCAAATGTGTTCTTTTTAATAGTCCCTTCGATCTTAATGAATTTACGTATCGCTAAATCAAAGATAGTCGCGACGACGTCTTCTTTATCTAAGAGCGTATTATCTATCGTTCCCGCCTCAGTTGGACTAACTCGCGTGCCATCTATAGACTCGGGAAGATCAAAATTCACAACTGGTGGACCAAATCTTTTTTTATTTCTTTTTTTCATATACCAATAGAGTAGATACGGTGCGAGGACGAAGTTGAGGAGAACGAGTACAGTCCCAAAAATAATAAGAAATGTTTTAACATCGGGATCTATAGGAATTGATTTTAGTAACGTACTTTTAGGAAATGTTCCAACAGGATATCCAGCAACGATGGTCAATCCTTCAGAACTTGCTAGTGACGAATCAGAAAATATCTCAACTCTTCCACCCCGCAAATTTACCTGACAGTTACTCTGCCTGGATCCGGCAGGACCAGTAAAACAAATAGCTTTCTTTACTGGAGCACCCCGCTTCGACTCGGTCGAATCGAGGCGATCAAAATCTGTAGTGAGAGAGTAGGAGGCGGACTCTATCGGTATCTCCCACTGATCCCCTGTCACGTTCCAGTAAATCTCATCATGATCTGCATAGTTACTCCCGATGCCATTTTTTACTATGTAATTAATCTTGTAAACATGTGGCCCTGTGATAGTCTTATCAGGATCACCTATCTTAACAGTTATCTCCTCCCCTGAACTATTTATGGTATATGGCTCTTTCTTACCGTCGCGCAAGACACCTGTAAATCTAACATCAATTACCCGATACAACTCTCCCACACGTGAAACAAGAGGAATATAACGATACATACCGTGACGGTATGTACTCCCAAAGGTATAATCAATCCGCTCTGATACGTTAAGATCACCATTTTTCTCTGCAATCATCTCTGTATGAAATGAATTGATCGCTTCCTGAGCAAAGACGCTACTAGGTAAAAAGAAGAGGAAAGCAATCACGATCAGACTTAAAAAGCTTAAAAACTTCAGCATGAAGAGATTATAGCAAAATAAAGCCTGAGATTTAGAACTTTACGAAACGGGAGTGAGTACAGCAGAAGCATGTAGCTCTCAGGATGACTGAATGGCCAAAGGTCTTGACCCAACGCCGATTCGAGTCATTTTTAGACATCGCCTCAACTGTTAGGCCCTAGTTATAAACTTTTGGCATATTCTTTAAATATGTCTAATGCTTTTTTAAAAGCAGCATGAGTCTGCTCATCCCAGACTTTACCCTCTTCTTTCCACAGACCACGAATCTCGAGTGTCCTATCTTTTTTAAGAACCGGTTCAATTCTTCCGATGAACTCTTCGCCATAAAGAATTGGTAGTACGTAGTAGCCATATTTTCTTATCGCTACTGGTGTATACACTTCCCATCGATAATGAAAATTAAAGAGCTCCAAAATCATCTGCCTGTCCCACATGAGATTATCAAGCGGTGCTATAAACGTTACCTTCTTAGTCTTTAAAACATGAGGTTTACTTATAATTGCTTTTTCATCATCTCTGCTTACCACATAATGACGATCTATATTTTTTATGCAGACCTCTATAAAACCCCCCTCATCGACGAGTTGTTTTATCACTTTTCGAACTGAACCTAGTCCCTGCCAACCTCCGCCACCCCCACCAAGTGGTAGTAGGCCAACGCTTTTCAGTCTGCGCCTGAGATGATTTGTGGTAAGCTCTAAACTACCCAGCTCAACTTCTTCATGAAGAGATGTATGGACATTTCCAGGAAGATCATAGTACTTTTTCCCCTTTTCACGCCGACTGATAACCAATCTACCCATTCGCCATAATGTCTCTAAGGCAATTCTTCCAAAGAGTGCATCTGTTCCCCAGTCACTAGTAACTCTCGTAGTATCTTTTATATCATTTGATGTTATCTCGCCGTCGTTTTGTATCCTAGCGAATAGCTCATGGATGGCTTTATCATATTTCTTTAAAAAGTATTTATTATCAGTACGATCTTTTACTAATAGTCGCCTGTGATCAGTCAAGGAAAAATCTTCGATGGGAATTATGCAGAGCTCTTTGTCATAACACTCAATTCCTTTTTTTTCTTGATATAACCATCTGTGATAACCATCCGGATGATAGTCACTGATGCGTGATTGCAAAACAAGGTCTGGATTACGCCCACAGGGATTTAGTGGGTCATACTGAATAATACGAAGATAATCAAAGACCCGACCAACTGCTTTTTCACCATGTAAAGTCTGTGGGGGTAAAAGGAGCTGGTGCTGAAGCAAAAATTGCCTAGCCTGAGACTGAGAGACGCTTATTTTCATAGTGCAATTGTAGCAGGATTAAAATCTAAGACGAGGAGTTAGGCTTTTTTCTTTTCTAGTGTGTGTTTGATCAAGAGGAGCTGGTTTTTAGAAATTTGGGGGAGATTATCAAAGGAGAAAAAACCAAACTCAGAGACCTCATTTGAGGGCTTAAATTCTCCTCCTATGAAAGTTCCGACAACTGTTATATCAAGACGTGATGCTTCTCGATCTGTTCTAATATGGAGCTGCTCATCTGCGCTCACAACGAGCCCTGATTCTTCAGCAATTTCTCTCTCAAGTGTCTCTAGGGGGTGCTCTTTCGATTTACTGTATCCTCCAGGAAGACTCCAAGAAGTCTGTCGATAGGTATGTCTAAAGAGGAGAATTTCATTTTTATCATTAAAAATAACGCCTGTCACTCCAATTAAAAACTGGTCCTGAAACATTTTCATAATCGAGAGTTGAATTCCTTTAGGAAGAGATAATATGCGCCAAATTTTAGCAAGAAGTGCCTTCACAGAGATTTATCATCAGTGGGGGCATCTGTCTGCTCTGCGAGCCTCGTATTTTCAAGCTCCAGTTGATGATTTTTCTTCACTAGTTCTGCATTTTCTTTTTTATAGTCTTTAATTTTACTTTCTTTTCCTCTGATGGTCATACCTGTAGTTATGTCGTTAATTAAACTGATAATCCACGAAAGCACTAGTCCGATCAATAATGCACCAATCACGACAACATAAGTGGGGATCTTTTCAAATGTGTAGCTGAAAAAATGAAGTGTAATGACGCCAGTATTTTGGGTAGCGAAGAAAGCCATTACTAAGCCAAGTAGAACCGTAATGATCAACGTTGCCATAGAGATATCATATACTCAAAACTGGAGTAAAGCAACTTATTGTATGACTGCGGTATATCCTGTTTTTTTAATCTGCTCAACGATGGCTTGTGGCTCAATCTTTGATTCGTCAAACTCAACTTCACTCAGTTGCTTTGCATAACTAGTCTTTACTGTCTTTACACCATCTAAGTCTTCCATATCGAAATCTATAGACATAGCGCATGAATTACAGTGCATTCCTTCAATTTTTAATGATACCTTACTCATATAACCTCGATAACTCCACTATACATACCCATGGAACAAGTAAATGAAATTTGACCTGACTTATCGGGAGTGAAAGTAATACTAGTTGTCTCATTTGCACTCAGATTTCTCGCAATACCCAGTGATGGGATCCTGAAGGCTGACGCACAACTGTAGGCATCTTTACCAATTAACCTTAAGGTAACAGGTGAACCCTTTTTTACACGAATATAATTGGGCGTGTATCCATTTGCACTCACCACGATCTCTGGAGTTTGGGACATAGGCACCTCGCTATAGAGCTTTTCTGATGTCTTGGGTTGGAATATCTGCGCAAACCCTCCCGAGATCGACTGTAGTGTCACCGGAAAGCCAAATGCAACGAGAGAACCATTGACAGAGGTAAGACCAAGGTATAAAACCGCAATTGCTGCAAACTTTAAAAACTTGGACCTATAACTATCCCCCAATATACTTGTCAGCCATCCTACGCCAAAAAATAACGGTGTCGTCCCCAGAATAAATGCTCCCATGATAGCAGCACCTGAAAAAGGATTAGCACTACTAATAGCTAATGCCTCCATAGCCAGCGTTGTTCCGCATGGGATAAAGATAGTCATAGCGCCCAATAATGCAGGCGCAAATAGATCACCACTCTTTGACTGGTTTTTAACTTTTCTTGTTAAGAATTTTGGTGGAGTAATTACAAAATAGCGAAAAACTGGATGAACATTTAAGAGATTAAGTGCAATAACGATCATATACAACCCCGCCAGTAACTGCATGGTAGTTTGGACAGTGGGACTTATTCCTATAGCGCCTCCAAAAGCTCCCAGAATAAACCCAAAGGCTGTATAGACAATAAATTTAGTTGCAAGAAATGCAAGAGTTGGAAAAACTGGATTTCTCTTATTTATACCTTTCTCAATTTCGTCTTCTTCTTTCGCTGCAATAACAGATGCTAAAAGACCACCCTGTACTGCAAGGCACGTGAGACCTCCCACTGTTAATCCTGTTAAAAATATTACCCACAAGTTCATAACTATATTTTAGCTCTTTTTAATAATAATGAGTTACTAACAACAGATATAGAGCTGGTCGCCATCGCAACAGAAGCAAATATAGGACTTAACAGTACCCCAAAGAATGGATACAGAACACCCATAGCAACAGGTATAAGGAGTATATTATATCCGAAGGCCCAAAACAAATTCAGCTTAATCGTTCGCATAGTCTTTCTGGATAGTTCAATAGCTGAATCTACAGACCTTAAATCCTTATTAATCAGCGTAATATTGGCTGCTTCAATCGCAACATCTGTTCCAGTTCCCATCGCTATGCCAACGTCTGCGGTAGCGAGAGCCGGGGCATCGTTAATCCCATCCCCAACCATAGCCACTATCTTACCCTCTGCTTGAAATTTTCTGATCTCGGCTTCTTTTTGGTCAGGCAAAACCTCGGCTAATACACGTGTTATTCCAAGCATCGAAGCAATTGCCTTGGCTGTTTTTTCATTGTCACCTGTAATCATTACAACCTCAATGCCTTTCTTTTGTAGAGCATATATACCTGCCTTTGCAGAATCTTTAATAGTATCTGCAACAGCAATTAGACCTTCCAATTCGCCATCTACGCTGAGCATCATCACAGTTTTTCCGCTCTCTTCCAGCTTTTCAATCTGTTCTTTATACGCGTTAATAGAAATCTTTTCTTTCTCCATAAGCCTTCTATTACCAAAGGAGATTTGCTTAGTATCAACTACTCCTTCAACCCCATGTCCTGCAATTGCTTTGAACTTAGAAACGCTTTGTAAGGCAATCTTTTCATCCTCTGCTTTTTTCACTATCGCCTCAGCTAACGAATGCTCAGAGCCCATTTCAATGGATGCGGCTAGCTTTAATAAATCAACCTTACTCTTGTTCCCTATTTTTACAATATCGGTAACCTCCGGCTTGCCCTTGGTTAATGTACCTGTTTTGTCAAAGATAATTGTATTTACTTTATGTGCAATTTCTAAACTCTGAGCATCTTTGATAAGTATTCCCTTTTGAGCACCGAGTCCTGTCCCAACCATGATTGCAGTAGGTGTAGCAAGCCCCATAGCACAGGGACAAGCTATTATAAGAACTGCAACCATGTTGAGTAATGCAAAAAGCAACGCGGGATTAGGACCGAGAACATACCAAAATGCGAAGGTTGCAATAGCTAGCATTATGACGATTGGAACGAAATAAGAAGAGATACTGTCAGCAATCCTCTGTATTGGTGCCTTTGAGCCCTGTGCCTCCTGAACGAGTTTAATAATTTGAGAAAGCATAGTATCTTGACCCACCTTAGTTGCTTTATAGGTAAAAGTTCCTGTCTTGTTCATAGTAGCTCCGACTATCGCGTCGCCTTTTTGTTTTTCAACAGGAATGCTTTCACCCGTTATCATAGACTCATCTATAGATGATTCTCCGTCAAGAAGAATTCCATCTACAGGAATCTTTTCTCCGGGTCGAACCCTTATTACATCCCCAATGGCTACCTGCTCTACTGGAACATCTATCTCTTTTCCATTTTTAATAACTCTTGCTGTTTTTGCCTGCATACCAATCAATTTTTTAATAGCTTCTGAAGTCTGCCCTTTGGCTCTTGCTTCAAAATATCTACCTAAAAGAATCAATCCAATAACTATAGTTGCCACATCAAAATAAGGCATTACATCTAAGCCTAAACTCATAACTGTATCTGGGGAAAAAGTAACAAAAACAGAATAGGCATATGCAACAGTAGTCCCCAGAGCTACAAGAGTATCCATGTTGGCAGTTCTATGCTTTAAAGCAGGAATCGTTGCTTTATAAAATTCACTCCCTGCCCAAAACTGAACAGGTGTAGCAAGCAGCAGTTGCACCCAAAAGTTTTTTAGAAACTCCGGAGCGGTACTCATAAGTCCTGGAAAACTTCCCCATAAAATTATCCCACCCAGAAAGAGACTGATTCCAACTTTATTTCTTAATCGCCTAAGTTCTCTAACTTTCTCAGCCTTTTCTTGGTCAGCTGATATAACATCTTGTCCTGTTATTGCTTTATATCCAACACTCGCAACTGCTGATTCTATTTGATCCTCATGACAAATATCAGAATCATAAGTTACTGTAGCTTTTTCAGTAGCCAAGTTTACTACGGCTTCTTTTACACCTAAAGTTCTCGAGAGTGCTTTTTCTATTACTCCAACACACGATGCACAATGCATACCCTTAACTGGAAATGATTTTTTAGTTACTGTCATAGTTATTTAACGATTATCTTTCCATGAAACATATTCATGCCACATGCAAATTCAAAATTTCCTTCTTTTTGTGGTGTAATCGTTATGGGTGTTTTTTTATTCAGAGGTAAATACTTTCTTACTTTAAAGTCGCTTAATATTACTTCTTCTAAACAACTTGATGGATCTTTTCGGAAAAAATTAAGTGTCGTAGTTTTACCTTTGGGAATAGAAATAACACCTGGTGAATATCCTCCTTCAACAAGAATATCAACACTATTTGTATTTACCACTACTGCTTCATCGTCTTTCTTCATCAAGAAAAACCAATAGGTAAACCCTATTCCAGAGATACTTGCTACTAAAACTAGTAATTTATCAGGTGACATTTTAATTTCCCCACTCTTGAAGCCATGTGCGCATTTGCTTTATCTCACTTTTTTGTGCCGCTATAATATCCTCTGCAAGCTTAATCATCTCGTTCCGATTTGAGCCACCCTTTAACATCTCTGCCATCATTACTGCCATTTGATGGTGAGGAATCATCTCTTCAATAAATGCCTTATCAAAGTCCTCTGCACTTTCCAAACTATCCAGATCAGACTGGTCCCCCATCATACCCATGTGCAGCTGACTCGAATTACCCATCATCCCGTGGGTATCCATAACAGCTTCTCCCTTTGGTAGATTTGTCTTAAACCACTCTTTATACCAAATTTTCATCTGGTCAATTTCTTTTGTTTGAGAATCAATAATACTTTGTGCCAGCTGCTTTACCTCAGGACGCTTAGCTTTCGTTAATGCAGATTTAGACATAGTGATGGCATCTTCATGGTGTGGAATCATCTGCTCTATAAAATGCATGTCAATTGAGGACGAGTATCCAGTTATGTCTGGATCATTCGCTGACCGAACGCCCATCATCTGCATCAGACTACTATTATTTGATCTAGTGGCCGTCATGCTAAGTAACCAGAACACGGCTAAGCCGATGAGTATTCCGCCAATAATATAAGTGAGTTTTTCTTTATTCATATATACACTATTTATTAATCCTTCTAAAAAGTCCGACCAGCTCAGTTACAGCTTTTTCTTCCTCATTTTTAAATTGATGAGCAACATGCGTATTGAGATGTCTCTCAAAGAGTACTGAGTCAAGGCTTTTAAGAGAGTTTTGGATAGCGAGGCTTTGATTTAGTACATCTACACAGTACTCATCAGTATCAATCATTTTTTGGAGTCCATCTAACTGGCCTTTAATGATATTAATCCGCTTTTGGGCATTCACCTTAACGTCCTCGTAGTGAGATTTCATTACATTATAATATACCCCCCTCGGGTATATGTCAACAGGTGGTAATTAGTTAGTAATGAGGTATTTTTTAAAGAATTCAACAGTTCTGGACATGGAAAGAGTAAAGCTACCTCCAGAAATATTATGCCCTCCTGATGAGTAAGTATAAAAGTTATGGGGTACCTGAGTCTTATCAAGAAGTGCTATGAGATCGCGGCTATACCCGATATTTACCACCTCATCATCCTCTGCATGATGAATTTCTATTGCTCCTTTTAGATCAGTAAGATAGTTAGTCGGTGCAACTTGTCGCCAAAATTCACTCGTCGCACTAGGACTCCCAACTTTATCATAGAGCACCCGTCGCCTGTTCTGCTGCGTAGATGTAACATTTGGCGGACGATAACTTTGGTCGTTTATCCCGTACTTTCTCTGATCAGTATAAGAATATACGGCCCCAGCCCAAATAACAGCAGCAGGGATTGTGGGTCTAACTGCCATTGATCGCATCACGATATTTCCGGCCATGCTATGTCCCCACATGCCTATAGCATTTTTATTTACAAAACTAGTTGACTGCAGTGCTGCATAGGCATTTAGTGCATCCACGACATAGTCTGTTCCGTAATATCCTCCCCCAGGCTGACCATCAGAGTCTCCATGCCCCCTGAGATCAATCTTTAAGACCACAAATCCATTTCTCGCAAGATAGTCAACGTACTCAATGTACTTTTCCTGTGTTCTATAAAGAGTGGGTGGAATATAGCCATGAATAAAGACAATAGCTGGCCATCCTTCCACGGGTTGAGTCCCAATAGGTCGAGTTAGTAATGCATTAATCTTTAGCCCATCAGATGTATAGCTTGTCAGGTAGGATGAATATAGACTATTAGCAGATAAAGATTCAGGACTAGCTAATTCACTCTCATACGTCCGCTCTCTAAGGTATGGAATAGTCATCTCTTTATAGGGATGTGGGGCAATAAGGTCTTCTTTTAACTGATCGAACCTTGAGACCATCGTCCCATCTCTGAACATAAACAAGACAGAGAAAAGGATGCCTAAACCTATGAGAACAACTAGTGATAATAGAGATTTTCTTTTCATGGAAAAATGCCAATAGGTAGTATCTTAGAATGCAGATTCTTTTCTAACACCGGGCCTAAGCACTCTAAACGAGAGAAGGAAGCATACAAATATCAACAATCCCCCAATAAGAAATGGAAGAGGAACTGCTACGGTCGCAACAACACCACCAAGAATAGGCCCAAATATCATCCCTAGACTTTGATAGGATGCATTAAGCCCCATGATCGTACCCTGAGATTTAGCATCTGCTTCCTGTGAAAGGATAGTAGGAATAAGTGTCTGAACGATACTATTAAATAATCCGAGAATAATGGATGCAACTATAAATATATTAAGCGAGCGCGAGAAGTACATAATGATAAATGAAAGCGCAGTAAATAAGATAGACCATGTAAACGCTTTTTTCATACCAAAACGCTTCGATACAAATTGAACTATGAATGTCTGAGTAATGAGTCCAACAACTCCAAAAAGTGTAAAGAGTAATGCGTTTTGAGCTTCAGTAATTTTTAGAATATTCATAGTAAATGGCTGAAACCCATATAAAATAGCACAAGCAAAGGCGAGATAGAAGATAAGCGTAATAATAAACGTTACGCCGACATTTGGATCAAAGAGTGTGTGCCATAGCTTAGGGAGATCAAATAACTTACCTTTTTGGACTTCACCCATGTGTTGATTCGTCTCTGGTAAAAATAGCATCGTTAAAATAACAGCTATTGTCGTAATTACTCCTGCAATCAAAAATGGTATTGCTTGTCCAAATCCAATGGTAAATGCTGCAATAGCGGGACCAAAGACAAATCCGAAGCTAAATGCAGCTCCTATTAACCCAAATGCCTTAGCTCTCTCCTCAGGTTTAGTGGAATCAGAAATAACAGCGAATGCTACTGGAATATTCCCCGCCGTTAGACCATCAAGCGCCCTCGCTAAAAATAAGAATAGTGCAGTGGGCGCAAAAGCCTGCATAAAAAATGACACAGCAGTTCCTGCAATGGAAATAATAAGAAGTGGTCGTCGGCCGTATTTATCTGAAAGACGACCAATAATCGGAGTAGCTATGAACTGACAGATAGAGAATATCGCAAAGAGTAGTCCATTTTCAAAATCTGAGAGTCCAAATTTTTTAGAATACGCGTAGAGGATTGGAATAATAATTCCATATCCTAACATATTTACAAAAGCGATTAGGGCAATGATATAAAGGCCACGATTTTTCTTAAACATACCTATTTTCTTAGAGTCTTTATTATAAAGAATTTGGATAGACTTTATCAATATCATTACAGCTTTTGCGGCCGCAAAAGCTGTAATGTGGTCAAACACTAGGTATTATCTACCCATACCCCTGTGACTTATCCGTAAGGCTCCATGTCCGCCCATCCCAAATCCTCCAAAAAGGTACTGGATATCGACGTTATTTACCCTCGCCCAATCTTCCAGAGATTTTTTCTCTGTATCACGCTTAGCTTTTCGCTGCTCCTGAGTCAAGTTGGCATTATTTACCATCTCGGCCTTGTGTGCTGCTTGAAGCTCTTCGTGCTTGGCTAAAAGAAGTGTTTTTTGTGCTTCAGTGATTTTTTTATCTGTCACCAACTGCTTCAAACGCTCTTCGTATTTAGCTTCCATAGATTCCATACGCTCTGATCTGTTCGCATCAAAAACTGCTTGAACTTCGGTTTTATTTAATTTGAACTTTTCAGCGATCTTTGTCACTAATGTATCCTGCCCATTTTCACTAACTGCAAAGACACTTTGTGTAGCAAGTAAGCCCCCTGTAAGAGCCGTTAAAACGAGTGCTGAAACTATCATCTGCTTTTTCATACTTTATTCACCTCCTATTCCTAGATTTTTAATCTAAATTATAAATAGTATAGGATGCCGGAATGGTGTAACCTTCCGGCGCCTGATCTTAAGATTTTTAATAAGTATCAGGTGTGTCATCTTTTAAAATGACAACTTCTTTATCCTACTCCCTCAACCTGACAAATCGCTGAAAACCACTTTATAAACATTCGGATATTTTAGAAGTACCGAGCTTTAGGGAGATTATTTAACTGCCTGGAGATTTGTATGGTGACTTGATGGATTTATCCTACTCTCTTCAACTGAATTCAGTAAAGTAATATACCCATCCTTAGTCAACTGCCATTGCCCGGGTCTGTAAGGATGGTCAAGATCATCAATTAAAAGATAGATGCCAAAGGCAAGAAGAGAAAGTATGAGGGTAAAAAAATAATCATAATAAACTTGATTTATACTGACAAACAATGAGAACAGTACGATGGCGAAGGTGGAACCAACAACATAAAACCTAACACCCGTGGGGAGTTTGTGGGAAATATTTTGAAGACGTTTTTCTCGGTATTCAAGGCATTTTCTGACGAGATCAAACGCTAGAGACCCGATGTTAGGATGTTCTGAGTAATTAATATCAAGAACTGTCTCTTCTAAGGCATAAATCGCTTTCTCTACTTTTTCAGATCGCTCGCCTATTGCACCATCACGAGATGTCTCTTCGATAATAAGCGAAAGGTAATCTGCGATATGTGCCCTGATAGTATTCTGAACAACTAGCGGAAAATGATTTGCCAACATATGGAGCTGCTTAAGCGAGCTGATCTCACCATGAGTTGCGTCTATTAATTCATTCCACGTCTGCCATTTGGACTGAATAATAAAACCCGAGATAATTGAGAAAATAAGACTGATAGCACTAAATAGCCACGGTAGATTGTTTTGAATGTCTACCGATTTGCTCACGGGAAGAATTTGGAGTGAGTGAAGAAGTGTAAAAATTGAGGAAAAAAGAATAATGAAACCGATAATTTTAAAGTAAATAATTCGAAAACGCATGAATAATTAATTGTAACAGAATACTGGAAGCGTAACTGCTTATTACCGCAGGTCAAGGGTGTTACCACCATAAATGAGATTTTTGGGTTTTATAATAACCTGTTTTTCACCTTTTTCAATATAACCTGCGTCTAGGCCAGTAAACTTATTTTTTTTAATAATTCTGAGTGTTGCTTTAGCATCTTTCTCTGGAACAAAGATCGCGTAATCCATACCCATGTTATATGTCTGGTACATCTCAAAATCATTAAGATGTGCGTTCTCCTGAATAAAATTGAAAACCTTTTGCGGTTCAAATATTTTTTCAATGACGTAGGAGAACTCTCCCCGACCACGCATGACCTTACGCAATCCATGCCCGGTAATGTTAGAAATATAATGAATTCCTACACCTGCGTCGAGAAGGTCTTGAATAAGTGTTGCGTAGATATGAGATTTAGTAAGCAACGCTTCACCATAATAAATTCCATCTGAGAGCCTACTCCTGTATCCTTTAGGAAGTTTTTTAGCAACTGCACGAGCAAGTGAAACGCCATTGGCATTAATACCATTACTTTTTATTAAAATAATTCTATCGCCTGATCGTAATTTATCATCAGTAATAAGATGCTTTTTACTTTTTATAATACCTACTGCTGATCCCGCAAACTCTGCGACACCTTTTACAACAATCTGTTTTAATGTAGGCGTTTCACCCCCGCCCCATGTAGCACCTGATAGAGTGCAAGCATCTCTCCATCCCGTGATCAGATCACGCATCCTTTTCTCATCTGAAAGCCATGAGTTGTCCTCTATCGCCCAGTATGCATGAACGACGAGTGGCCTAGCTCCAACGGTTATAAGGTCGTTAATTATCGTCGCAACTGTATCGTGAGCTATGACGTCGTAATACGACTTGCCTGTAACTTCTCGCATACCATCTGCAATCAAATTTTTAGTTCCTAGACCCTCAATCACCGATGCCATATAGTGTCTTCCCTGCTGCCAGACAAATGCGGACTCACCTCTCGTTTTTGAGACTTCAGGATACCCATTATTAGCAAGGTGCACCGATGTAGAATGTGCAGCTTTTTGAGCTAATTTTTTAATCGGATCTTTCGTGTCATAATTATCCCCAACCTGGGAATAGGTAATAGATTTTTTCTTAGCCATAGCGTTTATCAATATTATGCTTCTTTCGTAAATACTATCATATTTTTAAATAGCTCAATACCCTGAGGCGTAGCTACCTCACCTCGTCGCCAGTTCGGATGCTGCTCAAGTCTCGTAAGGCATTCAGGGTGTGGCATAAGACCTAGGATACGACCTGTTGTATCACAGATCCCTGCAATTGCACGCAATGAACCATTGGGATTTGCAGGGTATGACAAAGTAGGTTTATTTTTTGAATCATGTGATCTTGTGTTGAATATCTTTTATGGCTATTTCTGTGAGCTCAACTGCCAAGCCTACATACATATCAGGCGAAAGAGATAGAAGAGATGTCCTCTCCTCCTCCCCGATAGCTAATGCTTCAATCCATGCAACCCACTCCTCTTTACTAATATGATTACCCCTACTAAGAGATGTAATAACAGAATAAGGATCATCAACTCCCGCTTTCCTCAGGATGGTCTGAACTCCCTCCGTTAAAATAGCCCAATCATTATAAAGCGCAGCATGTATCTGTTCTTCGTGTGGTCTTACTCGGGAGAGTCCGGTCAAAGTACTTTGGTATCCTATGAGAGAATATGCCAACACCGTACCAGTGTTTCGAATCGTAGTACTGTCTGAAAGATCTCGCTGAAGCCTCGATACAGCAAGTTTTCGGGCCATATATTCTAACATCGCATTAGCAAGTCCGAGATTTCCTTCACTATTTTCAAAGTCTATTGGATTAACTTTTTGGGGCATTGTTGATGAGCCAACTTCTCCCTTCTTTACTTCCTGGACGAACCATCCATCGCTAATATAGCGCCACATATCCTGATCTAAAGAAATAAGTATGGTATTAATTCGTACTAAAAAGTGAAAATATTCACTGATGTCATCATAGGTATTTATCTGAGTAGTAATAAGATTTGGGATCAGACCAAGTGAAGAAACAAATCGTTTTGAAAATTGGATCCATTTTATCTCCGGATATGTGAGTTGTAATGCATTAAAATTTCCGACTGCACCGTTAAATTTACCGGTGAGTTTAAAATTTTTTAATAGTTTTATCTGCTGACTAAGGCGGGATCCAAATATTACTAGCTCTTTTCCAAGAGTCGTGGGAACGGCAGGCTGTCCATGGGTTCGAGCTAGCATAGGTAATGCTTTATGAGCGGTTGCTTTACTGCTTAGGTCTTTTACGACTTTCTCAAGGGAGGGAATAATTACTGACTGGGTAGCCCTATAAAGCAAAAGCCTATATGAGAGATTATTAATATCATCTGAGGTTATACCGAAATGAATCATCTCAGTGATGTCCTCCAGCGTTGTTTCCTTTAATTTTTCTCTCAGTATTCTTTCCATCGCTTTTACATCATGTCGTGTTATTTTTTCTAGCTTTTTTACTTCCCTACTATCACCTAGACTAAAATCAACAATTAAATGCTCTAATAAGTCTCGTTCTTTTTTAAGAAGTGGACGCACTACTCCTACATCAGAAAGTGCGAACAGATATTTAACTTCTATTTCAATTCTGGTTTTAATAAGAGCGTGTTCAGAGATAAATGAAGCGAGTTCTTCGAGTTTTGGCCGATATCTGCCATCAAGAGGTGTTAAAGCGGTTAGTTCTTCAAGGGGAAATACGAAGGGTGATGATTTCACCTCTTCTTTATAACATTCAAAGTTGTATTTGGGAATACCTGGATGGTTAGATTAGCAGATGTTAAAAAAAATCTATACTCCATGGAGTCTCGCACCGTTCTCTTTGAGCCATTTAATTTGCTGTCTATAGGAAGGATTAATATTACGAACCTTCATCCAAAAATTCTGTGTATGATTTTTTTCAAGAGTATGTGCGAGCTCATGAATAACAACGTAATTAAGCGTTAGCAGAGGAGCCATGATAAGTCTCCAGTTAAACTGCAACCTGTTATCTCTCGTGCATCTTCCCCACTGCGATTTCGTATCTGAAAATGCAATCTCATTGTAGGTCGTGCCCATTTCAAGAGCATATTTATCAGTTTGAGCTGTGATTACTCGTGTCGCTTCTTTGCTATACCAAGACCTCAACTCCTTTTCTTTTCTAAAAATGAGGGATTGAGGAAACTGCAACGTGTCACCTACCACACTAATTTTAGTATAATTACCAGGAGTCAGAGTAACCGTCTTTCCCAGATAAAAATACTGATCATCTGCTCTCTTATTTTTTAATGTAGCTTTTACTTTCGCGACATTTTTTATAATCCAGTCATGGTGCTCCTCAAGAAATCGAGATACATCTTGCTTAAGCATTCTGTGCGGGGCTTTTACCAATAACGATCCATCGGCTTGAATCTGAAGAGAAACAGTTCGCCGAGAAGCTCTCACTATCGTAACATTATCTACTGAAGCCATGAAGTGCGTTACTCGTCTCGTTTACTAAAATATTTTTGCATGGGTACGAAATAATAATCTTTCCAGCCTTTAGCAACCTCACTGACAAGATCATCAGGAATATCTGTCTGTATTAATTCGAGTGTGGTTTGATCATTTTTAAGAAGCGTAAAATGGAGTTCAAGTCGACTCATATGACCCTCTGGCCATCCCTCAAGATCATATCGCCAATCCTGAACCATACTATACGTAATGGGATCAAGGGAGATTGTCTTACCCGCGATGGCATCTCCCCAAATCGAAAAATGGCCACCAACAACAGGGTCAATTTTTGCATCTCCATCTACCATCTCTCCATGGGTTTTACTATCAAGCCATGCTTTATACGCGACATCGGGAGAACAAGAGAGCGTAGTATGGAGTTTTATGGTAGTGGTTATCATCTAGCGCTACTATAGCAAAAATTGCTGCTAATGGCTAATGGCTAATGG
>Ga0105047_10009031_pt1 | contig 16484 bp, 15 predicted proteins | sample MAT04_FD_78384 | JGI IMG/M metagenome (GOLD analysis project Ga0105047, IMG submission 78384) | Freshwater microbial communities from Lake Fryxell liftoff mats and glacier meltwater in Antarctica - MAT-04 (megahit assembly) | ecosystem: Environmental > Aquatic > Freshwater > Ice > Liftoff...
CAGTCGTAAGAAAGCACCTTCCGCACACCCCCATGGGTATCCATACGCACAATGATTGCGAGCTTGCAGTCGCTAACGCCATCGCAGCGGTGCGGGCGGGCGCGAGCCAGATCCAAGGGACGATCAACGGCTACGGCGAGCGCACCGGCAATTGCAACCTCACCTCCGTGATGCCCATCCTTCAGTTGAAAATGGGTATCGAAGTGGTGCCGCGTCTGGAGGAACTACGGGATCTATCGTACTTCGTGGACGACGTTTCCAACAACCCCCATTTCGCGAGAGCGGCATTCATCGGCAGGACCGCATTCGCGCACAAAGGGGGGATGCACGTCAACGCCGTGCAGAAACTCGCCCGCAGCTACGAGCACATCGTCCCCGCCAGCGTGGGCAACGAGCAGGCGATTCTGGTCTCCGAACTCAGCGGCCAGTCGAACATCCTGCTCAAGGCGGAGCAGATGGGAATGCCAATCGCGAAAGGTGCGCCGGAAGCCGCCACCATCCTCGCCAAGATCAAGGATCTCGAGCACGAGGGATATTCCTTCGAGGCTGCGGGCGGCTCACTGGAACTGCTGATCCGACGCGAGCTCGGGAAATACATAAAAACTTTCGAGGCGAATGAATACCACACCAGCTTCCGCCAGTATCGCGACGGCCACAGCCCGGTCTGTGAGGCCACTGTCAAAATCAGCGTCAACGATAAGAGAGAACTCACAGTCGCCGAAGGCAACGGCGTGGTGAACTCCCTCGACATCGCATTGAGAAAAGCCCTGATGCCATTCTATCCTGAAATCGCCGAGGTTTCGCTTGTCGATTACAAGGTCCGCATCCTCGATGGCCACGATGCCACCGCTGCGAAAACCCGGGTGCTCATCGTCTCGGCACACGGCGGTGAAACCTGGGGCACGGTCGGCGTTTCGGAAAACATCATCGAAGCGAGCTGGATCGCTCTCGTGGATGGGATCGATCTTTTCCTACAGAGAAACAGGGAGAAGTAAGGGAAATTCCCGCTCTGTATTTCAGGACAAGAATTAACGGGAATCCTTCTTTTCCCGCACCCGCTCCTCAGGATCGTCCACCCACATGAAAAGGGCTTTGAGGATGTCCTTGAAGTCAGATTTCAATTCATGGCTCTCGCGCTGGATCTGGATCTTTTCCTTTTCCACTTCTCCGCAATCGACGTTGGTGTCGAAGCCAGCCTGCCCTCTATCGGGAATGCGGGTCTCGATGTTTTCCAGAAGGTCGATGACATCCTCATGGATGCGCTCGACGTGATCGCAGAGCCGGGACGCTTGATGCGAGAGCTTATCGGCCTCCGCCGAGAGCGCGGTTCCTGCTGCTTTGGTTTTGAGATCGCCCGCCAGGGTGCGGACTTCCGCGCTGAGGGCGATCCATGAGGATGCGAGGTCTTGATCGACCGCTTCGAAGCTGTGTTGGAGATTGTCACTCATATCCCGGAAACATGCGGTGGTTGGATGAAAAGGCAAATGATCAATCGTCCGGGCTGTTAGAATTTTCAAAAAAAGAGAGCCTCCGCTACATCGCGAAGACTCTTTGGAAAATCGGCCGCGTGTGACGACTACTCCTCCGTGCCGTTCCTGATGATCTCAAGGAACGACTGCGGATCGAGCGCCGCACCTCCGATAAGCGCCCCGTCGATGTCCGGGCAGGCCATAAGTTCGGCAGCGTTGCCGGGCTTCACGGAACCGCCGTACTGGATACGGACTTTCGCGGCAGGCTCGGAGCCGTATAGCTCGGCGATGAGCGAGCGGACGAAAGCGTGGGCCTCCTGGGCTTGCTCGGAGCTGGCGGTGACACCGGTGCCGATAGCCCAGACAGGCTCGTAGGCGATGACGATGTCGGAAAGATCCTTTTCGGAAACGTCTTTCAAGCCATCCGTCACCTGGGTGCGGAGGACGCTTTCGAGCTTGCTTCCCTCGCGCTCGGCAAGGGTCTCGCCGATGCAGAAGATCGGTTTGAGATTGGCTTCGCGGGCTTTTTTGATCTTCGCGTTGATGGTGGCGTCCGTTTCCCCGAAGATCGCCCGGCGCTCGCTGTGGCCGAGGATGACGTAGTGAACGAAGAACTCCCTAAGCATCAGCACACTGGTCTCGCCGGTGTAGGCACCGGAATCATACTCCGAGCAGTTCTGCGCGGCGATCTGGATGGCGTGCGCATTTTTCCCAGGGTTCGAGTTGTGGAGAAGATCGGCGAGCTTCGGTAGGGAAATGAAAGGAGGGGCGATGACGATGTCCGCAGGGAGATTGAGGCCTTGGGTTTTTGAGAGGAAAGACTTGATGAAGTCCTCGGTTTCCGAGGCACCCTTGTTCATTTTCCAGTTGGCGGCAAAGATAGGCTTTCGTGACATGTTCGGGTTCGACGTTATTTGTTAAAAGTTATTCGGCAAGTCTTATGCTTCGCTGAGTGCGGCCACGCCGGGGAGGATCTTGCCTTCGAGGAGCTCAAGAGACGCGCCGCCTCCCGTCGAGATGAAAGTCATTTTGTCACCGAGTCCGAACTTGTTGACCGCTGTGACGGAGTCTCCGCCACCGACGATGGTAACCGCGCCGGACTTGGCCATGGCCTCTGCGATGGCCTTGGTGCCGTGGGCGAAATTCTCGATCTCGAACACTCCCACCGGGCCGTTCCAGATGATAGTTTTGGCTTTCGCGATCTCTGTCTCAAATTCCTTGATGGCCACGTCGCCGATATCGATGCCTTCCCATCCTTTCTCGACGCCACCGCCCTCACCGTAGATGCCGGTGACTTGGGTCGTTGCTCCGTCCTTGAACTCCTGCGTAATGCGGGTGTCTGCGGGGAGGAGGAAATCAACGCCCTTTTCCTTCGCCGTAGCGAGGATGCTGAGGGCGAGATCGAGCTTGTCGGACTCGACCCGGGAGTCGCCGGTCTCGTAGCCCTGCGCCTTGCGGAAGGTGTTCGCCATCGCTCCGCCGATGAGGAACGCGTCTGCCTTTTCCATGAGTGCGGTGATGACCTGGATTTTGTCGGAGACTTTCGAGCCACCCATGATCACCAGGAAAGGACGCTCCGGATTCTGGAGTTTTACCTCAAGGTACTCCAGCTCGCTCTCAATGAGGAAGCCCATCGCGGATACCGGGATGAACTTGGTCACCCCCTCGGTGGAGGCGTGCGCGCGGTGGGCGGTACCAAACGCGTCGTTGACGAAAATTTGTGCCTGACCGGCGAGCTTCTTGGCGAACTCCGGATCATTCGCTTCTTCTTCGGAATGGTAGCGGGTGTTTTCCAAAACCAGCACCTGCCCGGGCTGGAGCGCCTTGCGCATTTCCGCAGCCTCGGAGCCGATGCAATCCGGAGCCAGATCCACGTTTTGACCGAGTATCTCGGAAAGGCGCTTCGCGGTTGGCGCGAGCGAGTATTTGGGATCGGCCTTACCATCCGGGCGGCCCATGTGGGAGCAGAGCACAAGCTTCGCGCCTTCTTTTAGGAGGTGCTTGATGGATGGGATTGCGGCCTGGATGCGGGTGTCATCGGTGATTTCTCCATCCTTGAGGGGCACGTTGAAATCAACGCGCATGAGGACTTCTTTCGAGGAAACATCGAGATTGCGGATGGAAAGCTTGGACATGGCGGAGGGTGATGCACTAGCCTTGCCGTGCTGTCAAGGCCGGGGGAGGAGGGGATTTCCCTGTTCAAAATGATTGCCCTTCCTCACCATCGTTCTCTCCATGATATCACTTGTCATCATCGTCGAGGCCGCTGCTGGAAAAGCCGACCTATTCGAGAAATTCATCGCCGAAGAAGCGGCGGACGTCATCGCGAAGGAGCCGGGCTGCCGTCAGTTTCTCGCATCGCGCAGTCAGGAAAACGGGAACGTCTTCACCCTCGCCGAATTCTACGACGACGAGGCGGCGCTTGAAAGCCACAGACTGACTCCCCACTTCCTCCTCTTTCAGAAAAGGGCGAAGGAGCATGGCCTAATTTCCAGCAAGACCTCAGTCATGGGCGATGTGATCTTCCCGCTTTAGATCCCCACCAAAAAAACGCACCGCCCACCGGAATGATCCAGTGGACGGCGCGGGTTGTTTCCAAGGAGGAAAATTTCTTCACAGCGCGCCCATCAGCATAATGCCGATGGGAACCGCGAAACCGAGGCCCATCAGGCCGATGGGAGCCAGTCCCCAGCTTCTCTTCTGCCCGATGGCGTAAAGCGCAAGGCTAACTGCGGCGATTAATAAGATAAAAAGTTCCATGGCCGTGTCGTGTTGGGGAAATCAGAACGGCGCGTTCACCGTGACATAGCCGTTGCCTTGGCGGCGGTAGTAGCTGTTGCCTTGGGTATAATATTGCTGCCCGCGATGGGTCACTGTGCGGTAGCCGCCCGGAAGGCGGGTCATCACCCGGGCGTTGTCCCAGCGGCCATTCCTATCCCTGTAACCGTCGCGCTGGTCGCGCCTGTTGTCATAGCGATCCCGCTGGTCGCGGCTGTCACGCTGGTTGTGGCGGCTCCAGTCATCCTGGTGGCGGCTGCCGTGCGGTCTATCAACCACGACGTAGCCGCTTCCGCCCCGGTTGTAGTAGGCACCGTTGTGATAGTAATAGGTCCTGCTGCCGATGATCTCCGTGCGGTATCCCGATGGCAGGGTGTTGATCCGATGACCAGGACTGTAGGTGGTGACAGTAGTCGAGCCGTAAGCATCGTAGGGAGCCACGCATGAGCTGAAACCCAGCGTGACAGCAGCGCCTGCGGCGAAAAGAAGGGGAGTAAGGGAGTTTTTCATCGTATTTTGGTTGCTTGGTCGGGCCGCACGCACCTCGCCGATCTTTTCGCAGGAAACCTGCCAGTCACCTTCGGATGGCGGGGAAACCTTTTCCCATAAGGATACTCGCCCCTTGGATTTGATCGCGGTCGCCCCCGCTTTCTTGCAAATCGCCCTCCCCACCGTGCGGCTCCGCAGGATTCCCTCCTTGCCGGGAAATTCAACGCCCGTCATCTTTCCCGGAGGAGTCCGGGAAATGGACGACCGGTACCGGCTACAACGGCGCCTTCATCGACCGCGATGATCTCCGGAAACGGCAGCCCCACCGGAAAGCTCGGCTGGATCAACCGGTTCCACCTCCGCTTCTAGGTCCACGCCGCCGACAAAGGCCTCCTCTACCTTTTCCATCTCTGAAAAAAGATCAGCGTCGGCGAAAACCCAGCGCTGCGGCGAGACCTAGCAGCGAGAGAATGGCGGCGGAAGGCTCAGGCACGCCCTGGACTCCCGCGATGATGACCGGATCGACGAGGTTGGCTCCATTCGAATCAAACGTAATCGAGGTGATAACCCCGTTCGCCGCTACTCCGAAATCGCTGAAATCAATGCCTATGCCGAAGATGTTCTGCACGATGGCGGTGCTGCCCACGGTATTCGCCGTCCCTGTGAGGAGACTGGACAAACTGGAGGGTGTGCTTGAGTGGGTGATGATGTCCGAGTTGCTGTCCGCCCCGGTATCGCCGTAGGAGGTGCCGCTGATCGTGATGGTCATCCCGTTGATCGTGAGATCAAAGGAATCCGCGGACGTTCCAGGATTGATTTCGTAGAAAATAAGATCGGGTCCGGCAATGTTCACTAGCCCTGCTCCGAAGGAGAGTGCGTATACGGAACCTGTGTTGGCAGAGTTGATGATACCCGTGTTGCCATCCCAATCAGTCTCGATAAGTGCTCGGCGGAGTGCTTCGGTAGCCGCGGAGTTCGCCCCGTTGACCGCCGCGCTTCCGCCGCCTGAGTTTATGAGCAGACCGCTCGTGGTGCCTCCGGCGAAGCCAGTGATCGTCGGCCTCACGAGGCTTGTCGTTGAATACAGGGTCCCTCCGAGGGTGACGCTCTGGAGGACACCGCCGGTGAAGGTGGAGAAATTATTAGGATCAGCGCCCGCAGTGCCAATGGCGACGGATGCGGCATGGGCGGAGCTGACGGAAAGAATGACTGCGAGGAATGGGAGGGAAATGGCTTTCATAGGATTTGTCTTGAAGCCTTTGTGCCCCCGCCATCACCGTCAAGATCCGAATTCGACATTTTCCGCACGGTTTCCTCCTTGCCGTGAATCGACCCGCCCGCCATCTTCCGCAAAGTGAAAACCCGCGTCCTCTCCCTCCTCCTCGCCACCGCCACCCTCGCCGCCGCCGATCCTTATGAGGACTACGTGAAATCCTCCCCGGACTTCCGCCCCGTGAAACAGGACCCCGCCATGCTCCTCGCCGCCTTCCCCTCGTGGACCTACATGCCCTGGACCTACCAGTGGCACATCGGCTACACCGAGGAGTCCGGGAAATGGACCACCGAGACCGGCTACAACGGCGCCTTCATCGATCGCGATGACATCTCCGGAAACGGCAGCCCCACCGGAAAGCTCGATTGGATCAACCGGTTCCACCTCCGCTTCTACGTCGATCACGCCGCCGACAAAGGTCTTCTCCACCTCTGGGACGGCAATGACGTCAAGCCCCACCTCGACGAACTCCACTCCACCGGCATCCGTCCCGTCCCCCTCAATGCCGCCGCCCTCGCAACTATGAAGGGTCATTTGGAAAAAAACATCTCCGCCGTCAAATCCTCGCCCTTCCGCGCCGCATACGCCCTCGATGACGAACCCTCATGGGGCCACTTCGTCCACCCCACCATGTGGCAGATCACCGACGACAAAGCCGCTTTCCCGAAATTTCTCCACGACATCTACGGGGAGAATCCTCCCGAGCACCCCGCATGGATCAGCTACGAGGACCTCCGGGAAAAACTCCCCACATGGGACATCTCCACCTTCGATGCCAGCCCCCTCATGGACCAGTGGACCTTTAACGACACCCACTGGGCCAACACCCTCGGCACCCTCACGCAATACGCGAACACCCTCGACCCCGCCACCCCCTGCGGCCTTGTCGGCGGCCAGAGTCCCAGCCCATTCGGCGGCTACGATTACGCCAGGCTCCTGCGGAAAATCCAGTTCATCGAGGCCTACAACCTCGGCTCCTCCCAGTCCATCATCCGCTCCTTCAACCCCGGCAACGCGATCCCCGCCGTCACCACCCACTTCCACCAATCCTCCGACGACGATCTCTGGCAGATCTGGTATTACCTCGCCCAGGGCAATCGCGGCCACATCGGCTGGGTCGAGCAATGGTTCGATGGGAAAACCCCCAAACCTTTCCACCAGGAAATCTCACCAGCACTCAAGGAAGCCGGGGAAAAAATCGGCCCCCTCATGTCCGGAGCGGAGTGGATCCACGACGGAGTCGCCATCTACTACAGCCACCCCTCCGTCCAGCTCGGCTGGATCCTCGATGCCGAGGCGCACCGCAAGACCTGGACCAACCGCAACGACGACCACCGCCTCGCCTCCTCCGTCCACGTCCGCAAAGCCTGGGAAAACATGCTCCGCGACAGCGGCATCCAGTTCTCCCACATCTCCTATATAGACACCATCCAGAAAGGCATCCCGGCGGAATACAAAGTCCTCATCCTCCCCGCCACCCTCTGCCTCTCCGATGCCGAAGCGCGCCAGATCCGGGCTTTCTGTGAAAAAGGCGGCACCGTCATCGCCGACTACCTCCCCGGCGTCTGGGACCAGCACGGAAAGGGCAGGGGGAAAGGCGTCCTCGATGACATGTTCGGCATCGCCCATCCCGCCACCCTCGGTCCCAGGGACATCTTCGGCGAGACCCTCTGGTGCGAGAACGACCAGGATGCCAACTACTCTTGGAAAACCTACCGCGAGCTCCTCACCAACGCCAACACCTCCCTCAAGGCGGATAGCGGATTCCACAAAGCCGTCCGCAATCTCCCCACCGAGCACTCCGGGGATTTCGGAAAAGGCAAAGCCATCCTCATGAATCTCTCCCCCCAGTGGTACAACGCCTACCGCAGCGAGAGCGCCGAAGCCTCCATGAAAAGGAAAACCTTCATCTCCCACATCCTCGCCGCCGGAGTCCGCACCACCGTCCGCTTGAAAGGCGCCGGGGAAAAGGAACACGGCTACGAGATCACCCGCTGGCAAAAGCCCGCCACCAAAGACCAGCCCGCCAAGGAAATGCTCTTCCTCATCCACAATCCCGAAACCACCGGCGACTCCCTCGGCGGCGGCAACTCCTCCGGCCTCAAAACCGCCACCATCCCCGTCACCCTCCAATTCGCGGCTCCCGTCAAAAACCTCCACGACGAGCGCAGCGGAAAAGACCTCGGCACCGGCACCGAATTCACCCTCGACTGGAAACAGAACGAAGCCCTCGTCCTCTCCCACTAACAGCCCATCAGAAATGTCGGCGAGCGGAAATATCCGTTCCTCACCCGCCCCCCCGCCAACTTGTCCGCCGTAGCTCGCAGAGAGAAGGAGGAAGCCGGAAACCTGCCATGCCATTGGCGGGCCTCGGAACGGGACGCTTGGCGGAATCCTCCCCTTGTCCGATCAACGCGCCTTTGGGAGTCCCGACATTTCTGTCGTGGGCTGCAACGCCGAATCAACCCCAATGGGTCGCTCGCCAATGCCGCCCACCACAGAAGTGTGGTGACTCACTTCGGATCACCCCGACGGCCTACGAATCCCATTCGCCACGCTTTCCCAAACCGGAAGAGTATCCGAAAAGCCCGCCTATCCGAATGAAAGTCCCAACCCGTTGAAAACCAACGACTTCCGAAGTGGTGTTTTTCCTCCTCGACGGATCGAACACATCCGGATATCACTCGTCGTGACAGAACTCCCTGTTGCAAAGAAATGAAGATACTTATTGTAGCCGTGTCCTTGATTTCTGCTCTTACGAGTTGCGGGAGCAAACCTGTAACTTCCGAACCCGCGAACGTGGAGATAATCGGCGAGTGGGAATGTTCCGAATTTCCGCGTGGATTCGTCGCGAAGGCTGGGAGCGAGACGAATCGCCCAACCAGCATAATCCTCATCCAGAACGATGGTAGCTTTTCCGCTCGCTCTTTCCCTCAGCGAGAACCCTACCGATACGAGGACTTTGACGGAGGCTGGGAACTCGCAGATCCATCCATTACCCCAAGCGGTTCATGGTCGATAGAATTTCAAGGTAATCATCTCCAATGCCGCAGAGATGGATCAGAACTGGTCTTACGTTATACAATAGATGGCATGGACGAATACTCGGTTGAATATACGAAGAAGCAGAACAAGTTGGCGACGCCGAGGAAGCCGTCTGATTAAATAGAGCTTGCCACCGGCGCGCCTGTCCTATGACGTTGCCAATAATGATCCGCATCCATCAATTTCTAGCGCTTTTGACCATTTCGTTGATTGTAGCCTGTGCTCCGTCGTCAGTGCCAACAACCGTGAATCTCGGGAAATGCGCAACTTTAACCCTCCAACGACCGGATGCATTCGGAACGATGTTCGCAGTCCCCAATAAGATTGATGGTAATGTCGTAGGAAAGCTGAGCTATAACCAAGAGATGGTGCTTCAATTGCAACCCGGAAGTTATCAATTATCGTCGGGGCGGATTCCTACCAACTCAGTTTTTCAGGCTTCGGCCAGAGTTACCCTGGCTCCCGGCGATAAGAAGACGTTTCAACTTACCCACCAAAGGGGAAGAGTTGATGGATCGGTGGGACTTACTTTGCCTGGAGGCGGTTATATGCTTACGCCAACATCACTCGCGGACGTCATTGGAAGCTCATGGGTCGAAGCTCGGTGATAAGTCGTAAGCGTCCTAAATTCATCCCCCTAGCGTTGCTCCGGTGGAGCGGTGGGGCGCGGTTTGATCAGGCGACTCGCTCGGCTTCGACTTCGGCGGCGACTGCTGCATTGGCTTTGCGCTCGGCGGCGATGCGGGCCGGGGTTAGCGCGGCGGCTTGCTCGGGGGTCGCATCGTGCGATAGCCGCTTGAGGACTTCGACAAGGTAATCTTCGGGATCGATGCCCTGGGCGCGGCAGTTAGCCAGAAGGGTGTAGATGAGGGCGTTGTTCGTCCCGGCTTCCAGGCTGCCGAAGAACATCCAGTTTTTCATGCCGAGCTTGGTGGGCCGGATCATGTTCTCGACGAGGTTGGTGTCGAGTTCCAGCGCTCCGTCCTCGAAGCAGACGAGGATCTTGTGCCACTGGTTGAGGGTGTAGCTGATGGCTTGGGCGACATCGCTGCCGGGGAGGTGCCGCTGGCGTTCTTCGAGAACGAAGCGGTGGAGTTCCTCGGCGATGGGGCGGCTGCGGGCGCGCCGGATGAGCTCGCGGCAGGCGGGCGGGGCTGCGGTCAGGCGGGTCTGCTTTTCGATGTGATAGATGCGCTGGATGTAGAGCAGGATGGGAACGGTGACTTCGGGTGATGCTTTCCCGAGATCGGTGAACTTGCGCCGGGTGTGGGAGAGGCAGCCGGCGTGGCGGAGGCCGTGCCTGGCGGCGACGATGTCGTAAACGGTGTAGCCGTCGGTATGCATGGCCCCTTGGTAGGCGATGGTGTTGGTTTCCTCGTCATAGCCGAGGAAATCCAACAGGCAGTCGGCTCCGCGCCCGGCGTGCCAGTCGAAGTAGCAGGTGCCGCTGGTGTTATCGCGATAGGCCCAAAGACGGCCTTCGCGGGTGGATCCGTGGCCGGGATCAAGATAGTCGATGGGTGTTTCGTCGATCTGGAGTTCGCCGGCCTGGAGGATTTCCCCGCGGATGGCCCGGTCGATGGGGGCGAGGTGCCTGGCGGTGGCGTGAGTCCAGGTGTTGAGGGTCTGGCGCCCGATGTCGATGTCGTGCCGTCGTCGGAAGCGCTGGGACTGGCGGTAGTGGGGAAGGTGGTCCTGGTATTTGTCGGTGATGATCTGGGCGGCGAGCGCCGGTGCCAGGAGGGTGCCGGGGATGCTGGCAAGCGGGGCGGGCGCGATGATGGGCGGGCGGGCTTTTTGGGTCTTGTGGACGAATTTTTTGCGGACGGTGCGCCTCCAGAAGATCGAGGCTTTGGTGACGTCGAGCTCGTCGTGGTGTTCTTCGCCGATTTCATTCCAGTCTTTGGGGTTGGCGAGGACTTCATCGGGGATGATTTCCTTTTCAATGAGGATCATCAGGTTTTTCGGGAAGCGCTCGGCCTTGGTGCGGCGGTTTTTTGGTGTGCCTGGCTTTTCCTCCTCCGGTGCGGATGTTGCGCCGCCTGGTTCCGGAAGAGGGGCGGGCTTTCCCAGCAGGATTTCGTCGAAGAGAAGCTGGAGCTGGGCGGGGTCGAGCTTTTCGCTGCTGGAGCCGAAGAGGCGTTGCTGGAGACCGGCTATGACCTTGTCCTTGCGGGCGAGCTCGCTTTTGAGATGGGTGTTTTCGGCCTCCAGGCGGATGAGCTTCTTCTCCATTTCACCGAAGCGAAGGAGCAGGGTCGCGAGATCTGTAGGGGTGCCTTTATCCACTAGATTCCTAGTAGCAATAAGTGTGCCCAAACCAGCCAGGAGGCGATGTTTTTCCAAAGATTATTCCGGTCGTTCATACCAGGGCCGGAAGGCGGCTCCGCGCAGGTCCACGCCGTCGATAAGAAGCTGCAATGCCTCGGCGTGCAGCTTGATGCGGCGCTGACCCGGCTCGCTGGGAGCGGGCCAACTGAACCGGCCTTTTTCCAACCGTTTTGCCGCGACCCAGAGACCGGTGCCATCGAAGTAGAGGAGCTTGAGGCGGTTGCGGCGTTTGTTGGTGAAGACGAAAAGGGCATCGCGGGAGGGGGCGGAGCCGAGCTGGTCGGCGGCGAGTTGCTGGAGCCCGTTGAAGGATTTGCGCATGTCGCAGGGATCGAGGGCGAGGAAAACTTTCAGAGCGTTGGCGGTGAGGTTCAGCACTGGATACCTCCTTTCGCAGCGAGGTGATTGCGGAACGCGGCGATAAAACCGGCGGCGAGCGGGACGGCTTCGCGATCTTCAAGCAGGAGCGAAAGCCCGTCGCCGAACTCGATGACGAGACGTGGGCGGAGCTGGCGCGGGAACTCGACTTCAACGAAGCGGGCGGCGGAACATTTTAAGGGCTGCGGAGAGCCGGTGGCAGATTTGGACATGGCCTGCAAACTAACAGGTCAAATGGATGACGGTAGGGGGTGAATTTTAAGACGCTTACGATAAGTCCACCTCGGAAGCCAATACAGAAGCGAAAAGTCGAAGCAGGCGACGCCGACGAAGCCGTCTAATTAGGTTCCAGCTTTACCCCGGTGCGCGTGCCCTCAAACGTCCGAGTAGAATCCCCTCGCCCCCTTCATTTAAAAACCAAACAAACCGGGCAGTGATCCGAGCCGTGGACGTGGGGGAGGATGCTTGCGCCCTCCAGTCTATCGGTGAGGGCGGGGGAGACTCCGAAGTAATCGATCCTCCAGCCGACGTTTTTCTGTCGAGCTCCGGCGCGGTAGGACCACCAGGAATATGCCTCGGTCCTGTCAGGGTGGAAGTGGCGGAAGGTATCGATGAAGCCGCTGCCGAGAAGATGGGTGAAGCTGGCGCGTTCCTCATCGGAGAAGCCGGCGGTCTTGCGGTTGGATTTCGGGTTGGCAAGGTCGATCTCGTTGTGGGCGACGTTGAGATCCCCGCAGAAGATGACGGGCTTGGTGAGGGCAAGATGATTGAGATGGAGGCGGAAGGCGATGTCCCACTGGAGGCGGTACGGGAGGCGGCGGAGGCCGTCCTGCGCGTTGACGGTATAGACGTTGACGAGGAAGAAATCCGGATACTCCAGGGTGATGACGCGGCCTTCCTTGTCATGCTCCTCGATGCCAAGTCCGTGGGTGCAGCTCAGCGGCTCCTCCTTCGTGAAGATGGCGGTGCCGGAGTAGCCGGGTTTTTCCGCAGAGTTCCAGTAGGATTTGTAGGCTCCGAACTCCAGGGGCAGCTCCACCTGCTCCTCGCGGGCTTTGGTTTCCTGGAGGCAGAGGATATCTGGATTCTCGGTGCTGATAAAGTCCGCCATGCCCTTGTTAAGGGCGGCGCGGATGCCGTTGACGTTCCAGGAGATGAGTTTCATAAAATTCAAATTTCAAAGTTCAACTTTCAAGGAAGAGGCTGTGATTAGAGGATTAACATGCAGTCGCCGTAGGAGTAGAAGCGGTATTTTTCGGCGACTGCCTGGCGGTAGGCTTCGAGGGTGAGTTCACGGGTCGCGAAGGCGGAGACGAGCATGATGAGGGTGGACTCGGGGAGGTGGAAGTTCGTGAGGAGCGCGTCGATGGCTTTGAACTGATACGGCGGGTGGATGAAAATATCTGTCGCGCCTGATTGGTCGGTCTCGCTGGCGATGCGCTGGCGCTCTCCGGCGAGCGATTCCAGGACGCGGGTGACGGTCGTCCCCACGGCGATGACGCGTCCGGCGCGATTGATCTTTTCCGCAGTCTCTCCGGTGACGGAAAATTTCTCCGAGTGCATGACGTGATCCTTGATGTGGTCCACGGAGACGGGTCGGAAGGTCCCCACTCCGACGTGAAGGGTGATGAAATCGTGACGGATGCGCGAAAGCATTTCCGGGGTGAAGTGGAGCCCTGCGGTAGGCGCGGCGATGGCTCCCTCTTCCTTTGAAAAGACGGTCTGATAGCGTTCCTTGTCCATCTCCTCGTCGCCGCGCCCCATGTAATGCGGCAGCGCCAGGTGGCCGTGCCGGTGTAGATCGAGAGGGCTCTCCCACTCGATCAGGCGGTCGCCGTTTTCAAAAACCTCCAACACGTTTCCGGTGATGCCCCCGACCACCACGCTGCGCCCCGTCTTCATCCGTTTCCCCGGCTTCGCAAGGCAGCGCCAGAGGGTGGGGGAGAGCTGGTCGAGGCAGAGGAGCTCGGTGCGACTGTCATCGGAAAAAAGACGGGCGGGAATGACCCGGGTGTTGTTCAGCACGAGCAGGTCCTCCGGCTTTAGGAAATTCTCGAAGTCCGCGAACTTCCGGTGCTCGATGACTCCCGTTTCCCGATGGATCACCAGCATCCGCGACGCCGAACGCTCCGCCAGCGGACGCGAGGCAATCAGTTCCTCGGGCAGGGGGTAGTGGTAGTCTTTGGTTTTCAGAGACATGAAATTTCAAATTTCAAAATTCAACTTTCAAGGAAGAGTAGAAGAGACGGATCGCCCCAGATTCGGAAGAGGTTTTGTGTGCGATTGTTTTCCATGCGTTCGGTGGCGATGAGGACGCGGGTGTTGTCCTTGGATAGATCCCATGGATCGGTATCACCTCCCGCTGCCCATCCTTGGGCGAGCAGAAGATTGAGGAAATGTTCGCGGTCCTTCCCCTCCTCGGAATGGATTGCGAACTCGTGGGATTCTTCCTGCGGAGTGCGCAGTGCCGGAAGAGCCATTTTCACTCTCCCGTTTCTCGCCCAACGCCTCGCGGCAGGTTGAAGCGTCTTTACCAGCCGCAGCAAGACCTCCGAGCAAGCGTCCCTGAACCCGGAATCAATCGGCCGCAGCGGCAGCATCCGGTTCACCACCTGCTGGTATCCCGCCTGACCCATCGCGCCATAGTAGATGACCGAGTCCTCGCCCGCCCGCATCGCTCCGCCGCCATAGACGAAGCCCTCCCACCGGGCTTCGCCCTCTTTCGTGAAACGCTGCGGATGCTTCTCCAGCAGCAGCTTTTCCGCTCTCCCGTAACCCATCTGCTGCCGGAGAAACGCACGGATCGATGGCCTGCGCCAATGCCAGACGAAGGCTCCCGGTACGAAGCCGAGCCGGTATCCGGCGTCGCTCAAGCGCCAACAGAAATCCACATCGTCGCCCGCCGTGCGGAACAAGGGATCGAAGCCACCGATCGCATGAAAAGCCTCCCGCCTGACCGCGATGTTGCAGCCGGGAAGGTGCTCCGCGCGGGTGTCATCCAACAGCACATGGCTCGGCGCACCGGGCGCGGCGCGGATCACAGCCTCCTCCGTCGTCCTTGCGGGCGGCGGCAGATTCGGTCCGCCCGCTGCTGCGATTTCCGGGGAATGAAACGCCCGGTCCAGCCTCACCAGCCATTCCGCGTCCGGCTCGCAATCGTCATCCGTGAAAACAAATATCTCCCCGCCCGCCGCAGTCGCTCCGATATTCCGGGCCGCGCTCAGACCCGATGGCGGGATGCGGATGAGGCGTATATCGGGGAATTTTTCGGAAACCAACTTCGCCGTCACGTCCGACGAGCCGTCATCGACCACGACTGTCTCGAAGGGGCCGCCGGAAAGTTTCGCAATGGCCGCCAGACATCCGGCGATGCGTTTCCCACCATTGCGAGTGCAGACGATGACGGAATATCGGTTACGTGGAAGCGTGGATGGCTGCGGGGAAAAGTCCCGGCACGCCGCGTAGGACGGCTTCTCGTTTCCGTCCCGGTCCGTCAGGCCGAAGTCCCAGTCGAGCACCTCCTTGTCATTGTTCTGCCAGAGATCTGTCCATGAATACACCGTGAAGCCTGCCGTCTCCTCAGCGTGGGAAATTTCCATCGCCCAGCCCAAAGTCTCGGCCTGCGCCTCCATCCCGTTGCGCGCCGAGTCCATTCCGAATTCCGAAATCACCAGCGGCCTGTCGCCTGCGATGTTCTGAAGCCGTCGCAGATACGCCGCGTAATCCTCCGGTTGCTCCAGGTAGATGTTGAAGGCGGAAAAATCCGCGTTGGCCGGTTCCAGATATTCCGTGGAAGGATAGTTCGCGTAGGCGAAAAGCAGCTCCGGCGCGATCCCGCGTCCCAGCGATATCAGTTCCTCGATGGCCCGCCTCACCGCCACCGGCCCCATCCATCGGACCAGATCCGCGCGGATTTCGTTTCCGACGTAGACGCCAGAGAGCGCGGGATGCCCCGCGTGCTTTTCCAGCCATGCGGAAAGTCTTACGCGCGCCGCCGAGAAAATCCCCGGCCTCGCCCGGAAATCGCCGAACTGCCACCAGTCCAGCCCCGCGAAAACCTGAAGCCCCGCCTCAGCCGCCGCGTCCAGGAAATCCCCATCGGGCAGAGTGAAGAGTCGCAGAGTATCGAATCCCGCCGCCCGGATTTTCAGGAATTCCACGGCGTTTTCCGGCGCTTTCTCCTGCGGAAATGGCCCGTAAGTCACCGCACGCATCCACAGGCGATTCCCCCCCCGATGGAGGAATTTTCCATCCGCTTTCCAACGCGGGTCTGACAGGCTCAACGGCACGCCCGGAGACTAGACGCAACGCGCGGACGGGTGGAAGGAAATCGTTTGGCGAACGTTCTGTTCCTTATCGTTCATGCAGAGACCGAACAGCAATGTTGCATTCCTGATCTGATGCGCACCCTGAAGGCGGAGTCATCGAAATGGATCAAGCAGGAGCTTTCGCGTTCGGCATTCTCATGGCAGGAAGGGTATGGGATTTTTTCTGTGAGTGCCTCGGGATTGGAGTCGGTTCGGAAATATATCCTGGCTCAGGAAGAGCATCACCGTATGAGGACGTTTCAGGACGAATACAGAGCTTTGCTGGACAAGAGCGGGGTGCAATACGACGAACGTTTTCTTTGGTGACAAGGCTTCCGGCGACCCTCCGGGGCGCGGGAAGGTGGACGATTTTTCCAGGGGTTCCGTTTCACTCCACCCCTGGCTACGTTCGGG
>Ga0105047_10009032_pt1 | contig 16483 bp, 20 predicted proteins | sample MAT04_FD_78384 | JGI IMG/M metagenome (GOLD analysis project Ga0105047, IMG submission 78384) | Freshwater microbial communities from Lake Fryxell liftoff mats and glacier meltwater in Antarctica - MAT-04 (megahit assembly) | ecosystem: Environmental > Aquatic > Freshwater > Ice > Liftoff...
CGGGCCAGAGCCGTTCAGCGTGGCATCAGCGGCGCCCGCGGCCCCCCTGCAAAGCGAAACCTCGTCGCATCTCGAAAGCTTTCAACCCCTTCACGAGGAAGTCGAGGCGCGCGCGTGCACGCGCACGCGCAGGCCGCGCTTGGGACGCAGCGTGACCGACGGCTCGGGCACCGGGCGCGGCGACGACTGCACGTCGAGCCGGAACGAGCGCGCGAGCGTGGCCATCAGCAGCACCGCCTCCATCTGCGCGAACGCCTGGCCGATGCAGAACCGCGGACCGCCGCCGAACGGGAAGTAGGCATAGCGGTGGAGCGTCTTCGCGAGGTCGCCCTCCCATCGCTCCGGACGGAAGACCTCGGGGTCGTCGAACCAGCGCGAGTCGCGCTGGATCGCCCACGGGCAGAACCACACCTGATCGCCCTTCGCGATGCGGAAGCCGCCCAGCTCGAGGTCCTCGCGCGCCTCGCGCCCCATCGACCACGCGGGCGGATAGAGGCGCAGCGACTCGGCGATGACATGCGACGCGTACCGGAGGTTCGGAAGATCGTCGAACGTGGCCGGCCGATCGCCGAGGACCCGCTCGAGCTCACGCGCGAGCTTCGCCGCGACCGCCGGATGCTGCGAGAGCAGAAGCCACGTCCACGACAGGTTCAGCGCGGTCGTCTCGTGGCCGGCGAGAAAGAGCGTCATGCACTCGTCGCGCAGCTGCCTGTCGGACATGCGCGACCCGTCCTCGTCGCGGGCATGCAGGAGCATCGAGAGGAGATCGTTCGTCTCCCCCACCCCGCTCGCGCGGCGCTGCTCGATCAGGCCGTAGACGATCGTATCGAGCTTCACGACGCCCCGCTCGAAGCGACGGCGCTGAGGTGTCGGGAGCTGCTTCAACCGCGGAAAGAAAAGCTCGAGCGGGTCGGAGACGACCGCGAGCACCGACTCGAGCGCGGCCCCGACGTCCTCCGCCTGGTGCCCGACGTTGGCACCAAAGAGCGTCTCGGCGACGATCCCGAGCGTCAGATGCATCATGTCCTTGTGGATGTCGCGCACCTCACCGTCGCGCAGCTGCGCGGCCAGACGCGAGGCGTGCTCGACCATGATCGCCGCGTAGGCCTTGATGCGATCGCGATGAAACGCGGGCTGCGCGAGGCGACGCTGGCGGCGCCAGAAGTCGCCTTCGCTCGAGAGCAGGCCGTCGCCCAGGACGGGGCGCAGCGTCTGATGGAGGTAGCGGTCCTTCTGCCAGAGCCGGTTGCGCGTGACGAGCACGTCCTCGACCAGATCCGGATGGCTCACGAGGACGACCTCGAGCGGCCCGATGGCGACGCGCACGACGTCGCCGTACTTCTCGCGCGTCGAGCGGAGAAAGTGGAGCGGGTCGCGCATGAACGCGAGCGCGTTACCGAGGAACGGCAGCCGCGGAGCGCGCGGGGGAACGCGGCCGGAGGGAGTACTCACCCCGCGAGCGTATCAGCGGGGGCGAGCTCGGCCGTCTCGATGATCACGACGCCATCTTCTCGAGCGTCTCGTAGAGCTCGAAGGAGAGGGACCAGCGGCGGACCTCGGTGGCCTCGGCGACGACGCGCCGATCGTCGTCGAGCTGGATGACGTACCGGCTCGCGCCCGGCTTCGCGTCGCGGCCGATGACCCGGCCGCCGAGCCAGGATGCGCAGGCGCCCGTGTCGCCCGGACGGTAGCTGTGCCGGCAACGCACGCTCACGCGATCACCAATCATGGGGTCGGTCATTTTCATGAGGTGGAGCATGCATCCACCTGCGCGCCCATTCAGTCGAGAGGATGGACACGGGTAGGATGGCCCGTATGCTGGGCAAAATGAGCGAAACGGAACCGTCGCCCCGCGACGATCTTCGCTCCCGCACCGTCGAGTTCATGCTCGTCGGGGGCGCCACGCTCGCCCTCCTCCCCCTCGCCTGGCTGCTCCGCAAGGCGGCCGGCCTCGATTCGTCCGAGCTCGCGGTCGGGATGCTCACGTTCTACGCGACGTACGTCATCAACGACCCGCACTTCGCGGTCACCTACCTCCTCTTCTACAAGGACATCCGTAACCGCGCGCTCTCCACCGCGTTCTCCCGGGCACAGCGGGCACGCTACGTCATCGCAGGGCTCGTCGTTCCCCTCGCCCTCGCCGGGTGGGCCGTCGTTGCCCTGAAGCTCCACTCGGCGCAGGCGCTCGGCTGGATGATCCAGCTGATGTTCCTCCTCGTGGGCTGGCACTACGCGAAGCAAGGCTTCGGCGTGCTCACGGTGCTCTCGGCACGACGGGGCGCGCGGCTCACCCCGCGCGAGCGCACGACCATTCTCTTCCACTGCTACGCCGGCTGGGCGTTCGCGTGGGCCAACCCGGCGAGTCGAGCGGGCGACTTCGAGGAGAAGGGCGTCGTCTACTGGGCGCCCGCGCACCCGCGCTGGCTCGAGCTCGCGACGGGCGCCGTCCTCGCCGCGAGCACCGTCGCCCTCGTCGCCGTGCTCGTCGCGAAGTGGCGACGCGATCGCCAGATGCTCCCGATCGCGCCGCTCGCCGGTCTCCTCGTCACCGTGTGGTCGTGGACGATCTTCTCGAGCGCCGACCCGCTCCTTCGCTACGTGATCCCGGCGCTCCACTCCGTGCAGTACTTCTTCTTCGTGTGGCTGATGAAGCGCAACGAGGCGCGCGCGCACGAGGGACCGCCTTCGTTCGGGCGACCCGTGGCCGTTCGCCTCGGGCTCCTCGCCGTCTCGGCGCTCGGGCTCGGGTTCTTCCTCTTCCGCGGCCTGCCCGATTTTCTCGACAGCGCGTTCGTCCCGCAGCTCGCGCGCGGCGCCGTGCCCGACGCCCTCGGCGAGACGCCGTACTTCGCGGCCATCTTCGTGGTCGTGAACATCCACCACTACTTCATGGATCACGTCATCTGGCGTCGCGACAATCCGGACACCCGCTACCTCCGCGACCCCGCGCCACCCGCGCCGGTCGCAGAAGGAACCCCGAGCGAGGCCTGAGATCGCGGTCGCGCGCTCGCGCTTCGGCCCGGCGCTCTCCTTGCAACGTGCGTGCTCCATGGCGGGGGCTCGGTTCAGCAGGCGTGCGCTCCTCGCTGCGACCGCAGCGACCGCCACGACCTCGTGCCGCCGGGGGGCACGCGCGCGCGACGCCGTCGTCTTCAAGCATCAGCCGCTGTGGGGCGACCCCGCGCCGTTCCACGCGATGGTCGCGGACTTCGAGCGCGCCACCGGCGTGCGCGTGATCACGGAGGTGCTGCCGAACGCGTCGGACGCGCTCCACCAGTACCTTCTCACCACGCTCGAAGGTAACGTCGCCGACTTCGACGTGCTCGTCGTCGACGTCGTGTGGGTCGCCGAGCTCGCGCGCGCCGGATGGATCGCCGATCTCTCGCACGCGTTCCCGCCGGAGACGCTGCGACGCGAGCTCGTCCCCGCCGCCGCGGAGTCGGCCGTCGCGTTCGGGCGGACCTACGCCGCTCCCTGGTACGTCGACGTCGGCCTCCTCTACCGACGCACTGACCTCGTGCCCGAGCCGCCGCGCACGTACGCGGAGCTGGAGAGCGCCATCCACGCCGCTCGGCGCGTGAGCCCCGAGCTGCATGGCCTCGTATGGCAGGGCCGCCAGTACGAAGGGCTCGTCTGCAACGCGTACGAGGCAATCTGGGGGCACGGCGGCGAGTCGTTCGCCGGCGACCGGCTCGCGCTCGACACCGACGCGGCGCGACGTGGCGTCGGCTACCTGCGAGGCCTCATCGAGCAGCGTCTCTCGCCCTCGACCGTACTCTCCGCGGGAGAGGAGGAGTCGCGCCGTGCCTTCCAGAGCGGGCGCACCGTCTTCATGCGCAACTGGCCCTATGCCTGGACCGAGATGGAGAAGCCCGGCTCGCCGGTGCGCGGGAGGGTCGGCATCTCGGCGCTTCCGGGCGAGAGGGGCCCCGCGCCGAGCGTCCTCGGCGGCTGGCAGCTCGCGATCAACGAGCACTCGCCGCCGGCGCTGCGCGAGCGGGCCGTTGCCCTCGTCGCACACCTCACCTCGCTCGAGGCGAACGTCACGATGGCCGTGCATTATGCACGCAATCCAACTCGTGCCGCCGCGTACGAGGACGCGCGATTGAAGGCCGAGAGCCCGTACATCGCCTCGCTCTTGCCGGTCGTCACGGCCGCGCGTGCTCGCCCGCAGACGCCCTACTACCCGATGCTGAGCGAGGTCCTCCAGAGCGAGCTTTCTGCAGCCGTCTCCGGCGTGAGGTCGCCGGCGGAGGCCCTCTCCCGCGCGCAGCGTCTCGCCGACCACGTCATGGGAGCGCGCGGATGAAGGAGCGCCCCGCCCACGGCTATCTCTTCGTGGCCCCGTCCGCCGCGGTGCTCTTCTTCGTCGCCCTCTGCCCGATCGCGTTCGCGGTGTGGCTGAGCCTGCGGCGGTTCATCCTCGTCTTCCACGACGACGCGTTCGTGGGCCTCGCGAACTACCGCTTCCTCCTGCGCGACGCGCGCTTCTTCTCCGCCCTCGGCAACACCGTCTACTTCACGGTGGTCTCGCTCGCGATCGAGCTCGTCCTCGGCCTCGCCATCGCGCTCTTGCTCGATCGCGCCACGCGCGGGCGCGGGCTCCTCCGCGCGGCGGTGCTCGTGCCGTGGGCGATCCCCACCGTCGTCTCGGGCCGCATGTGGGCGTGGATGCTCAACCCGGACTACGGCCTCATCCCTCGCCTCCTCCCGGTGCACGACGTCGACTTCCTCGGCACGCCCGGATACGCCATGCACGCCGCGATCCTCGTCGACATCTGGAAGAGCACGCCGTTCGTCGCGCTCCTGCTCCTGGCGGGCCTCGCGGGGATCCCCGACGAGCTCTATCGCGCAGCGCGCGTCGACGGCGCCTCGCCGCGGCGCACGTTCTTCGCCATCACGCTCCCGCTGCTCGGCCCCTCGCTCGCCGTCACCGTGCTCTTCCGCGCGCTCGACGCGCTGCGCGTGTTCGACGCGATCTTCGTCCTGACGGGCGGCGGCCCGGCGAACACCACCGAGACCCTCTCCATCTACGCCTACAAGACGATGATGCGCACCGGCGACTTCGGGTACGGCTCGACGCTCGCCGTCGCCACGTTCGCGATCGTGGTGCTGGTCAGCACCGTCTACCTCCGCACGATCGGCCGGAGCGCGGGGGTGGCCCGATGAAGCGCGCGAGCCTCCCCTCGCGCTCGGCGATGGCCCTCGGAGGGGCGGCCGTGCTCACGTTCTTCGTCGGGCCGTTCGCGTGGCAGATCCTGACGTCGCTCAGGACCGAGGCGACGGTCACCGAGCTCGGCCTCCCGCACGCGCTCTCCCTCGACAGTTACGTCGCGGCGTTCGAGGGCCAGCCGTTCGCCCGGGTGCTCCTCAACAGCGCGCTCGTGGCGGCCGTGACCACGCTCGTGACGCTCGCCGTCGCCTCCACGGCGGCATTCGCGCTCGCGAAGCTCGACCTCCGCGGCAAGAGCCTGCTCCTCTCCGCGGCCCTCGCCGTGTCGATGTTCCCGCCCATCGCGACGGTCAGCCCGCTCTACCTCGCGCTGAAGGAGGTGCGCCTCCTCGACACTCCGCTCGGCCTCGTCATCCCCTACACGACGTTCGCCCTTCCCCTCGCGCTCTGGGTGCTCACCGGGTTCTTCCGCGACATCCCCGACGAGCTCTATCGGGCCGCGCGGGTCGACGGCTGCACGCCCTTCCAGGCCTTTCGACGGGTGATGCTTCCGCTCGCGATGCCCGGCCTCGCGACGACGGCGATCCTCGTCTTCATCTTCTCGTGGAACGAGTTCCTCTACGCGCTCACCTTCACGTCGTCGCCGACGCATCGCACCGTGCCCGTCGCCATCAGCCTCTTCTCCGGCGAGCACGCCGAGCCATGGGGCGAGATCGCGGCGGCCTCGGTGATCGCGACGCTGCCGCTCGTGCTCGTCGCGCTCGTCTTCCAGAAGCGCATCGTGGCCGGCCTGACCCAGGGCGCGGTGAAAGGCTGAACGCAGATGGCGACCATCTCCCTCTCGCGATTGACGAAATCCTTCGGGCCCGGCGCCGACGTGGTGAAGAGCATCGACCTCGAGATCCAGGACGGCGAGTTCATGACGCTCGTCGGCCCTTCGGGGTGCGGTAAATCGACGATCCTGAACCTCGTCGCCGGGCTCGAGCGTCCGACGGCGGGCGCGGTCCTCGTCGACGGGGTCGACGTCACGGAGCTGTCGCCCGGCGATCGCGACGTCGCGATGGTCTTCCAGAGCTACGCGCTCTACCCGCACATGACCGTCGCGAAGAACCTGGGCTTTCCTCTCACGAACGCTCACGTCCCCAAGGCGACCATCGAGGAGCGCGTCCGCGAGACGGCCGAGCGCCTCGAGATCGCGCACCTGCTCGAGCGCAAGCCGCGCGAGCTGTCCGGCGGACAGCGACAGCGCGTGGCCCTCGGGCGAGCGCTCGTGAGGCGCCCGAAGGCGTTCCTCTTCGACGAGCCGCTCTCCAACCTCGACGCGACGCTGAGATCCCAGATGCGCGCCGAGCTGAAGAAGCTCCACGAGGAGCTCCGCGCGACGTTCGTGTACGTCACGCACGATCAGGCGGAGGCGATGACGCTCTCGGACCGAGTCGTGGTGCTCGAGGGGGGCAGCGTCCAGCAGGTCGGTCCGGCGCGAACGATCTACGAGGAGCCCGCGAGCATCTTCGTCGCGGGCTTCTTCGGCTCGCCGCGCATCAACGTCGTCCGGCCCGACGTGCTCGCGCAGCAAGCTCCGCGCGATGGGCTCCTGCTCGGGGTGCGCCCCGAGGACCTCGAGGTCGGGCTCGACGCGAAGGACGCCGCAGGCGGCGCGGCGAGCGGCTCCGTCTACCTGGTCGAGCCGATGGGCGCCGAGACGTTCGTGACGGTATCGCTCGGCGAAGGCGAGCACGGAGGGCGCGTGAGCGCGCGGGCGCCGGCGGGCTTCGAGGCGCGAACGGGCGCGCCGTGCTGGATCCGCGCCGACATGACGCGCGCGCTCTGGTTCGACGAGGCGACGCAGAGGCGCGTCAGCCCGGCGTGACCTTGAACGACTCCATGAACTTCTTCACCACCTCCTCGCCGACGCCGCCGACGTCGAGCGTGGAGACGACGAGCGAGTAGAGCCTGACCCCCACGAGATAAAGCCGCGAGTACACGCGAAGCGGGGTCCCGGAGATGTTCCTCCGCATGATGATGACGCGGCCGGGCTGTCCGCTGGGGAGCGTGATCGAGCGCTTCGTGAGCACCTCGGTGGAGCCGCGGCGAGGCGTGGTCACGTGCTCGTCGAGGAACGCCTCCGGCTTCGCGATCTCTACCTTCGAGTGCTCGCTGAAGCCGGCCGAGAACGAGACCTGGCCGCCGGGCATCTCGACGCGTGCCTCGGTGTAGCCGATCTTGTCCTCCTCCGCGGGCAGCACCGTCACCTTGGGCTCGCCGGGGAAGAGCACCGTGAACTGGTCACCGCGATACGTCTTCCACACCCACGCGGCGGCGGGGACGGCGACGACAGGGACAGCGACGCGCACCGGTGGAGGGAGGAACCCGAGCTCCGGCGCAGGCGCCGAGGAAGGAGGCGCGCTCGCGGACGCGACAGGAGCGGACGCATCCGGCGCAGGCGGCGCCACACGCTCTCGCTCGGTGCACGCGGTGCCTCCGACGGCGACGACGAGAGCCAGGAGCACGGACGACGGGAGCCACTGCATGGTGCGAGCCTGTTCGGAACGTCAGTCCTTCGGGAGCCACACGCGGACCGCACAGGCAAACCACCATGCGCGGACAGGACGTGCCATCGCCGGGTCTTACCCGCGGCCGAAAGCCCGCGCAAGCGTCCTCCCCCCGCGGGACCTCGGGGTGGCGCTCAGCGCACGCGCGTCGCCGTCACCGTCAGCTGATAGCGCTTGTGATCCTCCTCGAGGCTCGTGACGAGGACGGGCTTCCCCGCGAAGGCGAGCGTGTCGCTCTTCGCGACGACCTTGCGGATCGTCGAGGGCGGCTCGAACGCGCTCATCTCGAGGCTCACGTCGAGCAGAGGCTCGTCTCCCACGGCGCGAAACTGCGCGGCGACCTTCAGCCCGACATCCTGGCGAGGCCCGCCCGAAGAGGGGCCTCCGGTCGTCGCGGTACCAGAGGAGAGCGCGACGTTCTTCCCGACGTGGACCTCGCCCTTGTCGCCCTCCTGGAGGTTCAAGGTGAACGTCGACGTGGTCGGTGCAGTGCCGGCGCCGGTGCCGTCGGTCGCGGTGAGACCGAAGTCGAAGCGATAGACCATTCGCTCGTGCGCCGCCGGACGGGGAGCGGCGGCGGTGGTGACCGCGGGACAAGCCTGCTGGGGCGCGCAACCGAGCGCCGTGGAGGAGAGCGCGACGAAGGAAAAGAGGATCCATGCGGCGCGCGAGGACGCAGACGAAGACGAAGATGACATTCCTGGAGGACTCCTTGTGTGCGCCGGGTTTTGCAAGGCATGTGCCCTCACGAAGAGTCATGTTTTTCGAGCGTTCGTGAGTCGTCGCGCGCGCTCGGCACGACGCGTTGTCGACGCGTGTCCTCGCGCGCGACATTCCGACAACGAGATCATCGCGCGGAGGATCCATCGCGATCCACCCGGTCGAGAATTCCGAGACGCGAAACGTCGGGAGCGCGACGCGAGATCGAGTGTTAGATCCCAAGAAGAATGAAGCGCTCCTCGGGTCTCCTCGCACTTCTCGCTTCACTCGCCCTCATCGCATGTAGCGCGTGCGGCGGAGCGAGGACGCCCGCGAACGCACCCGAGAGCGACCCGTGGGCCGGCTACAAGGGCACGTACGCGCCGGGCGGCTCGCAGACTCCCGAACCGACCGCGAGCGACAAGAAGTCGGACGCGAAGCCCGATACGAAGTCCGCCGCCGCCGACACGAAGACGGACTCGAAGCCCTCGCGCACGACGGAGTCGAAGACCGCGAGCGCCGCGGAGCCGAAGCCGAAGGCCGCGCCCAAGGCCGCACCGAACGACGCGAAGGCGATGTACGGGATCGCGAGCGACTCGAAGACCGAAGAGCTGACGCCCGACTCCGCGCCGACCCCGGCCGCGAAGAAGGCGATGAAGAAGCGCGCGGGCGCCATCGCCGGCAAGAAGACGGTCGCGAAGAAGGCCGCCAAGCGCTGAGCCGCTCGGGAGCGCGCGCGCGCGCTACTTCGTCTTCTTCTTCGCGGGTCCGGCGTCGACGTCGTCCGTCATCTCGACGGGCGAGATCGTGATCACGCGCGCCGCGGGCGTGGCGGTCGCGCCGGCGGCCTCGGGGACCGCGGGGACCGCGGTGGTGGCCGCGGCCGGCGGAGGCGCGCCGCGCATCGAGCGAGCGACCAGAGCACCGGCCACGACGAAGACCACGAGACACGCGGCGAGGACGACGAGGTAAAAGCCTGTCGAGCGACCTGCAGGCGGGGGCGTGAGCGATGCCGACGGCTGGAGCGAGGGCGGCGGCAGGCTCGGAACCTGGGAGGCCCGCGCGATCTCCTCCGGCGGCAGGGGCGGCGGGACGATGCGTCGCTCCTCGGGGAGCACGCCAGAGAGATCGATGTCCGCGAGGTCGATGACCTGCGTCGCACCGACGCCCTGGTCGGCCAGAGTCGGAGGATTGCTGGGGGTGGAGCCGCGGTCCGCCATCGCTACCCGGGAACAGTAGCGCGGTTGGCCAGGAGATGGGAGCCAGTGAAGCGCCGCTTCGACTAGCATGGGAGAGGAGGCCATGGCGCCCCGCATGATCGGCAAATCGCTCAGTCAAAGGCATGTGCTCGGCCCCCTCTCCAAGGACCGCGCCGTCGCGGTGTTGACCGAGGCGCTGGCATCTCGAGCCGCGCTGCTCGTCCAGGTGCGCGCGCAGGACGCGCGCATGATTGCGTGCCTCGTCGTCCGCGCGGACCCACCGAGCATCCGCCTGTGCAGGGCGCTCGGCTTCGAGGTGAAGCGCGGCGGCACGGGGGTCTTCGGCCTCATGGGCGACGACGCGGCTCGGCTGCTCGCAGACCTGCCCGACCCCGATCGCGAGTGGCTGGCGACCCCCTGCGGGCCGCGCGAGACGAAGGTGTTCCTCGTCGCCGGTGGCACGGCCCTCCTCTCTCTCCAGACGAACGACGGCAAGGTCGTCATCGAGGCCAAGGGCGCCTCGTAGAGGCTCATTTCATGGTCCCCGGGAACATTCGCGGCACGGGCCTGTCGCCCGCTAGATGGTTCTGCAAGAGCTCGTGAGCCTCCTCCCTGCCCCGCCGACCAGCCCGAGCGCGCACGAGCCCGTGCTCGTCCCCGATCTGCTCCATCCGACGGCCGTCCGGCGCATCGACGCGGAGCAGACCGGGCTCGCCATCGCCCTCGCGTTCGCGAGCGGCGTGTCGGGCGGCGTGTTCTCCGAGGCGCTCGATCGCGCGACGGTCGCTCCGTCCACGTGGGAGCCTGCGTCGTTCGCGGCCGACCTCTTCCTACAGCAGTTCGTGGCGCTCTGCCTGAAGGTCCGCATCACGGGGCAGGAGCCCTCCGTCACGACGAACCATCTCGTGAAGCTGCTCGCGCATCCGCCGGCCGACCCGGCGATCGTGCACCATCGTCGCGCCATCGTCGCCGAGCTCGCCGGGTCCGCGCACCTGCGGAAGGAGCTCGAGAAGCTCTACCTCACGCTCTGCCGGTTCCGGACGCTGCTCGAGGGCGCGACGGGCGTGGGCAAGTGGGACGCGAACCGCCGTCAGCTCGACATCCTCCAGCTGGTGAAGGAGATCATCGACTGCGCGGCCGAGGGCTTCGTGACGGCGCGCTCCGGCCTCACGCGTCTCGCGGCGTTCGGGCGCCGGGTGCAGGAGGGCGAGCCCTATCGCTCGCTCGCGGATCTGCTGCGCTACGACGAGCGGCTCGCGACCCTGAACCTGAAGGTCAGCGTGGGAGCCGACGGCCGCATTCGCGGGTTCGAGGTCCTCTCGATCCAGGAGGACGAGAAGAACCCGTTCGTGAGCTCGCCGTGGCGACGCTGGTTCGGGAAGATCGAGCTCTATCTGCGCGGCTTCAAGCTCAGCGACGGCGAGGTGATGGCCCGCCTCATCGACGCCGTCTTCGAGGGGCTCCAGGACGACCTCGTCCCGTTCGTGCAGCTCGTCGGCGACCTCGAATTCTACCTCGGAGCGCTCGGGTTCGCCGACACCGCGCGCGAGGCAGGACTCGCGGTTTGCTTGCCCGAGCTCGTGACGCCCGGAGAGCCGCGTGCGCTGTCCGGCCTCTTCAATCCGCTTCTCCTCGCGCACGGCGTGACGCCCGTACCGTGCGATCTCGACATCGATCGCCACGACACGACGGTGCTCGTCACCGGCCCGAACTCGGGCGGCAAGACGCGCCTCCTGCAGTCGCTCGGTCTCGCGCAGCTGCTCGCGCAGGCAGGCCTCTTCGTGCCCGCGCGCTCGGGCTCGCTCGCCCTCGCGCCGGGGCTCGTCGTGTCACTCATCGAGGAGACGAAGGCCGACCAGTCGGAGGGCCGCCTCGGGACGGAGCTGCTGCGCATCCGCGATCTGTTCGAGCGCCTGCCGCCCGGAGCGATGGTGATCCTCGACGAGCTCTGCTCGGGGACCAATCCGTCCGAGGGCGAGGAGATCTTCGAGCTCGTGGTGCAGATGCTCGCGAAGCTCGCGCCGCAGGCCTTCATCACGACGCATTTTCTCGCCTTCGCGGCGCGGCTCGAGCGCGAGCGAACGATCGAGGAGCTGCGCTTCATCCAGGTCGAGCTCGGGCCCGAGCAGCGCCCGACCTACCAGTTCGCGCCCGGCGTCGCGCACACCTCCCTCGCGGGGCACGCGGCCGCGAGGCTCGGCGTCACGCGCGACCAGCTCCTGTCGCTCATCGATCGCAACACGCTGAAGGCCGTGGCGAAGGCCAAGGCCACGACGGGCCGGGGCTGAGCGCGCCGATGGCGACCTTCCTGACCACGTCGAAGATGCACCCGGAGCTCGCCGCGCGCATCGAGGCGAGCGTTCGCGGCAAGCAGTACACGCCCGGCGCGACGAAGCGCCTCCCGCCGCGGCTCGTGTCGCTCGCGCGCGCGGCGCTCGTGCTCGTCGTCGGCCTCGCCGTGTACACCGTGGTGAGCGGGCGCCGGCACGACCGCGCCGAGCTCGAACGAACGCGTAACGCGCTGCTCGACGCGGTGGGCGCGCAGAGCGCCTGGCTCTCCCCCGAGGACAAGGGCGCGGTGACGCGCGCGGAGTCGTGGCTCATGCGTTCGGCCGGCGACTACGAGGGCGATCTCGTGACCGCCGAGCTTCGTGCGCCGGGCGCGCTCGCGGCCGTCCTCGCGCGGCCGGCGATCTACGTGCGCGGTCCGCTCGGCTCGTTCAGGAGCCCCGCGCTCATCGCGGATGCCGCGGCGAGCTCGGCGAAGGACTCGCTCCTCCTCTGCCTGATCGAGCCGCCGGCCTCGCACGTCGAGAAGGTCATGTTCGACAAGGTCCGCCTCGCCTACGGCGGAGGCACGGCCGTCGAGGAGCGCACGAGCAACGTCCGCCGGCTGCACGAGGCCATCGTGGGCCTGCCGCTGCTCCTCCCGCCGTGGTCGGAGCGCGTGCGGGCCGCCCCGGACGGCGCCGAGCTCGCGCGCCTGAAGCGAGAGCTGGAGCGCGCGCCCGTCGCCCGCGCGAAGCAGGCGGTGCGCGCCGAGGTGCTGGTGGCGGCGCTCGATGAGCCGAGCGACGGGGGCGGCCCGACCGAGCTCGACGGCGAGCGCGCGCATGCGGTGCGTATCGTGCTCGTCGACCTCGCGTCGGAGAAGATCCTGCTGCGCACGAAGAAGCTCGTCGACCCGACGTGGATCTCGCTCGCGAAGAAGTCGACCTACGCGACGGGGCTCGACAGCTGCGGCCTCGCCCTGGACGTGCACGAGGGCCTCGGCAAGGCCACGGACAAGGACCAGAAGAAGTAGAGAGGCGCGGTCAGCCCGCCGCGCGCCCGAGCTCGGCGCCGACGGCGCGGAGCACCTCGATGTTGAAGGCCATCCCGCAGTGGCTCGAGTCGACCTCGAGGTGGCGCGCCGTGGGGTCGAGGCATGCGCGCCAGTCGACGATGCCGTCGGAGCGCGAGTAGATGGAGAGGAACGGCAGGCCCTCGGGGAGCGGCGCCGCGCCCTCGCGCCAGGCCGGCTCGCAGCAGCGATCGAGCCGCATGCAGGTCGTGGAGAGGACCCCGGGCATACCTAGGCTTCCGAGCGTGCCGACGACGCCGAGGTTCATCAGCACGAGGAGGTTCACCGCGAGCGGATCGCGGAGCGGCGTGCCGAGCGTGACGAGGCCACGGACGAGATCGGGGCGTCGCGCCGCGAGCCAGCGACCGAAGGTGCCGCCGCGGCTCTGTCCGACGATGAACGCCTTGCGTCCGCCGTGCGCGGCGACGTGCGCCTCGAGGCGCGCCTCGATGGGCCCGAGCATCTCGTTGGCGCAGCCGATGTTGAGCCTGACGCCCGCGAGCTCGGTACGGAAGCCCGCCGACGAGAGCGCGCGCGCCATCGGAGCCAGCGACGCATCGCTCGCCATGTAGCCCGGGATCAAGAACACGGGCCAACCCTCCCCGTCCGGCAGGCCGACCCCTTCGGCGATCGGATGACGACGGAGCGCGGCGAGCTCGGGAAGCACGCGTGCCTCGCGCCAGATGGGCGGCGTGCGACGCAGCCCCCTCACGGAGAGCTGACGGGACGCGGCTCTCCAGAGAACGCTCGCGCTTCCGAGGCCGGCCAACTCGCTCGCAAGCTCGCGCATGGGGATCGCTACTGCTCCTCGAACCCCCGAGCCTCGAGTATGCCTCGACGCCCGCGCCGGTACCAGCTTGCTACGAACGCAGGCTCAGTCTTGTCGGCGTTGCCGCGTCAGGCTCGACGAAACGTGACGACCAGTACGTCGCGGTAGGCAGGGAGCGCCGGGTCGAGGCGGCCGAGCGGGGTGACGCCGTGAAACACGCGGTCGTCGTCGACGAGCGCGGCGTCCATCGGCTCGGTGAGCGTGAAGCTCCCGACGCGACGGTGGTGCACGTCCTCCATCTGCGTCTCGCCGCTCGCGATGTTCTCGCGCTTCACGAGCACGACCATCACCCAGTCGACGCCGTCGCGATGCATGCCCTCGGGCGTCGCGAGTCCCTGCTCCGGCCCCGTCTCGATGCGGAACTGATGCACCTCGACGTGCCAGACGAGCGGACGGGTGGGCTCGGGCGTGAGCGCGTCGAACAGACGATGGCTCGTCGTGAGGATCGCGCGCATCGCCGGGTGGGCGGCGACCTCGTCCGTGATGGGCGCGAACCACCGCGCGACGCCGCCGTTGAGCGCGTTGTAGTCGCGGCTCTGGTAGTGCGGCTGATGTGGCTTGCGCTCGAGCCGCAGCTCGGCCGACGCCGCGAAGGCCGCGAAGCGACGGCGCCGATAGCGACCGCCGTCGGCCATGAACGTGTCGACGCCGAGGTCGTCCCACGAGCTCGCGAACGTGTCCCAATCGCGGAGCCCTTCCGCCTCGAGGATCGCGCGGACCCGTGCAGCATGAACGAACGCGAACCCCTGGCGTGCAAGCGGCTCGGAGAGCTCGACGAGAGAGGGGTGTTGCACGCGGCTTGCAGCTCCGACGCCGGAGGGAACGTCCATGGGCACCTTGGCATCGTCGAAGTTGGAAGTGAAGCGCGGCAGCGCGCCTGACGAATCGCGGCCGTTCGCGCAGCACGGGCACGCGGAGATCCACACGCTGGCGAACGGCGGCGGCGTCATGCGCGGCGTATTCGAACCGGGATGGAAGTGGTCGCAGGACATCGCGCCCATCGCGGGCACGAAGAGCTGCCAGGCCTCGCACCTCGGCTACGTGCTCTCCGGGCGGATGCGGATCCGCATGGAGGACGGCACGGAGGAGGAGCTGACACCCGGCGATTTCTTCAAGATCAGCCCGGGCCACGACGCGTGGGTCGTCGGCGACGACGCGTGCGTGCTGGTCGATTTCGGGGGCTACGCGCAATACGCGAAGCCGGGGATCTCGCCGCAGCCGCCGGGCGAACGTGCGGGCAAGCCCATCGCGGGCGAGTCGCGTCAGAAATGAGCGCGCGCTGACCGAGATGTTTGGTAGTGCCCAGCAGCCCTACTCGATCCGCATGCTCCCGCCCGCGTGGCAGAAGATCACCCTGTTCAATCCTGTCGTGTACCTGGTGAGCGGCTTTCGCTGGAGCTTCTACGACGCGTCGGACGTGAGCGTCGAGGTCATGAGGACGAAGTGACACCGCGTGCACGTCGGGAACGCCGACGACGGTGAGCGATACGGGTGCGCCCCCTCGCCTGCCGTGGCGCGCTCGGCGGCCTGGCGACGCGCGGACTCGCACCTGAAGAGATCGTGCGTCACGAGGTCGTGGCTCATGCGTGCGCGCGCCGCGAGGCCGAGGAGCGTGAGCGCGATCGACACGGAGAGCGCGAGGCCGAGGGGAAGCGCGACGGCGCCCGCGAGCACCGCGGCGTGCGTCATCTCAGCGATGCCGCAGACCGCGACGACGACGAGGATTCCGACCCCGAGGATGGTGAGCGCCACCTCGAGCAGCATCAGCCGATGAGCCTCGCGCCGGCATCGACGCCAGGCCGCATCGAGAAGCGCCACCTCGACCGTGCCAGGCGCTGCGACGAGACCGGGCGATTCGGTGGGCTCGAGCATCCCTCTCTCCGTGGGCCTGTTTACCCCCCCCGGATCGGATGCAAGGTTCGCGCGCGCGCACCGCGACGTCGTCGAGCTCGACGACTCTAGGCGGTCACTTGTCCCAGTTCGACATCGCGCCGAGGACGTAGATCTTCGTGTAGCCCTTCTTCTTGAGCGAGGTAGCCGCGCGCTCCGCGCGAGCGCCAGAGCTGCAGTAGAGGACGTAGGTCCCGTCCTTCGGTCCGACGTCGGCCTCGTCGATCGTCTCGACGGGCGCGTTCTCCGCGCCCTCGACGTGCTTCGGGCCGTACTCGTCGGCGCCGCGCACGTCGAGGAGCTTGGCGCCGCCCGCGACGAGCTTCTTCGCCTTGGAGCCGTCGACGTGCTCGACGGGCCCGGACGCGGCCGCGGCCGTGCCGGGCGCGGCGGCAGGCGAGGACCCGCAGGCGACGGCCGCGAGGGAGAGGGCGAGGACGCAGGAAGCGAGGGTGAAGCGTGTGCTCATGGTGGCAGCCACGGTACCGCGTCTCCCCCGCGCGGGCGATTTTCGGGCGGGCGCCGCATTCGACGAAAATGTGAGGGGAGCGGCTCGACAGTCGGCGGGCGGGTGCTACATGTGGGTCCGTGAAGACCCCCTATTTCAAGGCTGTTTGTGTGGTCGCGATGGCTCTGGGATGCGGCCTCACCGCCTGCGCGTCGGCTGGGGCTCCGCCCGCCACCGCTCCGACGACCATCACCGGCGCCGAGCTGACGTCCGCGTCGCCCGCCACCGAGGTCCCCGCGGCCCGCGAATTCACGGCCGAGGCCGCGGCCAGCACGGCCAGCCCCCCCGCC
>Ga0105047_10009033_pt1 | contig 16483 bp, 15 predicted proteins | sample MAT04_FD_78384 | JGI IMG/M metagenome (GOLD analysis project Ga0105047, IMG submission 78384) | Freshwater microbial communities from Lake Fryxell liftoff mats and glacier meltwater in Antarctica - MAT-04 (megahit assembly) | ecosystem: Environmental > Aquatic > Freshwater > Ice > Liftoff...
GCGCGCGTCAGCGCTCGTCGAGCAGGAGGTCGAGCGAGTAGTCCTCGGCCCGGTAGCAGTGGTCGCCGAACTCGATGGCCTCGCCGGTGCCGCCGAACGCCGTGCGGGTCATCGTGAGCACCGGCTGCTGGCCGACGATGGCGAGCTGGCGGCGCTCGGCCCGCGTCGGCATCCGCGCCCCCACGCTCTGCCGGGCGACGACCGGGCTGATGCCGCGCGCGCGCAGGGCGGCGTACAACCCGTCGCTCGCGAGCTCGTCGGCGGTGATGTCGGCGTAGGCGGGTGGCAGCCAGTTGTGCAGCACGGCGAGCGGCGCCCCGTCAGCGCAGCGCAGCCGCACGACGGCGAGCAGGTCGGTGTCGGGCGGCAGGTCCAGCGCCACTGCGGCGCGGGCGTCCTTGGTCGTGCGCAGGCCGAGCACGGTCGTCGTCGGCTCCTGGCCGGCTCGCAGCAGGTCGTCGTGGAGCGAGGACAGCACGGCCCGGCGGTGCACCTTGCGGTTGGCGACGGTCGTGCCGATGCCGCGACGCCGCACGACCAGCCCCTGGTCGACGAGCTCCTGCATCGCGCGCCGCACCGTGGGCCGTGACACGGCGAGCCGCGCGGCCAGGGCGACCTCGTTCTCGACGGGGTCACCCGGCTGCAGCCGACCGTCGTCGACCGCCGCCGTGAGCTGGCGCGCGAGCTGGTGCCACAGCGGCACGGGCGACGCACGGTCGACGCGCACGTCGACGAGCCCACTCTGCATGGTCCGGACTGTACAGCGCGCCGAGATCCATGTCAGTATGTCCTGACAAGGGAGGGATGCATGCGCATCGGTCTGGCCGGCGCGGGACGCATCGGTGCGTTTCACGCCACGACCCTCGCCTCGCTCGAGGGAGTTCACGAGGTCGTGGTCGGCGACAGCCGCCCCGAGTTCGCGGATGCCGCCGCCGCGGCGCTGCCCTGCGCCCGAGCCGTCGACGTCGAGGCCCTGATCGGCTCGGGTGTCGACGCGCTCGTCATCGCGACCTCCACCCCCGGGCACGCCCCGCTGCTACGCGCCGCCGTGGCCGCCGGCCTGCCCACGTTCTGCGAGAAGCCCGTGGCGGGCACCCTCGCCGAGACGGTCGACGTGGTCCGTGTGGTCGAGGCGTCAGCGGTGCCCGTGCACATCGGCTTCCAGCGCCGGTTCGACCCCGGCTACCGCCGGGCGAGGGATGCCGTGTGGTCGGGCGAGCTCGGTTTCGTGCACACCCTGCGCGCCAACACCAGCGACCGGCGGCCACCGGAGCCCGGGTACGTGCCGACCTCCGGGGGGATCTTCCGTGACTGCTCCGTGCACGACTGCGACGCCGTGCGGTTCGTGACGGGTCGCGAGGTCGTGCGCGCCTACGCCATCGGGGGCACCAAGGGCGAGACGTTCTTCCCCGAGGCCGGCGACGTCGACTCCGGCGCCGCCCTGCTCACCCTCGACGACGGCACGATCGCCCTGCTGTCGACCACCCGCTACAACGGGCAGGGCCACGACGTCCGCCTCGAGGTGCTGGGTTCACAGGGCTCGGTGGCCGTCGGCCTCGACGACTCCCTGGCCCTGCGTTCCCTGGAGGACGGCGTCGACTTCCCCCGTGGCCCGGTCCACGACTCTTTCATGGACCGCTTCGCCCCGGCCTACCGGGCCGAGCTCACGCACTTCCTGCGCGTCGCGCGCGGCGAGGTGCCCAGCCCGTGCACCGTGCGCGACGCCCTGGAGGCGTTCCGTGTCGCCGAGGCGTGCACCCTCTCCCTGCAGCAGCGGCGACCCGTCGACCTGACCGAGGTCCCGACGACGAGAACCCCCGACGACTCACGACCCGCGACCCGCGACCCGCGACCCCCGACCCGTTGACTCACGACCTGCGACCCGCGACGACCACGACCCGCGACGACCACGACCCATTGACTCACGACCCGCGACGACCCTGACCAAGGACGGCCGATGACCCGCACCAGCACCCACACCCCACTGCGCGACCGGGTCGCCGGCGCCCCCATCTCGTGGGGCGTCTGCGAGGTGCCGGGCTGGGGCCACCAGCTCAGCCCCGGCATGGTGCTCGAACAGATGCGCGAGGTCGGCCTCGCCGCAACCGAGTTCGGCCCCGACGGGTTCCTTCCGGACGCCCCTGCCGACAAGGCCCGAGTGCTCGCCGAGGCCGGGCTGCGCGCGGTGGGCCAGTTCGTTCCCGCCGTGCTGCACGAGGCCGACATCGACCCGCTGCCGGCGGTCGAGGTGGCCATGGAGGGGCTCGTCGCGGCTTCGGCCTCGACGGTGGTGATCGCGGCCGCGACCGGGGCCGTGGGGTACGACGAGCGCCCGGTGCTCGACGCGGAGCAGTGGCAGACGCTGCTGCACAACCTCGACCGGATCAGCGCGGCGGCGAAGGCCCACGGTCTGCTCGCGACGCTCCATCCGCACGTCGGCACCATGGTCGAGACCGGTGAGGAGACCGACCGGGTGCTCGCCGGCAGCCGGATCGCCCTCTGCCTCGACACCGGCCACCTGCTCATCGGCGGGGGTGACCCGGTGCGGGTGGCCGTCGATCACCCCGGACGCATCGGCCACGTGCACCTCAAGGACGTGCGCCACGACCTCGCCGACCGCGTCCGCAGCGGCGAGCTCACCTACACCGAGGGCGTCGCCCAGGGGATGTACGTCCCCCTGGGTTCGGGCGACATCGACGTCGCCGCCATCGTCTCGGCGCTCGAGGCCAGCGGCTACCCCGGGTGGTACGTGCTGGAGCAGGACACGATCCTCGCCGGGGCTCCCGCCGACACGGGGGTCGACCCGCTCGCTGACGTCCGGGCCTCGGTCGCGCACATCCTCGCCGTCGCCGACGGCCTCACGGTGACCGCGTGACGACGGCGACGGCGACGACGACGACGACGACAGCGACGGCGACTGGCACCGCTGCTGCTCCCGAGCTCGTCGCGATGGGTCGCACCGGCGTCGACGTCTACCCGCTGCAGCACGGCGTCGGCCTCGAGGAGGTCAGCACGTTCGCGAAGTTCCTCGGCGGCAGCGCCACGAACGTCGCCGTCGCCGCGGCCCGGCACGGGCACTCCGTGCGGCTGGTCACCAAGGTCGGCGACGACCCGTTCGGTCGCTACGTGCGGCTGGAGGCGCAGCGGCTCGGGGTCGACCCGGCATCCATCGCCGTGCTCGACGCTCCCGGGCCGCCCACACCGGTGACCTTCTGCGAGGTCTTCCCGCCCGACGACTTCCCGCTGTGGTTCTACCGCTGGCCCACGGCCCCCGACCTGCTGCTCGAGGAGGGCGACCTGCCGCTCGGCGCCATCCGTGACGCGCAGGTCTTCTGGGCCACCGTGACCGGCCTGTCGCAGGAGCCCTCGCGCTCCACCCACCACGCCGCCTGGGCGGCCCGTGGCCGGGCCCGGCACACCGTGCTCGACCTCGACTACCGCCCGATGTTCTGGGCCGACCCGGCACAGGCCGGCGCCGAGGTCGACCGGGCGCTTGAGCACGTCACCGTCGCCGTCGGCAACCGGGAGGAGTGCGAGGTGGCCGTCGGCGAGGGCGACCCGCACCGCGCCGCCGACGCCCTGCTCGACCGCGGCCTCGAGCTGGCCGTCGTCAAGCAGGGCCCGCGTGGCGTGCTGGCGGCCACCCGCGACGAGCGGGTCGAGGTCGAGCCGTTCCCGGTCGAGGTGGTCAACGGCCTCGGCGCCGGCGACGCGTTCGGCGGGGCGCTCGTGCACGGGCTGTTGTGCGGCTGGCCCCTCGAGCGCACCATCCGCTTCGCGAACGTGGCCGGAGCGATCGTGGCGGGCCGCCTGGAGTGCTCGACCGCGATGCCCACCACGGCCGAGGTCGAGGCCGCGCTCGCCGGGCCCCGAGGGTGACCGTCGTGACCCCTCGCCGCATCGACACCGTGGCCCTCACCCGGGTGCGGGCCCGCGACCCCGAGCGCATCGCGGCCCTGTGGGACGAACGCGCCCCGCGCCCCCTCCTGCCGGCCGACGGCCGGCTCCTCCTCGTGGCCGCCGACCACCCGGCCCGGGCGGCGCTCGGCGTCGGCAGCGACCCGATGGCCATGGCCAGCCGCTCCGACCTGCTCGCCCGCCTCGTCACGGCCCTCGAGCGCCCGGGGGTCGACGGTGTGCTCGGCACGCCCGACGTGCTCGACGACCTGCTGCTGCTCGGGGCCCTCGAGGGCAAGGTCGTCATCGGGTCGATGAACCGCGGTGGGCTGCAGGGGTCCGCCTGGGAGCTCGACGACCGCTTCACCGGGTACACGGCGCGCGAGGTGCAGGAGCGCGGCCTCGACGGCGGCAAGATGCTCACCCGCATCGCCCTCGACGACCCCCGCACCATCGATACCCTGCAGGCCTGCGCGGCAGCGGTCACCGAGCTCGCCGCCCTGGGCCGGATGGCCATCGTGGAGCCGTTCTGGTCGGTCGTCGAGCATGGCGGGGTGCGCAACCTGCTCGACCCCGACTCGATGATCCGCGCCGTCTCCGTCGCCTCCGGCCTGGGTGCCTCGAGCGCCCACACCTGGCTGAAGCTGCCGGTCGTCGACGACCTGGCCCGGGTTCTGGACGCCACGACCCTGCCGACCCTGCTGCTCGGCGGTGACCCCCCGGGCGCGCCCAGCGAGACGTACGCCGCGTGGGGCCGCTCGCTCGAGCTGCCCGCCGTGCACGGTCTCGTGGTGGGGCGGGCGCTGCTCTACCCGCCGGACGCCGACGTGGCCGCAGCGGTCGACATCGCGGTCGACCTCGTGCACGGTGGCGTGTCATGAGCACCGGTGCCGACAACGCGAGGTACGTGCGCCCCCGGGGCTTCGCCGACGACGGGGAGTTCCAGGTCGCGGTGACGCCGACGGCCTCCGACCCCGTGCCCGGGTGGGAGCACACCCGCCTGCGGGTGGCGACCCTGCCAACAGGGGGCCACGTCGAGCACGACAGCGGCGGGGAGGAGACGCTCGTCGTCCCCCTCGCCGGGTCGTTCCGGGTCGAGGTCACCGAGGCCGACGGCACCACCCACGAGGTCACCCTCACCGGGCGCGCAGCCGTCTTCGACGGCCCCACCGATGTCGTCTACGCCGGCCGCGGCTCGCGGGTGCGGGTCTGCTCCACCGGCCCGGATGCCGGCCGCGTCGCCCTGTGCGGTGCCCCGGCCACCAAGGCCGCCGGGCCGAAGGCGTTCCGGCACATCACGGCATCCGAGGTGCCGGTCGAGCTGCGTGGCGCCGGGCGCGCCAGTCGCGAGGTGCGCAACCTGGGCCTGCCCGACGTGCTCGACGCCGACTCCCTCCTCGTCTGCGAGGTCATCACCCCGGCGGGCAACTGGAGCTCGTGGCCGCCGCACAAGCACGACGAGGAGCGCCCAGGTGTGGAGACCGCACTCGAGGAGATCTACTACGTCGAGACCCGCTCGACCGACGCGCGCGGCACCGACCCGGTCGGCTACCTGCGCGTCTACGGCACCGACGAGCGACCGCTCGACGTGCTCGCCGAGGTGCGCAGCGGTGACGTGGTGCTCGTGCCCCACGGCTGGCACGGCCCGGCCATCGCCAGCCCCGACGCCGACCTGTACTACCTCAACGTCATGGCCGGCCCCGGCCCGGAGCGGGCGTGGCGCATCTGCGACGACCCCGCCCACGCCTGGGTCCGTGCCACCTGGGTCGACGACGACGTCGACCCGCGACTGCCCGTGGGAGGCACCCGATGACCGAGACCGTCCGGCTCACCGTCGCGCAGGCGGTGGTGCGCTTCCTCGCGCACCAGTGGAGCGAGCGCGACGGCGAGCGGCACCGCCTGGTCGCCGGGTGCCTGGGCATCTTCGGCCACGGCAACGTCGCCGGCATCGGGCAGGCCCTGCTCGAGGAGGAGCTGCGCGCCATCGGGGCCGGCGAGCCGCCCGGCCTGCCCTACGTGCTGGGGCGCAACGAGCAGGCCATGGTGCACACCGCCGTCGGGTTCGCCAAGGCTCGCGACCGGCTCTCGACGTGGGCCGTCACGGCATCCGTCGGTCCCGGCTCGACCAACATGCTCACCGGCGCTGCACTGGCGACCATCAACCGCATCCCGGTGCTGCTCCTGCCGTCGGGCACGCTCGCGACGCGGGTCAGCGCCCCGGTGCTGCAGGAGCTCGAGCTGCCGCACGCCGCCGACGTCTCGGTCAACGACGCATTCCGCCCGCTGTCGCGCTTCTACGACCAGGTCGACCGGCCCGAGCAGCTGCCCGCCGCCCTGCTCGGCGCGATGCGGGTGCTCACCGACCCGGTCGAGACCGGGGCGGCCACGATCTCGCTGCCGCAGGACGTGCAGGCCGAGGCCTTCGACTGGCCGGTCGAGCTGTTCGAGCATCGGGTGTGGCACGTCGCCCGCCCGCCGGCCGAGGCCTCGCGCGTCGCAGTGGTGGCGGATGCCGTGCGCTCCTCGCGCCGTCCGCTCGTCATCGCCGGTGGTGGCGTGCACTACTCCGGAGCCGAGGACGCGCTCGCGGCCTTCGCCTCCGCCACCGGCATCCCCGTCGCCGAGACCCAAGCGGGCAAGGGGTCGCTGCTGCACGGCCATCCGCAGCTCGTGGGGGCGGTCGGCTCGACCGGCACCACGGCGGCCAACGTGCTCGCGAGTGAGGCCGACCTCGTCATCGGTGTCGGCACGCGGTGGTCCGACTTCACCACAGCCTCGCGAACGGCGTTCCGCGACAGCGCAGTCCGCTTCGTCAGCCTCAACGTCGCCGGGTTCGACGCCGGCAAGCACAGTGGCCTGTCGCTGGTCGCCGACGCGCGCGAGGGCCTCGCCTCCCTCGCCTTCGCCCTCGGGGGCTTTGCCGTCGACCCCGCCTACGCCCGTCGCGTGGCCACGCTGTGGGCGACGTGGGATGCGGCGGTGGTCACCGCCTACGACCCGCCGGCCGAGGTGACCGAGCGGCTCGCCGACGGCCTGCTCACCCAGGCGGCTGTCATCGGTGCCGTCAACGAGCTCACCGACCCACGTGACGTCGTGGTGTGCGCCGCCGGCTCGATGCCCGGCGACCTGCACAAGCTGTGGCGGGTGCGCGACCGCAAGGGCTACCACGTCGAGTACGGCTACTCCTGCATGGGCTACGAGATCCCCGGCGCGCTGGGCGTGGCCCTCGCCGACGACACCCGCGACGTGTTCGCGATGGTCGGTGACGGCGGCTACCTGATGATGCCGACCGAGCTGGTCGTGGCCGTGCAGGAGCGGGTCAGGATCGTGGTGGTGCTGGTGCAGAACCACGGCTTCCACTCGATCGGCTCGCTCTCGGAGGGCCTGGGCTCACAGCGGTTCGGCACGAGCTACCAGTTCCGCGGCGGCGACGGCCGCCTCGACGGCGGGTTCCTGCCGGTCGACCTCGCGGCCAACGCACGCAGCCTGGGCGCCACCGTCATCGAGGTGCACGACCGCGCCGGGCTCGAGGCTGCGATCGCGCAGGCCAAGGCCGCCCCCCGCGACGGGGGACCGGTCGTCCTCCACGTCGAGACCGACCCGCGGGTGCACTCACCGAGCAGCGACTCGTGGTGGGACGTGCCGGTGGCGCAGGTGTCGGCGCTGGACAGCACGCAGGCGGCATCCGCCGTCTACACCGAGGCCAAGACACACCAGCACGCCTACCTCACGACGACGCCTGAGCGGCACCCGTGACGCGGCCACCGCTGCGCGTCGGCGTGATCGGCGTGGGGCTGATGGGCAGCGACCACGCCGAGCGGATCGCGCTGCGCACGGCCGGTGTGCTGCTCGCCGGGGTCACCGACCCCGACACCGAGCGGGCCCGGGCGCTCGCCGAACGGCTCGGCACCACGGTGCACGACGACCCCTTCGCCCTCATCGCCTCGCCCGACGTCGACGCGGTGGTCGTCGCCTCGCCCGGGTTCGTGCACGAGGACCAGGTGCTCGCCTGCCTGGAGCACGGCAAGGGCGTGCTCTGCGAGAAACCCCTGACGATGGACGACGAGTCGTCGTTGCGCCTCGTCGAGGCGGAGGAGGCCCTCGGCCGGCGGCTCGTGACGGTCGGCTTCATGCGGCGCTTCGACCCCGAGTACACCGCGGTGAAGGCGGCGCTCGCGTCGGGGGCGCACGGCCGGCTGCTCCTGCTGCACAACACCCACCGCAACCGCTCGGTGCCCAACGCCGACTTCCGCTCCGAGATGATCGTGCGCGACAGCCTCGCGCACGAGGTCGACGCCTCGCGGTTCCTCTTCGGTCAGGAGGTCGTGGAGGTCACGGTGCTCTCGCCCGCCCCCACCTCGCACGCCGGCGCCGGGGTGGTCGACCCGCAGGTCGCGGTCTTCCGGATGTCCGGAGGGGGCCTGGTCACCAACGAGGTCTTCGTCAACAGCCAGGTGGGCTACGAGGTTCGCTTCGAGGCGGTGGCCGAGCGCGGCTCGCTCACGGCAGGCCTGGCTTCGAGCGGGGTGCTCTGCACCCGGGTCACCACCGACGGCGGCGCCTGGGGTGGTGTGGTTCCCGACGACTACCGCACCCGCTTCGCCCGCGCCTACGACGCCGAGGTGCAGGCCTGGGCGGATGCCGTGCGCGCCGGCACCGCTGTCGGCCCCTCGGCCTGGGACGGGTACGCCGCCACGGCGGTGAGCACGGCCGGCATGGCCTCCCTCGCGTCGGGGCTGCCGGTCCCCGTCCGGCTCGCGACCCAGCCGGCCCTGTATGCCGGTGACGACTGATCGCGACGGGCGAACCGGCATCCGACCACGCATTCCACAACTGCCAGCTGCTCTGACATCCTGAATCCACCACTCCGCACGACAAGGACCGATACCCGTGAGCACGACCCCCACCCGCATCACGCACCTGCTCGGCGGCGCGCCCTGGGAGGGCACCTCGGCGCGGACCAGCCCCGTGTTCAACCCGGCGACAGGGGTGCAGACCGGCGAGCTCGACCTCGCCGCTGCCGACCTCGTCGACGAGGTGGTCTCCACCGCCAGGGCGGCCTGGGAGTCGTCGTGGCAGCGGGCGTCGCTCACCGCGCGCACGCAGGTGCTCTTCCGGTTCCGTGAGCTGCTCAACGAGCGCAAGGACGAGATCGGGGCGCTGATCACGGCCGAGCACGGCAAGGTCGTGTCCGACGCGGTCGGCGAGGTCACCCGCGGGCTCGAGGTCGCCGAGTTCGCGTGCGGCATCCCGCACCTGCTCAAAGGCGGCTTCTCCGAGAACGTCTCGACCAAGGTCGACGTCTACTCGATCCGCCAGTCCTTGGGCGTGGTCGCGGTGATCAGCCCCTTCAACTTCCCGGCCATGGTGCCGCTGTGGTTCGTGCCGGTCGCGATCGCGTGCGGCAACGCGGTGGTTCTGAAGCCCAGCGAGAAGGACCCCTCGGCCGTCAACGCGGTCGCCGCGCTGTGGAAGGAGGCCGGCCTGCCCGACGGCGTGCTGAGCGTGGTCCACGGCGACAAGGAGGCCGTCGACGCGCTGCTCACCCACCCCGACGTCAAGGCCGTCTCCTTCGTCGGCTCGACCCCCATCGCGAAGTACGTCTACGAGACGGGCACGGCGCACGGCAAGCGCGTGCAGGCCCTGGGCGGCGCGAAGAACCACATGCTCGTGCTGCCCGATGCCGACCTGGACCTCGCCGCGGATGCCGCCATCAACGCCGGGTTCGGCTCGGCGGGCGAGCGCTGCATGGCCATCTCGGCGCTGCTCGCGGTCGAGCCGGTCGCCGACGAGCTGGTCAGCAGGATCACCGACCGGATGGGCAAGCTCGTCACCGGCGACGGCACCCGCGGCTGCGACATGGGCCCGCTGGTCACGGCACAGCACCGCGACAAGGTGACGTCCTACCTCGACGCCGGAACGGACGCGGGCGCGACGCTCGTGGTCGACGGCCGCGAGGGTGACGTCGACGCCGACGGCGAGGGCTACTTCCTGCGGCCGACGCTCTTCGACCACGTCACCTCGGACATGTCGATCTACCGGGACGAGATCTTCGGGCCGGTGCTGTCGGTCGTGCGCGTGCAGTCCTACGACGAGGGCCTGGCGCTGATCAACTCCAACCCGTACGGCAACGGCACGGCGATCTTCACCAACGACGGTGGCGCCGCGCGGCGCTTCCAGAACGAGGTGGAGGTCGGCATGGTCGGCATCAACGTGCCGATCCCCGTGCCGATGGCCTACTACTCCTTCGGCGGCTGGAAGAACTCGCTCTTCGGTGACAGCCACGCCCACGGCATGGAGGGCGTCAACTTCTTCACCCGCGGCAAGGTGGTCACCTCGCGGTGGCTCGACCCGAGCCACGGCGGCATCGAGCTCGGCTTCCCCCAGAACACCTGAGGCCGGGGCGCATCCCACTTTGACTGCGGGGTGGTTGTCCTGCCGCTCCACCCTGCGCGACTGCCTGTTGACCGGTCCGCACCGACGGGGGTGATGCAGGGCGCGCGGCCGGTCGCGCGCCCTGCATCACCACAGCTGGGGTGGCACTGCGTCCCAGATCTCCAGGGGTGGCAGGTGGCTGCTCGAGGCGAGGCGAGGCGAGGCCTTTCGGGTCCCGGTCAGGCGGCCCATCCGGGCGCCTACGGCACTGGGGCCGCCGGAAGCGGGGTGCGGGTGAGTGAGCCCAGCCCAACCAGAGCGGGGCGGGCCGACTCAGAGCAGGAGCAGGACCGTTGCCGACAGGGCCGACGCCAGCAGCACGCCGACGTCGAAGGCGCGCTGGCTGATCACCCGCACGGTCGCGTAGCCGAGCAGCCCGCCGGCGAGCACCAGTGGCGAAAGGTAGACCGCCCGAAGCGCGTCGTCGGCGTGCAGCAGCCCCAGGCCCACCGAGAACGGCACCTTCACGAGGTTGACGATGAGGAAGAACCAGGCGTTGGTGCCGACGAAGCGGCGCTTGTCGATGCCCGCTGCCGAGAGGTAGAGAGTCATGACCGCCCCTGCGGCGTTGGCCGTCATGGTGGTGAAGCCCATCGCGGTGCCGGCCGGCCACGCCGCGGCCGGGTGCCGGTGCACCGTCGACGGCTCGTCGCCCCGGCGGGTCCTGACCCACAGCTGCAGGGCCAGCAGCACGAGCAGCACCGCACCGATCGAGCGGCGCAGCGTCGTGTCGTCGACGGCCCGCAGGAACAGGGTGCCCAGCACGAGACCTGGAAGCACCGCGGGCAGCAACCGGCGGATGAGTGACCAGTCCGGGTCGCGCCGGTAGTGCCAGCAGGCGATGACGTCCCCGACGAGAAGCACGGCAAGGATCGCCGCGGTCGACTCCTTGGCCGGCAGCAGCGTGGCGAAGATCGCGACCGAGATGACGGCCAGGCCGCCCAGCGCGGTCTTGGAGTAGCCGATGATCAGGGCCGCCAGCGCCACCATGGCGAGTCCGGTCGCACCAGGGGCGAGCTCCACGCGGGGTCCTTCCTCGCGGCGAGGAGCTCCGCTCAGGACCGTTCTCGGCCCTCGTGCCGTTCCGCGGTCCGGTCGCACCTGCCGACGCCCTTGGAGTCCTTCCGGCCGGCCGCGGGGGAGCTGCGGTCCGCCTCCGGACGAAGGACACTTTGATGGCTGTGCCACGCGCACTGGGTGGTGGCACGCTCGCCGTCATGGTACTGGCGGGGTGCACGGGCTCGGGGGGCGGGGACGCCGCGTCCTCGTCCGGGGCGTCCGCGACGGCATCCGCCACCCGTGGCGCCGCGAGTGGGCCCGCGACGACGGCCGACGGGGCCGCGGCGTCGGGCATCGACCCGGCCGATCCGCGCCCGCCATCGGCTCGACGACTGTCCCTGCGCCGAGCGACGACATCGAGAGCACCCTGGTCGAGGTGCTCGAGCCGCGTCGCAAGGACAAGGTGCTCATCGCCTCGTTCCGCATCACGCCCCGGTCGGCGGCGGGCGGGAGCGGCGACACCACCCGCGGACGGGGCCCCGGGTGTACGCCTTCGCGGCCTTCGCGATCCCGAGGGGACGAGCACGGGCGACATCCGGGTCTTCGACATCGCGCCGCTCATCGAGAAGGTGCCCTTCTCGTGATCCTGCGGACGGTCGGTGCGGTGCTGGTGCTCGGAGTGTGCGTCGCCGCAGGTGCCGGGGGCGGCCGCGGCGGACGACCTGACCGTCGAAAGCCTCCCGGCCGTGACCGACCGTCAGCTCGCTGCGACGGTGTCCGATCTCGTGCTGCGGGTGCAGGACATCCGCCTGCCGAAGACCAGCGACGTGGTGCGCACGCGCAGTGACCAGGGCTCGAGGGTCATCGACCTCGACACCGACCTGCTCTTCGGGTTCGACCCGGCATCGCTCGCGAAGGCCGGTGTCGACCGGATCCGAGCTCCGGCGGCGAGGACGACCCGCCGGGCGCTCGCTCGACCGCCGGGTGGAGCTGCGGGTCAAGGCTGAGCGACGGCACCGCACCGGGGTCAGCGCGTGCCGAAGTCCTGCGTCCAGTAGATGCGGTAGCTGCCGCCGCGCGCCACGCCGACCCCGATGGCCTTGTTCGAGCACGTGAGGATGTTCTTGCGATGGCCCGTGCTCTTCATCCAGGCCGAGACGACCGCCCGGGCCGTGGTCTGACCGGCCGCGATGTTCTCGGCGGACCCGTAGGTGTAGCCCTGCGCGCGCATCCGCTGCCAGGGCGAGCGGCCGTTGCGCGAGGTGTGGCTGAAGTAGCTGTACTTCGCCATGTCGGCGCTGTGCCCCTTGGCTGCGCGAGTGAGCGCCGGGCTGACCCGGAACGGCGCGCACCTGGCCTTCTTGCGCTCGGCGTTGACCAGGGTGATGACCTGCTTGGCCAGCTCAGTGGTGGTGGCAGCACTCGCGGTCGGGGCGGTTGCCAGCGCCAGGGGGGCAGCCACGGCCACGCAGACGGCGGCGCGGGCCAGGGAGCGGCGCAGGGGGGAGTGCGACATGGGGCGACCTTCGGTCAGGGGCGAGAGGGCACGGCTCACCGTACGAGGCCCCTCTCGCCGGGCGGGCGACAACGCTGCCGGGGTCATCGGCTGCCGAAGTCCTGGGTCCAGTAGATGCCGTAGTCCCCGCCCTTGCCGGAGCCGACCCCGAGCGCCTTGTTGGTGCAGTTCAGGATGTTGGTGCGGTGTCCGGGGCTGTTCATCCACGCGACCATGACCGTGGCGGGCGTGCTGAAGCCGGCCGCGATGTTCTCGGCCGAACCGTAGGTGTAGCCCTGCGCCCGAATGCGGTCCCAGGGAGTGCGGCCGTCGAGCGAGGTGTGGCTGAAGTAGTTCTGCCGCGCCATGTCCTCGCTGTGCAGCCGGGCAGCGGTGGCCAGCCGAGCCTCCCACCGGACAGCGGAGCAGCCGACCCGGGCCCGTTCGACGTTGACCAGGCGCAGTACCTCGAGGGCGGCCAGGTCGGCCGCCGTCCCCCGCACCGGGGTGGGGCGGGGGGCCTTGCGCGACCACACACCGGTGACGGTGCGGTGGGTCAGGGTGGTCGTCGGTCTGACCGTCCGGCCGGAGGTGCCCGGCGTCGGCAGCGCGCTCGCGGGTGCCGCGGTCGTGGCGGTCAGGACCAGGGCGAGGCCGCCCACCACGGCGGCGGCAAGCGTTCGTGGCCCACCCAGGCCTGCTCGACGGGTTGGTCGGGACTGACGGGTGCGGCCGGTTGAGGAAGTCATGGCGGTGCCTCTTAAGCGATCGAAGAAGCCCCTGCACCATCCAGTGTAGGCGACGGTGCAGGGGCTCCCCCGGCGAGCGGCGAGATCGCTCTGGGCCCGCTCTCAGAATCGGTCGAGTGATTTCTTGCCCCAGGCCTTCTTCGCGGCCAGCCGCACGACGTCACGGCGGCGCCGGCCATCGACCTTGTTGGGCAGCGCGAGCTGGACGACCTTCCAGTAGACCGACGCGGCCTGCTTGCCGAGGCTGCCGGTGACGTAGGGCAGGTCGTGGCGCTCCATGAGGTCGCGGATGCGCGGGGCGATCTCGCCGTAGCGGTTGCTCGGCATGTCCGGGAAGAGGTGGTGCTCGATCTGGTGGCTGAGGTTGCCGGACATCACGTGCATGGCCTTGGAGCCGCTGATGTTGCCCGAACCGAGCATCTGCCGCACGTACCAGTCACCACGGGTCTCGCCCTCGATCGAGGTCTTCTCGAAGGTCTCGATTCCGGGCGGGAAGTGGCCGCAGATGATGATGGTGTTGGTCCACAGGTTGCGCACGAGGTTGGCGACGACGTTGGCCGTGAGCGTGGTGCGGGCCGAGCCGGTCGGCACCGACAGCACGGGGTGCACGAGGTAGTCCTTGGTGGCCTGGCGCCGAATCTTCGCGCCGACCTCCTTGGCGTTGCTGCGGAACGTGGCCTTCTCCTGCTCCGACATCCGGTTCTTCTTCGCGAGGTACCCGCCGAGTTCGAGGTCGTAGGCCGCGATGGAGTACTCGAAGAGCAGCGCGTTGCCCACGTGCCAGATCGGCTGGAACAGGAAGAACAGGCTCCACCGCTGGTCCTCGTCGACGCGAAGGATGCCGTAGCCGAGGTCGTTGTCGCGGCCGAGCACGTTGGTGAAGGTGTGGTGGATCTCGTTGTGGCTGTGCTTCCACTGCGAGCTGGGGCTGGCGTTGTCCCACTCCCACGCGGTCGAGTGGATCTTCGGGTCGCGCATCCAGTCCCACTGGCCGTGCATGACGTTGTGGCCGATCTCCATGTTCTCGAGGATCTTGGCCACCGACAGGCCGGCGGTGCCGAGCCACCAGGCCGGGCGCACACCCTTGACCTTGACGTTGGAGAAGAGCAGTACGGCGCGGCTGCCCACCTCGAGGTAGCGCTGGACCTTGATGACCTTGCGGATGTAGGCGGCGTCACGGGCGCCGCGGCTGTCCATGACCTCCTTGCGCAGGGCGTCGAGCTCGTGGCCGATGCCCTCGATCTGCTCGGGGGTGAGGTGCGCGGCCGGGTCGGGGCGGCCGGACTTCCGCAGGGCGGGGCGCGGCGGGCGCGGCGTCGTGCTCGTGACGGACAGTCGGGGGTTGATGCCGTGCGGCGTGGTCGACGCGTGCGTCGGTGCCACGCGGTGCGGCGCGGTGGGGGAGATCGTGCGGCGCTCGGGGGCCAGGGTCATTGCGGTGGTCCTTCCGGTTCTCGCGGCGGTGGTCTGGAGGTTCGGGGTGTCTAGAGCTCGATGTCGCAGGAACCCGCGACGGCGTTGATGCAGGTCTGCACGGGCAGCTCGTCACCGGGTTCGACGACGGTGATGTCACCGGTGCGCAGGTCGCGTACGGCGCCCTGACGCATGGTGACGACGCAGCCGAAGCAGATGCCCATGCGGCATCCGCTCGGCATGAGCACGCCGGCCTCTTCGCCGGCGTCGAGGATGGGGGTGCCGCCGTCGGCGTCGACGGTGAGGTCGCTGTTCAGGAAGGTGATCTCCCCGCCCTCGCCGGGCTCGATGACGGTTGGGCGGAAGCGCTCGGCGTGCAGGCGGTCAGCTGCGCCGGCCGCCGCCCAGTGGGCCTCGGCCGCGTCGAGCAGGCCGGTCGGTCCGCAGGTCCAGGTCTCGCGCTCGCGCCAGTCGGGCACGACGGAGTCGAGCCGGGCGAGGTCGAGGATGCCGTGCTCGTCGTCGAGGTTGAGGGTGAGCGAGAGGCGACCGCCGGCGGCATACCCCTGCAGCTCGGCGGCGAACATGACGTCGGACGCGGTGGGCGCGCAGTGCACCTGGGCCACGTCGGCCAGCTCACCGAGGGAGTTGCGCAGCATCCCCATGACGGGGGTGATGCCGCTGCCGGCGGTGAGGAAGAGGACCTTGGCGGGGGCCGGGCTCGGCAGGGTGAAGTCACCGGTGGCCTGGTCGAGCATGACGAGGGTGCCGGGGCGCGCCTCGCGCACGAGGTGGGTCGAGACCTTGCCGTCGGGGATCGCCTTGGTCGTGATGGCGATGCAGCCCGCCGGGATGCCGGCCGCGGCCGTGCCGTCTGCGCGGTGGGTCAGGCTGTAGGCGCGCCAGTAGCGCACGCCGTCGATGTCGATGCCGATCCGGATGTACTGGCCCGGCACGTGGCCGAGCCAGCCGCGACCGGGGCGGATGACGACCGTGACGGCATCCGCGGTCTCCGGCCGGACCGCGACGATGCGGCCGCGCAGGTCGGCGCCGGAGCGCAGCGGGTCGATGAGGTCGAGGTAGTCGCTGGGGACCAGCGGGGTGGCCAGGGCTTCGGCCACCTTGCGGGCGCCACGCAGGACGCCCCCGAGAGGACCGGGGGCGTGGGCTCCGACACGGGGGCGTGACGGCGCCGCCGGCGGGTGCACGGCGGGTGGGGACGGTCGGGTGACGGTGGATGCGCTCACATACGCCAGCGTAACCTACGCGAACGTAACTTACGAAACCGTAACCAAGCCTGCCCTTGGCTCGTCACCGGTGTACCCACATCGACCAATAGGTCACTTGGGGTACGGGGGGGTGTACCCACATCGACCATTAGGTCACTTGGGGTACGGGGGGTGTACCCACATCGACCAATAGGTCACTTGGGGTACGGGGGGGCGTACCCACATCGACCAATAGGTCACTTGGGGTACGGGGGGGTGTACCCACA
>Ga0105047_10009036_pt1 | contig 16482 bp, 15 predicted proteins | sample MAT04_FD_78384 | JGI IMG/M metagenome (GOLD analysis project Ga0105047, IMG submission 78384) | Freshwater microbial communities from Lake Fryxell liftoff mats and glacier meltwater in Antarctica - MAT-04 (megahit assembly) | ecosystem: Environmental > Aquatic > Freshwater > Ice > Liftoff...
GATGCCGATCTGCCGCCGCAGACACTCACCTACCGCCTCGAGCCTGGGGCACTGGCGGGTGCGAGCGTGGGCAGCGCCACCGGCCTCTTCAATTGGACGCCGCCGCTGACGCAGGCTCCCGGTCCTTGGCCGGTGACTTTGCGCGTGACGGACAATGGCTTGCCGCCACTGAGCGCCGGACAGACCTTCACGATATCCGTGGTGGCCACCCCCGTCCTCACGCCTGTCAACCGCTCCGGCAGCACACTTACGCTTGGTTGGCCGACCGCTCCCGGCCAACGCTACCGGCTTGAAGTCGCGGAAGAGTTAGGTACCTCGGCCTGGCTGCCCGCCGGGGCGGACTTAGTCGGCACGGGTGCGCCCTTGAGCTTTGAGGTGGAAGTAACGGCTGCGCCGCAGCGCTTCTTTCGCTTGTCGGTGTTGCCTTAGCCGTAGCCATGCAGTCGCGAACTCGGCGACGGTGAGGTGAGCGACGTGGGACAGGCGTCGCGCCTGTCTCCAGACTTATTCTCTGGTGTCACCAAAAGGTGACTGCTGCTCAAGCCCGGCAATGCGAAGCAAGAATCGTTTGAGACGATGCGAGCGACAGGCGCGCCGCCTGTCCCACTGAATCGTCACGGCTTGGCGCGGGGAGGAGAGTTGCCGGGTGTTCACCTGCGCGACTCACGATCAGGGGCGGCGGCGACCAGCGTAGGGAGAGGATGTGAGCGTGGCTCCTCCCTGCGAAGTGGCAGTGCCGTTTAGTCCAGCCGGAACGGGGCGAGTTTGCCAGGTCGCTTGCTCTTGATCCTGCTCTTAATCTTGATCCCAGCCCACCAAAGAGGATTGCGATTAAGATCACAATTAAAATCAAGCGACCCTGCGGGCGGCTTAAGTCATACCACTTGCGGCTTGGAAATGCACCTTTCCAAAGCTCTGCCAACCCCTCACCCCGGCCCTCTCCCCATCCGATGAGGAGAGGGAGAAGCGTCGGCAGCGAATGGTGCAGTCCAGAGCCGCAAATGGTATCAATGGCCGTGCTGGGGAGCGGACGCGCGGCTCGCCCGCAGCCGGCGCTCCCGGCGGTGGGTTTGTTGGCCGCGAATAGCCCAGCGCCCCGGTCAGGCACCCACGCACCGTGCGCACAAGCCGCTCGCCCTTCTGCTGGTCTCCCCGTAGCCTGCCGCCATGCGCATCCTGATTGTCGAAGATGAGCGCAAGACAGCGGCCTACCTGCTCAAGGGCCTCACGGAAAGCGGCTTTGTCGCCGACGTGGCTGAGCGCGGGGATGATGGCCTGCATCTGGCGTTGACGCAGGACTATGATCTGATCGTGCTGGATGTGATGCTGCCGGGGCGGGATGGTTGGTCGGTCCTGGGCGCCGTCCGGCAGGCGGGCAAGACCACGCCGGTGTTGCTACTCACTGCGCGCGATGCGGTGGCGGACCGGGTGAAGGGGCTGGAGTTGGGAGCCGATGATTACCTGGTCAAACCTTTTGCCTTCTCGGAACTGCTGGCCCGCATCCGCACCATTCTCCGCCGCGGCCCTGCGCGCCAACTGGAGGTGCTGCAAGTCGCCGATCTGGAATTGGATTTGATCCGCCACAAGGCGGCGCGCGGCGGCCAGCGGGTGGAATTGACCCCCAAAGAGTTTGCGCTGCTCTCGCTGCTGGCCCGGCGCAAAGGGGAGGTGCTTTCCCGCACCGTCATCGCCGAACAGGTCTGGGACATGCACTTCGACAGTGACACGAACGTGGTGGACGTGGCCGTCCGCCGCCTGCGCAGCAAGGTGGACGATCCGTTTGCCGTGAAGCTCATTCACACCGTGCGCGGCCTGGGCTACGTGCTGGATGAGCGCTGAACCCGCCGCCCCGTGCGCCCCCGCCGGCGCCGCGCCGCGCGTCTGGTCCATCACCCGGCGCTTCACCGTGCTCTACGTGGCGTCCACCGCGACGCTGCTGCTGTTGGCGATTGGCTTTCTCTACTGGGCGTTGGCGCGCAATCTCCAGGCTCGGGACCACGCCTTGCTCGCCAGCAAGGTCCAGGTGCTGCGCCTCCTGTTGCGGGAGCCGCGCGACCAGACCCAGGCGCTGGCCAGCGAGGTCGAGCATGAGGCAGCAGAGGGTCCGCTCCGTTACTTCCTGCGGATCCTAAACCAGGACGGCAGGGTGGTCCTGGAAACGTCCGGCATGAAAGAGCTTTTGCCGGCCCGCCTCTTCCCCGCCCCCGCGCCGCCGTCGGCCGAGTCCCCCGCCAGCTTGGAAACCTTCGTGCGCACGCACGATGTCTTCGTCTTGCTGTCGGCGGAAGCCGTGACGGGTGCCGACGGTCGCGAGCCACGCGTCCTGCACGTCGCGCTCGACGCCTCCACGGACCTGGCCTTGCTGGCGGATTATCGCCGCAAGCTGCTCCTGGTGCTGGGTCTGGGCCTGGTGTTCGCGACCGGCGTGGGCGGCTGGCTGGCGCGGCAAGGTGCGCGCCCCTTGATCGAGATCACCCAGAGCGCGCAGCACATTACGGCCAGCCAGCTCCAGGAACGCATTGTGGTGTCCCGCTGGCCCGTCGAGCTGGCCGAGTTGGCGGCCGCCTTCAACGCCATGCTCGACCGCCTCGCTGACTCCTTCGGCCGGCTGTCGCAATTCTCCGGCGACCTCGCCCATGAGTTGCGCACGCCGATCAACAACCTGCGCGGCGAGGCCGAGGTGGCGCTGGCCCGGCCACGCACAGCGGAGGAATACCAGCACATTCTCGCTTCGAGCCTGGAGGAGTTCGAGCGATTGTCGCGAATGATTGACGGGCTGCTGTTCATCGCGCGCGCCGACAATCCGCAGGCAGCGGTGCAACGGGTCCGCTTCGAGGTCCGCGCCGAACTCGAGGCGGTGCGCGAGTTCTATGAGGCCCTGGCCGTCGAGCAGCGGGTGAGCGTCCAGTGCGAAGGCCGGGCGGAACTCATTGCGGATCCGCTGCTCTTACGGCGCGCGGTGAGCAACCTCGTCGGTAATGCCCTGCGCCATACGCCCGCCGGCGGCCGCGTCCGGTTGCTCGCCCGCGTACGGTCGGACCAGGCCGTCGAAGTCGTGGTGCAGGACACGGGCGAAGGCATCGCAGCGGAGGATTTGCCCCATGTGTGCGACCGCTTCTACCGGGCCGATCGCGCTCGCGTCCGGGGTGCCGGCAGCGGCCTGGGGCTGGCGATTGTGCAGTCCATCATGCGCCTGCACGGTGGCACCGTGACGGTAGCGAGCCAGGTGGGTCAGGGAACGACCTTCACGCTCTGCTTCCCGCCCGTGGTCGCGCCGCCGCCTGCCGCCAGATGACAGAAATGTAATCTGGCCGTCATGTTCCTGTGCTGCGGAGGTTGGTATCCGATACGGCGTGTGAACCACTTGTTTCCCAGCGCTCCTCGGAATTTGCCTGGCTCGCGTGAGCCAGAGTCGGATTCTGGATGGCAGCCCGCGGTGGTGTTTTCGCACAACCAAGTCAGCAAATCTGTACTCCTATGAGAACTCACTCGCCCGCTCTCCACCCCCAGCCGCAGCAACTCGGCGCCCTCGCCCTCGGCGCGGCCCTGGGGTTCGCGCTTATCCCGGCGGCCAGCGCCAACTATTACGCCGGCAGCGACCGATGCCGCTCCTGCCATGCAGCCAAATACCGGGAAGTCACCAACTCAATCCATGCCAAGATGATCCGGGTGAACGCCCACCTGCCGGGCGTCATCCATGGCGATTTGCGCCTGCCCAATGCGCCCAAACTCGGCACTTCCAACAGCCCCACCAACGACGCGCACTGGGTCATGGGCGGCTGGTACAAGGAGGAGAGCTATATCCGGACGAACCGCCCGGGCGATCCCTTCCCTTATACGGTCACGCAATTCCAGTCGGACCCGATCAAGAACACCTATGTCCAAAACCAGTCCCTGCGCGACTGGACCGTGAAATGCGCGGGCTGTCACACTACCGGCTATAACCCGACCAACCGGAGCTGGAAGGAACTCAACATCGGCTGCGAAGCCTGCCACGGTCCGAGCGGCGATCATGCGGACGACGGTGGCGACACCATTTTCCCTGTCATTGACCGTTCGACTGAGGGCTGCGGCTATTGCCACATCCGGGCGGAAAACGTCGCCATGGGCAGCTTCACCAACAAACAGTTCAATTTCCCGATTGGGTATCAACTCGGCAACCCCGCCTCCCTGCAGTTCATCCCCGAGCCCCTCACCGCCACGGCGTCCTTCTATCCGGATGGCACCGCCAACCGCCATCGCGAGCAATACCTGGAAATGAACCACCCGGCCCGGGCGCCCTCCAAGCACTATGCACAGGGTGTTAGTTGCACCAAGTGCCACAACCCACACACCGCCGGCATCCTCACTAACTATCCCAGCGGCTTCCCCGCCGGCATTTACGGCATCAAGAATTACGACAATGTGAACAACACCACCAACTACGTGGGTTGGGAACGCGGTGGTCATCTCTGGCATCCCGCCACGCACGCCCCGATTTCCAAGGAAGATCTCTGCAAGACCTGCCATACCGCGGTGTCCGATCATCATGTGCATCAGTTCAGTGCCTCGGCATTGGCAGCCACCATCACCTGCGTGGACTGTCATATGCCGGACGTCATCAATATAGATCCCGTCACCTTGCGGGCTGCGCTGCCTTCGCACCGGTTCACGGCGATGATGCCCGCCACCTCGCTCAAGTTCGGGCCTAATGCCCAGCCCAACTCCTGCACCTACCGCTGCCACCAAAGCGATGGTGGCGACAAGTCCGCTCGCGCCCGGTGGGCTGACTCGATCATCACGCTCAAGGCTTCGCCGCTGGTTGCCTCATCGCATCCCTTCCAAGTGCGGGTGGTGGGCACTCCGGAGTATCGCTATGCGCTGGAAGCCACGACCGATTTCCAAGTCTGGATACCTTTGACCACCAACACCGCCGCGGCGCTGCCCAGCTACATGCCCCGCTGGGGTTTTGAGTTCGCCGATCCCGGTTCCTTCGGCACGGACAAGCGGTTCTACCGGGTGCGGCAGGTTTCTCCCGCGCCCTGAACCCTCGCCTTGGAATAGCCCTTAATCGGCGACTACCCGCCCCTCGTCGGACCTGGTTCCGGCGAGGGGTTCTCACGTCGGCGGACGCCTTGCCCGGCAGCTCAGCCTCAGCCCGTGCCGCTGGCGATGGAAACCGGTTTTCAGGTTGAAGCTTCCGAAACCAACCCTAGCATGACGACGTGCGTCGAGAACGGCGGGCCGCCGCCCCGACTCATCAATAACCCGTCCCAAGCAAACCATGAAAGCACTTAGCTCATTCCTCGTGATGACCAGTTTGATCTCCGGCAGCCTGGCAGCCGAAACCGTGAACTTCGACGGCGCGGAGATTGGCAAAACCCCCGCCGGCTGGATGGCCACCAAGACCGGCAAGGGTGATCCCCAGTGGGCGGTCGTTGCCGACGACTCAGCGCCGAGCAAGCCGAATGTCCTGAAGCAATCCGGCGAGGCCACCTACCCGCTCTGCATCAAAGCTGACACCCGCCTCCAGGACGGCTTCGTGGAAGTGAAGTTCAAGCCCGTTTCCGGCAAGGCAGATCAGGCAGGCGGCGTCCTCTGGCGCTGCCAGGACGCGGACAATTACTATGTCGCCCGCGCCAACGCCCTCGAAGACAACGTCACGATCTACCACACCATCGCGGGCCAACGCGTTTCGTTCAAGAACGTGGACACCAAGGTCGAGCCGGGCGTGTGGCACACGCTGCGGGTTGAATTTGCGGGCAACCAGTTCACCGTCCTGCTTGACGGGAAGAAGGTGATCGAAGCCGCTGACGAGAGTTTCAAAACAGCCGGCAAAGTCGGCGTCTGGACCAAAGCGGACAGCGTGACGTTGTTCGACGATTTCTCGTATGGCGCCAAGTGACGGGCCGTCGGCTGGCCAAACCAGGGTTTGACTGAGTGAAGGGCTGGATCAGCCCGAGCGCGCGCCTTACTCCCATCGTTCTTGGGGCGCTGGCCATTGGTGTCGGCGTTGAGTTGCCGTCCGCCACAGCGAGCGTGAGCCGCGGCGGCACTCAGCGTTCCGGGCGTGAATGAACTGGCGGTGCGCTTCGGCAACGGCGCAGAGCTGCTGGCCTTTCTGCGAGCCGACCGGGTGGACCGCTGGCTCGTCACCGGCTCAGCGCGCCCTGCCGGCGCCCCACCAGCGCCGCCACGCAGAGCAGTGCCGACGAAACCAACACGATCACCGCGCCGCTCGGCAGGTCCGTCGCGGCGGCGATGAGAAAGCCACCCAGGCCGCTGGCGGCCCCGCACAGCGCGGCGAGCAGCAGCACGCGCCGGCACCCGCGCGCGATTTGAAACGCCGCCGCCGCGGGGTTGCTGATGAGGCTGTAAATCATCAGGCCGCCGACAGTTTGGAAGTTCACGGTCAGCGTCGCCGCCGTGAGCACGAGGAAGCCGCTCCAGACGACCTTCACGCGAATCCCGGCTGCCTCGGCCTCGGCGCGGGAGAACATGATGGCGCGGAGTTCTTTGAAGAACACCGCGATGTAGGCCACCAGCGCCAGCGTCGTGCCGAGCATCAGCCGCACGTCGCGCCAGCGGCAGAAGTTCAAGCTGCCCCAGAGCAGCGAGCGCACGTCGTTGTCACTCTTGCCCAGAATGCCGTAGAGGCCGATGCCCAGGAAGGCCAGGCCCATCGTCGCCGAAAACAGGAAGCTGAGCAGGATGTTGTCGTCGAGGTGCGCGCGTTGCGGATCAGCCAGGCCCAAGGCCAGGGCCGTGACCACCGCGCCGCCCAGCGCGGGCCAGAGCAGCGCGGGGCCTTCGAGTCCGCACAGGCCGCCGAAGACCGCGCCCGCCAGCGCCGCGTGCGCGACACAGACGCCGAGAAATGGAATCCGCATCCCAACGATGAACGTGCCGAGCAGGCCGCTCGAAGCGCCCGCCAGCGCGCCGCCGGCCATTACCGGCGCCCAGAAAACGAGGTCAAGCATGGGCGCCCTCCGTTTCCCCAGTTCCGGTGGCCGAAGATCCTCCGCCCGATGTACAAAACTTTGTCCCACCTGGAACAAAGTTTGGATCGCACCGACCGCAGCCGCGGTGGGGCATTTCGCAGGGCAAGAAACGAACCGGATCAGAAGCCGAGTTCCGGGCGCTCATGCGGCGCCCTCCGTTGGCAGAATGGCGTGCCGTCCGCCTTCATGCCACGCGCGCAGGCCGGGTCCGTAGAGCCGGCGCACGCAATCCGGCGTGAACACGGCCTCCGGCGAGCCTTGCGCGACGACGCGTCCGGCCTCCAACACCACCACTTCGCGGCAACTCGGTGGCAACACTTCGAGTTCATGGCAGATCAACAACACGCCCAGCCCGGTCTGGACGTGCAGGCGCTCGATGGTCTCGACGACGCGCTCGCGCCAGCCCAGGTCCAGGTGCGCGGTGGGTTCGTCGAGAATCAGCAGCTCCGGTTCCTGAGCCATCGCGCGGGCGAGGACGGTCTTGCGTTGCTCGCCGCCGGAGATTTCGCTGAAGGCGCGGTCCGCCAACGCCGCGAGTCCCAACCGCTCCAGCCAGACATCCACGCAGCGCCAGTGAGCTTTCTCCAGGGGGCGAAGCAAGCCGGCCCGCGCGGTGCAACCGATGGCCGCGACTTCACGCACGGTCAACGGGAGTTCACTGCGCGCCGGCGGCAACTGTGGCACGTATCCGATGCGGCGGCGCAGACCTGCCAGCGCGCCGGCTCGCAGCGCCGTCACGTCCTGCCCCAGGACTTTCACGCTGCCGCTGGCGGGCGTCACGAGGCCGAGGCAGGCGCGGGCAAAAGTGGTCTTGCCGGCGCCGTTCGGCCCCAGCAGTGCGACGACACTGCCGCTGGGAATTCGGAGTTCTGGAATGTCCAGCAGGCAGCGGCCCCCCGCCCGCACGGTCACTCCGTGGAAGTCAATGGCCGCAGGGCTCATCGCGAAGCGGCTGGCGTGAGGGCGCGCACGTTGGCCGTGAGCATTTGGTCGAAGGAAACCCGGCCCTGCACCAGCGCCGGGAAGTTCTCGAACACCACCACGCGTGCGCCCAGTCGTTCCGCCAGCGCATCGGCGGTGCGGCGGCCCTCGGGCAGGTTGGCGATGACCAGTTTGATCTGCGCTAGCTTGCCGGCCCGGATGGCTTCCTCAATCTCGCTGATGCTGGCGGTGTCCGCCGCGCGGAACGAGGCGGCGACCTTCAAGCCCAGCCATTCGCAGAAATCGCGCTGGTGGCCGCTGGCAATGACGGGCGAGCCGGACAAGCCGGCTTGGGCGACGCGGTTCGTGGCTTTGCGGGCGAGGGCGTCGAGGCGGCTGCCGATGTCTTGTAGCCGGGCGTCGGCACTGGTGCGCGTGAGCAGACCGAGCGCGACGAAGTGCTCGGCGGTTTGCCGGCAGGCCGCGAGATAGCTTTCGGGCAGGCCCATGCCGCGGCGGAGCGAAATCTCCACCACGCGCGCTTGGTTGGTGTTAGCGCCGGTGAGTTTCGCGTCGAGCGACTTCTGGAAATCAAAACGCAGCAGCGCGCGGCACTGGCGAAGTTCGGTCACCTGGCTGAGTCGCATGTCGAAATGGCCAGGGCAGGTGCCGGGTTCGGCCAGGCGGAGCACGGAGAACTCGTCACCAAGCAAGTCGCGGGCAGCCGCTTCAAGGTAGGACGTGGTGGTCGCGAGCTTGGGGCCGGCGGCAGGCGGGGCAGGCGGAGAGCAGGCGGCAAGGAGGACGCAAAGGAGCAGGGGCAGGAACCGAAGTCCGAAGTCAGAAGTCAGAAACAAGCCCGAAAATCGAAGGCCGAAAGCCGAAAACCTGGGGCGTGTGCCAGGCGCGCGGTGGCACTGATTCAACACAGATCTGCGGAGGACTGTCAGGGGAATGAATGGCAAGGGATTAAAACCCACCAGCGTTTCCCCGATTCCCCTGACTTTCATTCCCCTGACTTCGGCTCTGTAGTGCGACCGGACGGAACCGCGGTTCCACTCCTGCTGTGGCCCGGCCCCGCTGCGTCCTCTGCGTCTCGGCGTTGAACGGCCCGCTGCCCGCCCGGCGAGCGACTTTCGGGCTTCGGAATTCGGGCTTCGGGCTTGTTTCAGCTTTCGGTTTTCGGGCTTCGGATTTCCGGCGCCGGTCGGCTGCCAGCTTTCGGCGCTCATCGCCGCTCCTCCGACCGTCGCGCTTGCAGGAGGAACAAATCCTCGCGATCCGTCAGGCGGGTCAGTTCCAGCCCAGCGTCGCGGAGCAAGTCGGGCCAAGCTTGGCCGAACGGCAGGAAGTCCCGACAGACCGGCTCGCGCAGGCCGGCGTGGAAGGCGTTGATCTGCGCGCTGCCGGTCAGGTGCAAAACGGTCAGGCCGCCGGCTGGTCTGAGGCAGCGAGCGATCTGCCGCAAGGCCGCGGCTTGGTTCCGAAAGTGCGGAAAGGCGTTGCAGCACAGCGCAGCGTCGAACTCCGCCGTCGCCGGTGCCTCGGCGCAGATGTCGAGTTCACGGAACTCGGCGTCCAGCCCCCGCCGCCGCGCCTCGGCCAGCATCGCTGGCGAAAAGTCAGCCCCGACCACGCGCCCCGGATGCACCTGCCCGGCGAGCCAGCCGGTGATCTGGCCGGTGCCGCAGCCCAGTTCCAGCACGTCCCAGCCGGGTTGGAGGCCCAGTTCGCCCTTGAGCGATTGCAGGCGCTCCAACGTGGCGGCGGGCTTCGAGCAATCCCGGTCCCAGACCGGCGCAAGCTGGTCGAAGAAGGCGACGCGCGGGTCAGGACTGCCGGCGGGCGGGCTGATTTTTTCACTCATACGAAATTTGATTGGCGTAACATCCTCGGTTTGATAATACCAAGGCCGTTCTGCGTAACACACGGCTACGGGGCGAGTCAAGCCCGGCGGCGCGCAGAACAGAAATCAGCCCTCATCGAAACATGCGCCCAATCCAGAAACTCTTCCTCGCCCTCACCGTGGCCGCGCTGGGCCAGCCCCAGGCCGCAAGCGCCGAAACCCACGCCAACCTCCAAGCCGTTACCAGCAACGGCCAGAGCGCCTGGCCCGAGTCCTTTCCCGCAACCCTCACCGGCGTGCTGCTGTGCGACCCGGAGGAAATGCTAAACTCGACGCCGAACTTCATCCCGTGGAACGGCGGCGCGAACGCCGGACGCTTGGGCGGCGAGTGGCAGATCACCTTCCAGGCGGTCGAGTCAGGTGACCGTGGCGGCACGACCTGCTGGATGGGCCAGAATTACGCGAACCGCGTCCCGCCGCGCGACCCGGAGTTCAGCTACTCGAACGAGCAATGGGTCAGCGAAATCCTGCGGCTCAATCACGATCCCGCGACGGGCCGCCCGTTCCGCGCGGGCGACCGCATCCAGATCACGGCCAACCGCTCCCTCGTCTTCGGTGGCAAGCGCAACCTCAATGAGGCCCACAGCGTGGACCCGGCGGCAGACTTCACCATCACGCTCCTCACCCCGGACTACGGCCTGCCGACGCCCGAAGTCATCACCCTGGCCGACGTGACACAACCCGGTGGCGATCCTGCAAACCCCAGCACCTGGCTGGCGATCTTCGATCCGACCCGCGCCACTGGCGGCGAGCATTATCAGGGGATGCGGGTCCGCCTCAACGGCCTGACACTGGTGACCACGAACGGCTGGAACCCCACCAATCTTTGGGGCGCGCGTCTCTGCACCGCGACCGATGGCGCGGGCCGCTACTTCAGCCTGCGGCATCCGCGTTACAGTCTCGGCATGTCGCCGGCGGGGGTGTTTGACGCCGTGGGTATCTTCAATCAGGAAAGCGGCTCCGGCAGCCAGGGCACCAACGGCTACGAGTTGTTCATCCAGCAAGTCATCCCACAGACGCCGGCGACGCTGGGCATCGCGCCGAACCTCTCGCTCACCTGGCCGGTCAGCGGCGCTAGTTACCAACTGGAGTATCGCAGCGACCTCAGTTCCACGAACTGGTTGCCCGTGAGCACGCCGCCGTTGGTGATCAACGGGCAAAACGTGGTGCTGTTGCCACGCGCACTGCCCCAGGAGTTCTACCGGCTGCGGAAATTGAACTGAGCGAGAAATCCGCCCAACGCATGCGCGAGAAAGTCCGAAGTTCAAAACCCGAAGTCCGAACCCGGCGGCAAGGGTCCGGGCCTGGGCCATTCGGTTTTCGGTTTTCGGGCTTCGGACTTCCTTCGGATTTCGGACCTCGGACTTCGGATTTCGCGCCTCAGCGCGTCGCCTTCACGCTGATCGAATTGCTGGTGACCATTGCGATCATCGGCCTCCTCGCGTCCCTGCTGTTACCCGCGCTGGGCCGCGCCAGCGAGAAAGCCAAAGTCACAAAGGTTCACGCCGAGTTATATGCTGTCGGGCTGGCGCTGGAAATGTACGCCGACGACCACCAAGGCCGGGTGCCGCCCGTCCGGGTGGATTGCAACACGGACCTGAACGCTCACTGGTGCCAGTTCCCGGTCGAGCTGGCGGAACTACGCTACCTCCCGCGCAGCGACAAGCCCGGCATGGCGGCGAACATGGAAGACGTGTTCCATCCCAGCCACACTTACAAATACGCCGCGCCCGGCCCGCAGATTCTCAACGACTCACCTGGCGGTAACTTCAACGTCTGGTCGCCCGACGATCTGCCCCACGCCGCCAGCGCGACCGGCAAATGGTGGTCCAACCCGAAGGAAGCCCCCGTGCGCTGGGTGATCTGGAGTCTCGGCCCGCGCCCGGACAGTGCAAAGAGTCAGGACAGTCATGCCCCACTGACGGCAGCCTCGTGGTATCGGCGCGCGGGCGACAGTGGCGTCATCGCACGCTTTGCGACGCGCGATGGGATGCAGTGGAAAAGCCCTTGAACAGGGCCGGGCCGGGGAGCAAACCCACCGCGGCTCGGGCTGGGAGCCAGCGCCGGAACCCCTTTTTGAATGGTTTTGACCGCCGCTTTGACCTCGTTACCCTCAGCGCCGCACTTGGCACCTCATGAACCGGACTCGTTGTTTACTCCCAGCCGCAGTCCTGCCCACTGCCTTCACCCTGATCGAACTGTTGGTCGTGGTGGCGATTATTGGCATTCTCGCCGCGTTGCTCCTGCCAGCCCTGGGCAAAGCCAAGCGAATGGCCCAGCGTTCAGCCTGCCTGTCCAACCTCCACCAAGTGGGTCTCGCCAGCACCATGTATCTGGGCGAGAACTCGGGCCGGATGCCGTTCCTGCCGGATGCGGACCTGCAACTCACCCCGCCAGTGGATGCGAGCGGGAAGCGCTACTGTTCGATGGGGTCGTTCATGCCGCTGCTGCATCCATACGCGACCGACGTGCGTATCTGGCTCAGCCCACCGGTGCCGGTCGCACGCTCGAACGAATGGCCGAAACACTTCCTCAGCCCGTGGCGGGAGAACGGGACCGATGCGCCGGAGCGCGGCTGGGCGAACTATCTCAGTGACAAGCTGGCCGAGTTGAATCCGGCTGCCAGCCGGTATCTCCGGGGCCGCACGCCCGAAAGCGTCGCCAGCGCGCGGAACCTGAGTCCTTCCGAGGACGAATGGCTGATGAGTCCCTTCTTCGAGAAGCCGTGGTGGGCCGGCTTCAAGGAGCAGTGGCGCGTGGGCGCCACCGTCCCACCATCGGGAGGCTGGTCCGCGCACAATGGCGGACGAAACCAGGTTTACCTCGACATGCGCGCCGGGTGGGTGCGGAAGAACATTGACCGGTAGTCAGCCGCTTTACAGTCCCCCGCGCGACAGATTGCAAATGATAGGTTCCTGACCGCACTCAATTGCTGTGACAATTACGAGTCGGTCCATAAAGTTTGACAGATAACAAAACCCACCGCACAGTCTGACCCGTGCAGTCAACCCGCGCTCAACAATCGTCGAAAGTTCCGCTCTCCCGGCGGCTGACGGCATTGTTAGCCCTCGCGCTGTTCTGCTGGCTCAACCTGCTCTCCACGGTTCCGCAACTTCACGAGGAGGCCTGCGGCAGCGACTCTCATTCCGCCCAACATCAATGCGCGGCCACGCTGCTGACCAAAGGACAAGTCACCCCGACTTGTCCGGTCGTGGTCATGGCGACCCCGCTGTTAGTTTCGGTTTCTTCGTCGGAGCTTCCGGCACCGGTCTGGGCCGCGGCTGATTACAGCCTGTCGCCCAGCCGCGCGCCTCCCACCTGCCTCGCGTAGCCTCGCTACGGCCTCCTTCCCTCGCTTCAGGTGAAGTGTGCCCAAATGCGGCACCCTCCTGAGCAGGATTAAGGTTTCCTTCCTCCCATCCCTCCCCTAACCGGGCTTTCCTGTTGCCCTGCGTCGTGTCTCCGCGGCGCGCAAACCAGGCCTTCCATCCCATGAAACTTTTGTCTCCGGCTTCGCGCCTGCGCGACGCCTTTACCCTCATTGAATTGCTCGTCGTCATTGCCATCATCGCCATTCTGGCCGGCCTGCTCCTGCCCGCCTTGGCTCGCGCCAAGGCCCGAGGCAAAGCTGCGGCCTGTATGTCCAACCTCCGCCAAATCGGGCTAGGGATGATGATGTATGCCGAGGACAATCGCGGCTGGCTCCCGACCACCACCCACGGCACCGGCACTAACTTCTGTTGGATCTTCACCCTCGCCCCCTATGTCGGGAATGTGGATCGCCTCCGCGCCTGCCCGGCCGATTCGAAAGCCGCCGAACGCCTGGCCGCCAACGCCAGCAGCTACGTCATGAACGAATATACCTCGGTGGACAAGGTGGATCCCTTTGGCCGGTCGCTCGAATCGTTTCGCAAGCTAGACTCGCTGCTCAAGCCCACCGAGACGCATACCGTCTTCATCGTCGCGGACAGTGTCGCGCCCAGTGTCTTCAACGATCACACCCACTCCCGCAACTGGACCACCTGGGCCGCCGTCACCAACGACATCAGCCCCAACCGCCACGGAACCACCGCCAACTACCTCTTCGCCGACGACCACGTCGCCAGCATCGGTGCCACGAAGCTCAAGGCCCGCATTGACGCGGGTGACAACTTCGCCAAGCCGCCGCAATGAAACTTTTCCCGCAGTGTCCCTAAACCAAAAACTAAAACATAAATGCACATGAAAGAACACAGTCATCCCTCCATTCATCCTGCCGCCATTCGCCAGCTCGGGCTGGCGGTCGCCTTGGCGGCTTCCTTCAACGCCGCCGCCCAGCCTGTCCTCACCGAAGGCCACACCGACGTCGGCATCGTCTATGAACTGGGCGCGTGGAACCTCCACATCGGACGCCACGACGACCTGCCGCCGATGGAATACGCGCCCGACGAAGCCATCCTCCAGGTCGGGCCGGCAAGCCAGACCACCGTGCCCGCGAATCCGCTCTATGGGTTCCTCGGCCCGGCTGGTTCGCAGGTCTATATCCTGCCGCAAGTCCAGAATCCTTCGCTGCAGTTCCTCGGCCTGGGCACCGAGGAGCAGGCCGACGGCGTGTTCGTCGGCGACCGCCTCACGCTCTCGCTGACGGGCGTTACCGGGCCGGGCAATTTCTCGATGTATGACGTTGGCACTTTCGGCACCCCCTCCGTGCTGATGAATTCCGGCGACGGCATCACGGCGGGCGACAAGGTGGATTTGTTCGCCGGCGGTCACCGGCACGTCAACTGGGCCTTCACCGCACCGGGCGACTATCAAGTGACCTTCCGCGCGTCGGGCATCCTTGACGACGGGTTGGGCACCTTTACCCAGAGCGACCCGGCGACTTACACCTTCTCGGTCGTGCCGGAGCCGGGCAGCTTTGCGTTGTTCGGCTTGGGGGCGTTGGTGCTGCTGGCCGCCCGGTCGCGCCGCCCGGCACAGGCCTGAGTCCCCATCGGTGACGGGACTGGCCTGTGCGATGCGCAGGCCGGTTCCGTCAACTGGCTGCCTCTCCAACTATGAAAAATCATCTTTGTCTCTTGATCCTGCTGCTCGGCAGCACGGTTCCCGGGCTGAGCCAGGCCAACCCCGCCTATCTCAGCGAGGGCCACACCGATCTCGGCATTTTCTACTCACCCGCTGGCACCAACCGGTTGAGCATGAAGGCCGAAGACGATGACCACGGCGTCAGCTACGCGCCCAGCCAGGTGGTGCTCGTCGCGAGCCAGGACGCGCGCTTCGACCTGCCGCCGGGCACGCCCTTCGGCAACGAAGGCGATCCCCTCTGGATTCTGCCGCAGAGTCAATACCCCGGATGGCTGTACCTCGGTCTGTCCACGGAGACGATTACGCCCGGCACCTTTAATGGCCCGCTTACTTACACGCTCAAGAGCCTCGACCTGCCGGGGCGCATGAGCACCAACGTGACGGAGCGGTTCTACGTCTGGCAGGCGGGGCAATTCGGCGACTTCAACGTCTTCATGAACAGCGCCGACGGCCTCACGGCGGCCGACGCCATCGCTTTGCCAGCGGGGGCACATGCCCACTACAACTGGGGCTTCAGCACGTCCGGCCTCTGGCATGTGACGTTTCAAGTCAGCGGGCGCGTCGCCGGTGAAACGACGAATACCGCCAGCACCAATATCACCTTCGCCTTCCACGTCCTGCCGCTGCGCCCGTTCGAACAGTGGCAGGCCACCAACTGGCTGCCCGCCACGCCGCGCAGCATCATCGGGCCGACCGCCGACCCCGACGGCGACGGCACACCCAATCTGGTCGAGTACGCGCTGGGAATGAATCCCACCAATGCCAGTGCCGCGGGCCTGCCGACGGCTTCCATCGTAGCAACCAACGGCCAGCGCTACGGCGCACTGACCTACACCCACGTGAAATCCGCGACCGATGTCACCTGCGAAGTCGTCGCCGCGAGCAGCCTCACCGCGCCAAACTGGCAACCGCTGACCACTGTCCACAGCGTCGAGGACCTCGGGGACCGCGAGCGCATCACCGTGCGCGACAACCTGCCCCTGAATGCCGCCAGCCAGCGGTTCTACCAGTTGCGTGTCCGGCTACCGTGAGGGTTGCGAACTCGCCCCGGTGACCGCGCTTGCCAGGCTTGGTGCTTCGTCAATAATACGCCCCGTGCTTCGACGCCTGACCCAGTGGATGGTCGTGCTGCTGCTCATCGTTTCGGTGGGCGGGCACTGGGCCATGCTCCAGAGCGTCGCCTGGGTCACCATGCTGGCGCGCTTCAGCCAGAGCATGTCCCTGGCGCAAGCGGCGGAATACACCCTCGATGGGAAACATCCTTGCGCGCTGTGCCAAGCCGTGAAGCAAGGGCAGGAAACCGAGCGCAAGGAATCCAAGCTGAAGCTGCCGGAGAAACTCACCCTCGGCCTGAGTCCGCTGCCACCGGCCCTGCCCGCGCCGCCCGCTGCTGAACAAGTTTTCGCGCCTGGCGCGCAACTCGCCTCCTTCCTCAACGAGCCTCCCCACCCGCCGCCGCGCGCGGCCTGATTCGAGCGTGTTTCCGCCTGACGCGGATCTCCTCACGCCGGCTTCGCTGGTCTGAGCGTCCGGTTGCTGGCGGCGTCTCGACGGCGCGGGTTCCACCGCCGTCCGGACGAATGAGGCTCAGTGGAACACCCACCGCAAAAA
>Ga0105047_10009038_pt1 | contig 16481 bp, 18 predicted proteins | sample MAT04_FD_78384 | JGI IMG/M metagenome (GOLD analysis project Ga0105047, IMG submission 78384) | Freshwater microbial communities from Lake Fryxell liftoff mats and glacier meltwater in Antarctica - MAT-04 (megahit assembly) | ecosystem: Environmental > Aquatic > Freshwater > Ice > Liftoff...
AACGTACATATCAACGGCGCAGGGCATTTTTCACTCACCAACCTGCCACTTTCCAGCCCACCACTTGCGTGGGTGTTAGAAGGCGAGAAACCGACCAGAAACAGCGAGGAATGTCTTAAAATCATCGACAAAGTGGTTCTCAAATTTTACGATGCATATTTGAAAAACCAGGGTGAATTTTCAAATTACGGTGATTATTGAACGTGATTTGCCCACAGTCGAGGGGAATGTCATGTCAACCTGAACAATGTCAGACCAGGAGCGCAGGTATGCGAATAACGATTTTGCGGCAGGTTCCCGGGGGGATATTCAGCCATGCATGCTGTTGGGGAAAGCATTGCAGGAAGCAAGGTTCAACGTTCTCCTGGCTGGCCAGTACTGCAAACCCTGGGAGAGCTGCATAATCGCCTCTCAGGGTTTGCCATGCTGCAGGCGATCTGGCAGTGGTATCGCCCTGCGCTAAACAGCTTCCGCCAGCGCTTAGGGCTGCGGCCTAATAACCCAACCAGTACATTCTGGCATAAACGACTAACAAGTTAGCCATTTCTTTGCGCAACCACCTTAATGAAGCCCATATATTCGCCCCGGTCACTTTCGATAACTGGAAGATCATTTTCTCGCCATAGTTGCGGACCTTTCAAGGTTTCTTCCTTCCAGAATTCATAGGAATTCTGCATGGCTTTGCATTCCACAATTCTGAGATGTCCCGTTCGTTCAATATGTGATTTCCACCACGGCTGTGTGTGCCATGTCCAGCACTCATCTGCCCAAAATGGCTTAAGATGTTCGGGCAAATCAGAAACACCCGTCACATCCTTGTTAAAGCCTGGGACCGTAAAGCATAGATAACCATCACTTTTTAGGAACTGGCAGATGTAAGGCACATAGAGATCGTCCGTGCCAAAGTAGATGAAGGAATCGGTTGCGATGATGAAGTCGAAATATGCTTTCGCAAACGGCAGATCACGCGCGTCGCCTTTAAGGGGTAGAGGCATTCTGGCGGGGGCGCATTTCAACATCGTTTCAAGCGCCTTCTCGGGGGCAATATCTTTGTCGTAGGCAATGACATCGGCATCCAATTCATTCGCGAGATAAACGGAGGTCAGGCCTTTTCCAGAACCTAAATCCAATATCTTGTTCCCTGGCAGAACAGGAATGCCATCCAAATTCCATTGAAGCAGCTTGATCGGATTAGGCCCCATGCTGTTTTCGTAAATTAGATTTTCAGTGATTTCGTATTTCATTAATCGCTCCTGTTTACTTTATGTCTCAAGAAAAATCCAACCTCAATCGGATTTCTTTTTACGGAAATTGAAGGACATCGCCAACGCGCAGTGTGTGATACCTGTTTCCAAAAGCGGATTGGAATGCGTTCAGTACCAGTGGGCCGCTATCATGCGATGAAAGCGCCACCCATTTGGGTTGGTATGATTGCAGGAACTGGATCTGCGCCTGAATATCGGCTGCTTTTGCATCTCCGTAGTGCAGGCCACCAACGACGCCAACCACCGGTATGTTGTAGAGCGACTCAACTCGGATAAACAACCGTTTCAGGCCGGGATGACCGCAGCCCGTGATCAACACCAGGCCTTCGCCCGCCACATTTACTACCAGGGCCTGTTCAACACCCTTTGGCTCGTACAGGGCCAGTTCAAAAACTTCTGGGTAAGAGATCACCCCGATCGTTGCCACGTCTGGACTCAACTTGACTGGCACGATCGAAACCACAGCGCCCAGAGTTTTATTTAGCAATGAACTAGAAGGCACATATATGGGAATGTTCGCGAAGGCACTGGATGCCTCACCAAAGGCAAGGGTTTTTTCTTTCCAGGCAGTCATTCCTCCCATATGATCGGGGTGGGGGTGCGAAATAACGATTGTATCAATCTCTTGGGCTGAAATTCCCAAAGCATCCATATTTTGGGCAAAGGGTGGCAGCGCCATGTGCGCGAGATTGTTGCCTAAATCCATCAGGATGGTGGCCGAATCCGTTCGGATCAGATACGAAACGCCGTGACCGCTGATAAATTTGTCACTTGTGCTGACTGCTTCATAGAGTGGAATGATTTCCAGTTTTGAAGTGGTTTCAAGCTTAAAATTCTGGATGGGCCCAGAACGCCACTCACGATCGATGGCAAGCTTCGCCCACATCATCCGCCCCCCGAAGATTGCGAGGGAGATCAACAGTAAAGCAGAGAGAATAAGAAGTGCCGAAAGTAAAATTCTTTTCATGATTTTTCCTGCATGCCTTCGAACCAGCGCGACCAGTGCTCATCGAGATGGCCTTCGATGCAAATCTGATATTGGGTGGGGTGTTCATTCGGTTGCATGGTGCAAATCCCTTATCAAGCCCATTTTGACCTCCCTAAAACTCCATTTTCTCGAACTTTACCAGCGCCACAAAGATGAAAACGAGACTCCACAACAAGGTGGCGACCAGTGGAGCAAACACTATCTCAGCGGGGACCGCCTGACCGGTGGTAATCATCCAGGCGACTTTCGGCAGTATCCAGGGTGTGACGGAAAACAGCGGTTTGATGAAGCCTCCCATTAAACCCCCTCCCAGGACAGAACCGAGCGCAATCCCGAGGATAGGGCCACGATTGTTGAAGAGGGTACCCAGCATCAGGGTTAAGGTGAGGTAGAAGAAAGTATGCGCGGTCAAGATTGCAACCGCAAACATGAACGACAGCAGCGGATAGGGTGCTCCGGTGCGCAAAGACAGCAAGCCGTAGGCCACGGTGGCAGGCAGCCCTACGAATAAAACCAACAGGGCGGGCGCATTGGCTGCCACTTTTGCCAAAATGTAGGCGCGGCGGGTCAGCGGTTTCGAAAGCAGCCATTCAATCAAGCCGTTTTGCTTCTCACCGATGATCAGGTCTTGGGCCTGGATGACCGTGCCGATCGCTAACATTGGGCCGCCAAACTCAAAGAACACGCTCAATGCCAGGGATAAAATATAGGCCGTTGCTCCACCGGCTTGCAGAATTTCGGATGCACTGGCCTGGTTGGCCTCTTCATTGGGTGCGAACAGCATGATCGCCATCAGACCGCACAGCAGTACCGTCCACAGTAGCGTGTTGATCCACCAGCGATGCGTGCCCCACCAGGCTTTATTCTCTTTATGAAAGAGGTTTGAAAAACCTCGCAGTCCTTTTAATTCGTTTACTTGTTGAAAATCTGAATTAGCAGACATTTCCAGCTCCTTTGACGATATTCATAAAAACTTCTTCCAGTTCGTATTTCTTACGGCTGAACTCGGCTACGGTTACACCAGGGTCAGCCAGCACGGTGCGCAGTAAATCCTTTTCGGCGGCACCTTCATCGCTCACGCTGACCTGCCAGACGCTGGTGCCATTTTGTTGTGTTACGCTAGTGTGCGTCACCCAGGGGATTTCTTTCAGTCGCGTGTCCAGCACAGGTAGGTTACCTTTTATCGCCATGCTGTACACCACCCCCTCCCCACCTTTCATAATTTGCTCAATCGGGCCGCAGGCCATCAATTGTCCCCGGTTCAGAATTGCTACGGTGTCGCTGGCCCGCTGGACATCGTCCAGAATGTGGGTGGAATAAAAAATCGTGGTGTATTTGCGTAAGCGCGCCATCACATCCAGCACGGCCTGGCGGCCCAACGGGTCGAGGGCGGAGGCCGGTTCGTCGAGGATCAGCAGGTCGGGATAATTGACCTGGGCCAGCGCAATCCCCAGACGCTGCTTCTCGCCGCCCGAAAAGCCCTTGATGGGTCGGTTTGCTTTATCTTCAAGCCCGACCAGTTCTAGCATTTCGTCGCAGCGCGCCCGCAGTTTAGCTTCTGGGCCGCTGAAGAAGAACCGGGCGGCAAAGTGTAGATTTTCGCGGGCGGTCATCTGATCGATGAAACGGGGCTGCTGCGGCAAATAGCCGACACGCTCGCGAATGCGAACGCTCTCCGTCACGATATCGTATCCGAAGATCGTACCTGTGCCTGCCGTCGGACGGATTAAGTTCAGCAGGGTTTTCATTAATGTAGTTTTGCCTGCCCCGTTTGGACCCAGGAAGCCGAAAATCGAGTGGCGCGGCACGGTCAGGTTCACATCACGCAGCGATTGTACATCCCCATATGATTTACACAGATGATGGGTTTCGATAACAAAGGGAGTAGATTGAAGCATGATGATTCCTAATCATTGTCTTGATTTCGTTGGTTATGATCGGGTGGGAATTCTTCCGACGGTTGGCTTTTCTTTTTGCGCTCCCGGTCAAGGGCGGCCCCGAAGATGAGCCCAGCACCAGAGCCCAAAAATAGCCCGAGGGCCATCCCGCCTAGCGCGTTTCCGATGATCAGACCCAGGATGGCGCCGAAAACGATTCCTTGTCCGGCTTTGGCCATTGACCCGCGCTTGAAGTTATCCTGCTGATTGGAAGTGTTCTCTGTTTGGTTGTTCATCGGCAGCTCTTTTTTCAAGATAAACTTGTGTGGTTACGATCTCAGTGACAGTATATTACTGCCGGCAAAGGTTGTCCCCTATCCAGGGATAGGTTTGGCGGGTAGGTTAAACAAAAAAGCCGCTTGCGCGGCTCAACTCTGTGCAATTGGGAAGGTTATAGAACCAACTCCCTGGCGCGGGCGATGGCTTGCGGGCGGTTGTTCACGCCCAGCTTCTGCAAAATATTATGCACATGCCACTTGGCGGTGCCGACGCTGATAACCAGATCCGCAGCAATTTCGGCGTTGGATTTTCCATCGACGATGAGTTTCAACACGCGGATTTCCTGTTCGCTCAAAGGGTCGGGTAAGTACTCTGCTAATGGTGATTTATCTCCCAACGTTTCCCTGGTTTTAGCGATAGCTTCATCCAAGAAGCGATTATGAAGAGATGCGGCAATCTGTTCAGCCTTGTGAATATTATCTTGCACCTGGGATGGTTTACCTTGCGCATGATTCAAACGCGCAGCAATCAGATAACCCTGAGCCAGGTAATATTCGTGACCGCTTTTTTTTGCTGTCTCCAAGCCCTGGAACAAAAGACTTTCCGCTTCATCCCATGATTTCTTGACGCGCAGCACGTCTGCCAGTGCCAGCTGAATCAAACAAAAAGCCGGGTAATCGGCATAGGCCGGTTGTTCTGTAAGCGACAGCTCATGTCGACAGATTTTTTCTGCTTGTTCTATGCGACCTTGCGCAAGGCTGATTTTTGCCCATTCCATTGTCGCGTGCGCCAAAGAAAAATAATTGCCGCATCTGCGTGCGTATGGACTGACGCGGCTTAAGCAATCGTCTGCCCGATCGAAATCGTTTGCTGCCACATAGGCATAGCCCAACTGGGAATAACATGCCGTGAGGCCCATATCGACATACAATGGCCCAAGAGTTTCACGTAATTTCGCAATAGCCGGCAAGAGCTGTTCGATGCCCTTGATTGCGGCGGCAACAGAGCCTTGATGCCGCATAACGACGGCGCGCAACAAAATCGTTTGATGTAATATGATGTTGTACTCGGGGTGTTCTATTGGCAACTTTCCCGCTGCAACCATTTGGTCAAATGCTTGCTCAATATCGTCGAGATATGAATCGATACGCTCATAATCTCCGCGTATGAACAAGGTCCAGCAATAGGCCACACCTAAAGGCGGCGATTGGCGGAGTAAATCACCGGGTAAAGATTCGAGCCATTGCACGGCAGTATTTAATCGGCCTTTATGATAGACGCGCCGCCAGTTGTCCACTACAAGGCGGCTGACATACGCGTAATCAGGAATGGCAAAGGCATGATGCAAAGCATCTTCTGGGTAGTTATTTGATTGGAACCATTCCGCGGCACGGCGATGCAGCACGGGTAGATTGTCGCCTCGTGTGCGTTCCAGATAGCTTTTTAGAAATTCAGTAAACAGATGATGATAGCGATACCAGTGGCGCCCGTCATCCAGCGAAATGATAAACAGGTTATCCGTTTCGAGCCGGATGATGACAGCTTGCGAATCCACCCGACCGGTGAGAGCTTCGCACAGTTCGGCGTTGAAGCGGTCGAGAATGCTGGTGTGGGTCAGGAAGGCCCGTGTCGCCTCGTCCTGCTGGCGGATGACTTCCTCGGCCAGGTAATCCAGCACGTAGCGGTGGCTGCCGCGAAAGGTCTCGATAAAAGCCGCCGGGTCGGGCTGGTGTTGCAGGGCCAGGGCGGCTAGTTGCAATCCCGCAGCCCAGCCTTCGGTGCGCTCATCCAGGGCGCGCAGGGTGTTCTCTGCCAGGGTCAGATTGACAAGTCCAAAAAACTGGCGCGCTTCCTCAGCCGTAAAGCGCAGGTCACGGGCGCGAAGTTCGGTCATCTGGCAGCGGGCGCGCAAACGCGCCAACGGCAGGGGCGGGTCGGCGCGAGTGGTCAGCACCAAATGAACGGAGGCGGGCTGGTGGTCGAGGAAGTATTCCAGCGCAGCATGAATCTCCGGGCTGCTGATAACGTGATAATCGTCCAGGACAAGCAGGCGCGGGGCATTCGCATCGGCCAGGTCGTTAAGCAGGATATCGAGCAGGCCGGGGAGCTGCGGCAGACCGGGCATTTCCAGCATCTCTTGCGCCAGCACCCCGAGCGCCTCGTCCACCTGCTGGAAGGCCGCCAAGAAATAGCGCACAAAACGCATGGGGTCGTTGTCTGCTTCATCGAGGGAAAGCCAGGAGATTGGCGGTTTTAGATTGGATGTTTTCGCTTGGAGGTTGGCAATCCATTCAGCCACAAGCGTAGTTTTGCCATAGCCCGCCGGAGCGGAGATGAGTGTCAGTTTGCGGTTTTCATCTAATCCACGTTGGAGATGCTCCAGCAGGCGCGGGCGCACAACCAAGCCCGCTCGCCGAGATGGGATGTGGAATTTGGTAGCAAGCAGGCGCTGGGTCATATTCATAATATTATAGCAATGCTTTCTATGAACAGCTAGCTAACCATACGAAATCCTTTTTTGTATTAGGGCTTTAAGATGTATTCAGAAACCAAATTCTAAATCATCATTCAGAACTGCCTCAGCCCTATTGACCTTATCTCTAGATGAGATTACCCTGTCTGTATTTCTGCCTTCAAATTTGAACCTTTTAGTGGTGCCAGGGTACATACAAACAGAACCGAGCGAAGTCAAGCGATGACATCTTACGCCCTGCCCAAAAAGGAAACCTGGCCTGACACAATGGCCTCACCCGAACCGCATCTCGAATTGCTGCAACGCCTCAGCGCCGGGGATGAATCTGCCCTGCGCGAACTCTACGCGGCTTACGGCCAGCGGCTCTACGCCTACGCCTTGCGCCTGACCGGCGACCCGACCGGCGCCGACGATGTCGTTCAAGAGACGTTGGTCACAGTCTGGCGCACGGCAGGCAAATATCGCGGTGAGGGGCGCGTACTGGCCTGGCTGCTGGGTATCGTCCACAACCTGGCGCTCAAAACCCTGCGGCGACGTCCCTTGCCCATCACCGACGAGATGGAAACGACCCTACCCGCGCCCGGCGCTTCGCCCGAAACCCAGGCCCAGGCCAACGACCAGGCGCGCTGGGTACAGCAAGGGCTGCAAACGCTCAGTTCCGAGCATCGCGCCGTGCTTGAGTTGGTCTTTTACCAGGGTCTCAGCCTGGAAGAAGCCGCCAGGGTCTGCAACTGCCCACTTGGCACGGTCAAAAGCCGCTTGAGTTACGCCCGTCAGCATTTACGCGGCGTGCTCAGCCGCCAGAACGTGGAGGAATGGCGATGAATCACGAGAATTTTGAAACGCTCCTACCGCTCTATGCCGCCGGTCAATTGACCGAGGTCGAGCGCGCCGAAGTCGAAGCCCACCTGCCCACTTGCGCCGTTTGCCAGGTCGATTTGGAACTCTGGCAGGCTGTTTCCGGGGAAATTGGGACTGCAAACCGCGCCCTGGCCGCTCCACCCGCCCTGACCGAACGCGCCCTAGAACAGGTTCACGCGCCAAACGGACTCACCGCCGCTTTTCTCCGCGCCTGGCAGTTGCTTCACGCCCAGGCTTTCCTGGTACAGAACGAGATGTGGCCCGCGACAGCGTCGGTCATGGCCTTGGGTGTGATTGTCGCCCTGCTTTCAAAGCATGTCGAGTTTGTGCATTTCATCACGCCCTTGATCGCCGCTGCAACCCTGTCCATGCTCTCCGGCCAGGAAAATGACCCGGCCTACGAACTGACCGCCGCCACGCCCACCTCGCCCTGGAAAATCCTGCTGGCGCGCTTGAGCATCGTTTCGGCCTATAATTTTTTGCTGGCGCTGGCGGCCATGCTGATTTTGTTGTTCAGGATGCCGCCCGGCTCGTTTGGCACACTGGCATTAGGCTTACTGGCGCCAATGGCTTTTCTCTCGGCGCTGGCGCTCCTGCTCTCGCAATGGATTGGCGCAAACAACGCGATTGCCATCACCTACTTCCTGTGGATCGCGCAAAATATCCCTTTCCAGTTCCTGGATCGCTGGATGGTTTCCTCCACTACCTGGGTCTCGGTGGTCTCGGCTTACCAGCAGTTCTGGCAGCAGCCTGGGCTTTTGCTCACACTTTCGGTTCTTATCATATCGATTGCGCTTTGGTCAGCCAACCGGCCGGTTTTCAGGCTGAATCAGGAGCCTGGTTAACCGGTTTTATCCACCCTGCACGTTGAATCTGTTTCCGGTTTATCCTTAGCCTGGTTTCCGCTGGCCTTGCTGGTCTTTGCGTGCGTTTTTTCAGGAGAAAATTGTGTCAAAAATTTTTAGTCTTATCCAGTACGAGTTCAGCATGTGTGTGCGGCGACCCGGTTTTTGGATCGCCTATGTCTTGCTAACTCTGTTTTACCTCATCACGATCCTGGCTCCTTCCACCAACCCGCCGGATGACATCCTTCACCCCGAAAAAATTTGGCCCGAAGCCGGTCATACGGTTTTCCTGTTCAACATATTTATGCCGCTCCTGGCTGGCATCCTTTCCGCCGACCGGATGCAGCGCGACTTTCGCGGTGGAATGCGCGAACTCCAGCGCAGCGCGCCGCTTTCCATCCCAGGGTACATCCTGGCGAAATACCTGGGTATCCTGGCTTCGGTCTTGCTGCCCATGTTCCTGCTGGTTGCTGCCACCGGGCTTTGGCAGGTAGCACGTGGTCATGCCTCGGTTGAATTTCTCTGGCCGTTGTTCCTGGCTTTTCTCTCCATCGCGGTGCCAGCCCATGCTTTTGTGGTCGCTTTTTCACTGGCCTGTCCGCTGGTCTTGCCGCTGCGGGTTTACCAGGTGCTCTTTACCGGCTACTGGTTCTGGGGCAACCTGATCAGCCCGAAGGCCTTCCCCACCATCAGCGATACGTTCCTGAACGCCGCCGGTCAATATCCGTTGCAAGGCTTCTTCGGCATGACCCTGGACTCAACCTACTCGGTTGAAGTGGGCTTCACACCTCTCGAAGCCACGTTGAACCTGCTTGTCCTGGTTGCTTGCATCACAATCACACTGTTTGTGCTCGACCGTTATCTGCGCTGGCAGGAAAGCCGCGCCTAGGATCTCCTATGAAACGCTCCTCGTTACGTTATTTGTTGTTGACCTCCCGCTTTGATCAATTGTGGTTTCCGCTGGCGTTCTGGGCGCTATTCATCATAATTGGCGTTTTACGCGGACCGCAGTACATCTTTGATACCACCCGCGCCTACCTTGGCGCTATCCTCCCGCTGATTGGCGGCATTATGGCAGCCTATGGCGTGCTCGATGATCCGGTGTTGGAACTCCGTTTCGCCACGCCCATTTCGGCTGCGCAAACCCTGCTCGAACACATCGCCCCAACCTTTGTCATCCAGGCTCTGGCCGCGCTCGCCTACCAGGTTTTCGCCTGGTTGTTTGGCATCGACATTACCCCGCTCGGTTCCTGGTTCGATGTGCAACTGGCCTGGCTGATTCCGACCCTTGCGCTGATGGCGTTTGGCAGCCTGATGGCGCTGTTTTCAACCCAAACCGCCACTGGTGCAGTGCTCACGGGCATGGTCTGGATCGTGCAATTGGTGGCGCGCGGCTGGTTTGCCAAAAATGAAATCGGCCAATACCTGCTGGTTTTTATGAGTCCGTTTATAACCGATCACCCCGCCCTGCGCGCCAACCAACTCACTCTGGCGCTGCTCTCGCTCCTCTTTTTTGTTCTCGGCTGGCGGTTATTCCACCGCCAGGAACGCTATCTATAACCCGGAAAAAAATATGAACATCTCTCGTAAACTCCCCTTTCTATCTTTAATTTTCACGCTGGCTTTGGGTTTTATGTTGCTTCATCAAAAAGGATTTTCCCATGATTGAAATTTCCTCCCTCACCAAAACTTATGGCGCTGGCCCCAAGGCCGTTCACGCGCTCAATGGCATTGATTTACAAATCGGTTCGGGCATGTTTGGCCTGCTGGGGCCAAACGGTGCAGGCAAAACCACCTTTATGCGCATCCTGGCCGGAATTGTCAACCGCTCCACCGGTTCGGTGCGCATCGCCGGGCACGATGTTGCCACAGAAAGCGGCAAACAGGCTATTAAAACCATCCTCGGCTATTTGCCGCAGGAATTGGGCTTGTACAAAGAACTCAGCGCCGCCCAATTCGTCGATTACATGGCGATTCTCAAAGGGCTGGATGACCCCCGTGCGCGTAAACAGCGCGTTGAAAAGGTGCTGGAAATGGTTGGGTTGGGCGAGAATGCCGGGCGCAAAATCAAAGGCTTTTCGGGCGGAATGAAGCGCCGGGTGGGCATCGCCCAGGCGCTGGTGAACGACCCGAAACTGCTCATTGTCGATGAACCCACCGCCGGTCTCGACCCGGAGGAGCGCATCCGTTTCCGCAACCTGCTCGTCAACCTGGCTGCCGACCGCACCGTCTTACTCTCCACCCACATCGTTGAAGACGTCGGCCAGACCTGTCGCGATTTGGCGGTCATCGCCCGTGGAAAGGTTCTGTTTCGCGGCAGCCCGGCCCAAATGATACAGGCCGCCACCGGGCACGTCTGGACTCTGACCGCATCCAGCCTGGAAAAACCCAATCACGGTCTGACCATCGTTTCCATGCTGCACCTGGCCGAAGGCACTCAGTACCGACTGGTGGGCGAAACCGCTGCCGACCACCCATCCGCTCAACCAGTTCAGCCAGGCCTGGAGGATGGTTACGTCTGGTTGATGAAAAGCGCCGGACAGGCAATTGAATAAGCAAAAATACCTGGCGGCCCGACCCTACCAGGGCTGGTCTCGCTTCGCGACCAGCAAGCAGACGATGACTTTTCAAGACACACCAAACGGTGTTGGGCCGCTTCTTTTTTCCTAAAAGATTTGTGTTAATCCCAATGTAAGTGCAAATGGAACAATAACGCACATACGATTATTAACAGGGCAGATTGTTCAGGCGCAGAACTTTGCGGAGCTAGCACGGCGGGCATTTGAAAATAAAAATGCAACGAAAGGCCTGAGACCATTGTTTTCTATTCAGGCCTGGTTTGCAATAGTTAGCGGAAACAGCCCCAGCGGCGCACTGCCGAGTGTCCCGAAGCGGGAGGGAATTAGGTTTTATGGAGGTGGTTTGCGGCACAAAGTGCCGCAAACCACCTCCGTAAAACCTGTTCCATCGCACCTGTTTTTGTAGACAGCATCTTGAATATACGCCCGACCGCGATCGAAGACACTTGATCTCTGGCTGGTCTGGTCGATCCGCTGAGCGGATCTTTTTTGATTCTCCCCAACTGGCGTTTCCCCACCATCTCCATTTTAAACCTACCCTGAAGCCTATCTACGGATAGGCGACAAGCCACGCGCTGGAATATAAACTATGAGGTATCTGATCTGAAAATAGATTTTCATGTTTCGTGGTGAAAATTTATTTTCATGGAGACTTCCAATAAATGTTGGATATGGTTCAACTATATTAAGAAGGTACCCAACAAGTCATAAAGGAGCTGAATGATGAAAACTGAAAGTAACTGTGCTCATAAAGTTGTGGTTGGGGCAGTTTTCGATGCCTGCTTCATCCGCCCAAAGGGAAACTCATGAAAACATTTGTCCAGAAACACCCCGTTATCACCTTTCTGATCATCACCTTTGCCTGGACCTGGCTGTTCTGGCTTGCGGCCATTCCGCTGCGCGGGCAAACCCTCCTGCTGACAGTGATCGTGATCCTTGGCGCGTATGGACCTGCCATTGGCGGGATTCTGACCCTCGGACTGAGGAACGGTCTGAGGCTCGATTTGAGCCCTAAAAAGATCATCACAGCGCTATTTGCTGCCGCGATAATCTTTGGCGTACTGACCTTGCGCTACCTGGTCGGTAACATTCCCAATTACGACACTCTGGCGGCGGACCTGACGCTCTCTGCGCCGATTGTTCTGACGGCGCTGGTCGCCAGCCTGGTCGGCGGCTGGGTGATTTCAAGCGCTGTTTCGAATAACCCGCACATCCGCGCCCGGATGGCTTCCATATTGCCCTGGCGATTGCCGCCTTTTTGGACTGTCTTCGGTCTGGTGTTTTACGCGCTGATGATTCTGGCTGCCTGGGGATTGGCTGCCCTGGTCGGATCTGACCTGGAATACCCTGGTCTGTGGGGACGCCCTGCCCTGGAAGTATTGCCGTTATACGCCCTGACCTTCGGCCTGACGGCGCTGGCGCAGGGGGGAATGGAGGAGCCCGGCTGGCGCGGTCTGCTGCAGCCTGAGCTGCAGAGGCGCTTCAGCCCGCTGGTGGCTGCCCTGATCGTCTCTGCCTTTTGGTCGCTGTGGCACCTGCCGCTCTACTTGAATGGGTATTATCCTGGCGAACTGGTTGGAGGAATGATAGGCGGGGCTGTTTTTCGCATCTTTCTGGCAATTTTCCTGGCCTGGTTCTACAATCGCTCGGGTAGTAATTTATTCTTGATGATTTTTCTGCACACCTGCTTTAATACGCTGGTTAATTTCCTGCCAACCTCCGACCTGGGGCTGCTGGTGCTCTGGCTGGTCGTGGCAGTGACCATTGTGGTGAAGGACAAGATGTGGCGGAAGCTGCCCGCAGCACAAAATTAACCTCAAAAAGGAACCTGCAATGAAAAAAGTTGGCTTATATTCTTTAATCATAATCGCTGTTTTGTTTGCGGCCGGCCTGGTGTTTGTTGCTGTCCGCCAACAAAAGGCTGACCGTGAAATCACAGTGGAGTGGCAGACTGCCCCGACTGTGATCCCGCAACTGTCCGTCACTTCTCGGTTGGAAATTGTCCCGCTGTACGAGGAAGTCAGCGCGGGCGATCCATACGTGAGTGGGCACGGCGTCTCGTACCTGATTCGCACCGATTCGGTCACGATATTGCTCGATGTCGGCGACAATCCTGGTAAATTGACCGCTGCGCCCTTCGCAATCAATATGCAAGAGCTTGGCGTTACCTGGGATGAAATCGATAGGGTTGTTATATCGCATCTCCATCCTGACCATGTTGGCGGAATGGAAGCCTGGGAGCGCAAAACCATTTCATTTGGTGAACTGCCTGGCGGTATGGGCAGCCGGTTGATCTTCGTTCCCGCAAAGGTGACATACCAGGGGGCCATACACGCGACCATCCCCACCTTGCCCGGGCCCGACGTGGCGACAACCGGCGTAATTTCTTATCCGGAAGTCTTCCCGCTCTCTCTGTTCGAGCCAAAGGGGAATGAGCAAGCGCTTGTGGTTCATGTCGCCGGACAGGGATTGGTTTTGATAACCGGCTGCGGTCATCCCGGCCTCGAAAAGCTGGTCGAGCGGGCAGAATCATTGTATGGCTATCAAGTCATTGGCGTTGTGGGCGGCCTGCACTTTGGAGAATCGAGCGCACAGGATGTGAAACCTCAGATCCAGTTCCTGCGATCGCGCCAGGTGAAGCTGGTGGCGCTCTCGCCGCATGACAGCGGTTCACTGGTGTTGGATGCATTTCGGGGTGCGTTTCCGCAAGCCTATCAGGATGTTCAGGTGGGGAGGGTGATCAAATTCTCATCTCAGGATTAGGCAGATGCTTGTGGTGATCGCAATCTTGATTTCCTGGTTGCGCCTGCCGGGTGAGATGCCAATGATTAATATCACGGATCGGCAGAAACCATTCACGCTGATCAGTTACCTGGTGCCTGTGTTGATTTTTTCCGTCTTGAGCATGAGCGCCTTGCCTTGGTAGGTCCACTTGAACGGTTTCGCCATTGTGCGGCTGTAGTAATCAATAAAGGCCAAAACCTTGCGCTTCAAGTCATCCACAGACATAAAGTTGCCGCGTTTCAGAACTTTTCGAACCAGAATACTGAACCAAATTGCGATTTGGTTCATCCAGGAAGCATGTTTCGGCGTGAAATGAAAAACAATGCGATGGGATGGGGCGCTCAAAAAGGCAGCCCGAGAAGCCTTGGATTTCAGAATGCCCGATTCGCCTTTCACGCCCAGATCGGTAGCAATATCTGATTCTTCTGCGACATAGCGCACCAGTGAGGCAGACATATGGGTATTGAGATTATCGCTGATAAAATTCCATTTCCTCGTCATTGAGTCTGAATCTATCCGGTTTTTGATATGCTCTAAAAAATCCTTTTCGGTGCGGGTCTTTCTGGCGGTACACGCTACCCGTTCTCCACGCGCCACATCAAAATTGCAGATAAAAGACAATGTGCCATGGCGGATATATTCAAATTCGCACATCTCGACCTTACCCGCCGACATCGGCAGCCCAGGATGTTTGCGCTCTAATGCCTGAACGCCGGTCATTTCGTCCAAACTTTCCGTTCAAGGATTGATTTATGGGGAAAATCCTCAATGAATAATGCATGGCTGCGACCTTACAGATTTGTTAACCTATCAACACATTATTATAGAAAGAAGTATAGTGTATGTGCCGATCTTTTTTAATTCAAATAATGGCCCCCCTTTGAACGCATTGAAATGGTTCAAGGTATGAATTTTGTCACCAATTATCGATGTTTTCAGCGATTTTTCCAAATCAGGCGTAAATCGATCGAAGGAGAATAAACAGGGTGCGGATGAAAATAATCCACATATGTCTTTCATTTTCTTTATTCACCTTTCTTCTTGCTGCTTGCATGCCGTCGAGAGCTCCCGCTCCCGCCTTAACGCCAATTACTTTGCAGCTCTTGTGGAATCACAATGCAAGTTCTGCTGGCTTTTACGCTGCCGACCAAAATGGTTATTATGCCCAAGAAGGCTTAAAGATCAACTTCATCGAGGGCGGAGCAGCGGTTGATTTGTTATCACCTTTATTAAACGGCACTGCCCAATTCGGTATAGCCAGTGCAGATACATTGCCGTTGGCACGGTCTGAAGACAAACCTGTTTGCGCTATCGCGACGATTTTTCGGCGCAGCCCAATCGTCTTTGTCAGCCCGGCCGACTCTGGCATTTCTCGCCCACAGGATTTCGCCAGAAAAACTATTCGAATCACACCGCAAGTGGTCGTGACTTTGCATACCATGATGGAAAAGGTTGGGATTTCTTCCAGCCAATATACCGAGGTGAACCTCCAATCAGACTTGAAGACATTTGAAAGTGGGCAAGCCTCGGTATGGAGCATCTATCTTAACAACTTTGGGGTTACCTTACAACAAGCCGGTTTCAAACTTAATGTCATTTACCCGGATGATTATGGTGTTCATTTTTACGGTGACACTATTTTTACTACCGACGATCTCATTGCCAGGAATCCAGACCTGGTTTTACGTTTCTTGCGAGCGACCCTCAAGGGCTACACCTTTGCCGTTGAGAACCCCGATGCGGCGGCACAGATGGTTTCGAAATACAACGTACAGGCCGACACGAAACTTGAAACATTAAAGCTGCTTTCATCATTACCTCTCATCAACACCGGTGAGGATCACATCGGCTGGATGAAACCTGAAATATGGGCCGGAATGGAAAAAACGCTGGTCGAGCAAGGTATGGTCACGAAACCTTTGGATGTAACCCAGGTTTATACGATGCAGTTTTTGGAGGAGATATACAAATGAAATCCTTAAGGGTTACTATCACTATTCTCTGGCTCCTGGCCTTCTGGCTGACTGCTTGCACAACCACGGCCGCGCCACCAAAATCACTCACCTCCGTCACTGTGCAACTTAAATATTTTCACCAGGCTCAATTTGGCGGGTTCTACGCGGCCGATCAAAATGGTTATTACGCCGAAGAGGGTTTGAAAGTTACCTTCCTCGAAGGGGGACCTACCGTGGACTTGCAGAAACCTGTGCTGGATGGTACAGCACAATTCGGCGTTACAGGCGCGGAAAATTTAATCTCCGCACGAGCCGAAGGGCAGCCTCTGCGCGTCATCGCGGTTATCTTCCGGCGCAATCCATTGGTCTTTATGGCACTGGCCAATTCGGGTATTACCCGTCCGCAGGATTTTGTTGGCAAGACCATCCAATATAACGCTACGACTGGCTTGATCTTGAATGCAATGTTGGCCAATCTGGGTATGTCCGCTGATGTGTATAAACAAGTGAATGCCGGTTATGATCTGGGTCCGTTTTATTCCGGGCAGGTTCAAGTATGGAATGCCTTTTTAACA
>Ga0105047_10009041_pt1 | contig 16479 bp, 17 predicted proteins | sample MAT04_FD_78384 | JGI IMG/M metagenome (GOLD analysis project Ga0105047, IMG submission 78384) | Freshwater microbial communities from Lake Fryxell liftoff mats and glacier meltwater in Antarctica - MAT-04 (megahit assembly) | ecosystem: Environmental > Aquatic > Freshwater > Ice > Liftoff...
CGATCGGTACGCCCACTTCACCTCGCCCATCCGCCGCTATGCCGACCTGATCGTGCACCGGGCGCTGATCAAGGCGATGGAGTTCGGCTCCGATGGGCTCACCGAAGCCGAGGAAGCCAAGCTCCCCGGTATCGCCGAGCACATCAGCCAGACCGAGCGCCGCGCCATGCTGGCCGAGCGCGAGACGGTCGACCGGCTGCTGGCGGCGTTCCTCGCCGACAAGGTCGGAGCCGAGTTCGACGGTCGAATCGGCGGTGTCACCCGGTCGGGGCTCTTCGTGAAGCTCAGAGACAGCGGCGCCGACGGCTTCATCCCCGCCTCGACGATCGGCCAGGACTATTATCGCTTCGTCGAGGAAATGCAGGCCATGGTGGGCGACAACACCGGCGAAACCTTCCGCATCGGCGATGATGTGCGGGTGAAGCTGGTGGAGGCGGCGCCGATCGCCGGCGCGCTTCGGTTCGAACTCGTCAGCGATGGCAGCCGCGGCGTTCCGTCATCTGGTGCACGGGGACGCAAAGGACCATCTACCCAGCGAGGCAAGGCGGGCACTTATCGCAAGTTCGCCAGAAAGACGAAATGACTATGGCAGTCGAAATCCAGGCTTTCCCTGAGCAGCGTTCGCTCGGCAAGGCGATCCTCAACGGATTGATGTGCCGTTGCCCAAACTGCGGCAAGGGCAAGGTGTTCGGCGGCTACTTGAAGGTCAACGACGCCTGCTCGAACTGCGGTGAAAAGCTCTCGAGCGCCCGTGCCGACGACTTCCCACCCTACATCGCCATCTTCATCGTCGGCCACGTGCTGATAGGCTGGATGCTGCATGCCGAAATGAGCGGACCGGTCGATCCGATGTTCTACGTTTGGACCATGGTTCCTGCGGCGATCATCCTGCCGGTGATCATGCTGCCCTCGATCAAGGGCGCGGTGATCGGCCTGCAATGGGCCAACCGCATGTACGGTTTCGACCCCAGCCGCGGCGACACGTCGAAGTCCGACGTCTGAGGCTTTCGGGCCCTGTCGCGGCTCGTGACAGTGCCTTGACAATCGGCGGCAAATCCGTAGGTTGCGCGCAAATTCGCAGGGCCGATCGGCCGACCAACTCAATGCCGCGCGAATAACCCGCGCGGCAAGCCGTTTCAAGGAACACGACAATGGCCAAAGCCGTATCACTCAAGATCAAGCTGGTTTCCACCGCCGACACCGGCTTCTACTACGTGACCAAGAAGAACTCGCGTACCCAGACCGAGAAGCTCTCGTTCAAGAAGTACGATCCCGTCGTGCGCAAGCATGTCGAGTTCAAGGAAGCCAAGATCAAGTAAGATCAGATAACCAGGCGACATCGCCGGTTAGCTTCAAACCCCGTGCCCCTGGCGCGGGGTTTTCGTTTGTGGACACGGCTGTGGACGGGCGGTTTGCGTCACGAACGCAAAACGCCCGCTCCTGTACGAGGAGCGGGCGCTTCTGAAAGGTGGCCGGTCCGCAGCGGTATGTCGAAGAGGCCACTCTTGACCACTGCGGACCAGCCTCCCTACGGACCCAGGAGTTGCGGCGGACCTGAGGAGAACCGTAGGGATTTGCTGGGAACTGATGCTCAAGGCTGGGCGCCAGTTCGGTATGCGCAACCTATACAAGTCCCTGAGCGGCATGGAAGCCCAAGGCCACAACGTAACTAATTGGTAACCTTAACTCTACCAGTGTCGCCCGGTGAGTGGCTCACGCCGCGTCGAACACGACGCGGTTGCGGCCCTCGCGCTTGGCGCGGTACAGCGCCACATCGGCGCGCTTCAGCATCATTTCGGGCGTTTCGAGATCGCTCTCGTTGAGCGCCAGGCCCACCGAAACCGTAAGCGTCAACGGCCGGGCATTGCTGGTGGCGAAGACCTTTTCGGCCACCGCCTGCCGCACCCGCTCGGCCACGCCCTGCGCCTGCCGCCAGTCGGTATCGGGCATCAGTACCACGAACTCCTCCCCGCCGAAACGGCAGGCAAGGTCGACGCCGCGGATGTTGCGCCGCAGCCGGTCCGCGAACTCGCGCAGCACCGCATCGCCCGTATCGTGGCCATGGGTGTCGTTGACCGACTTGAAGAAATCCATGTCGATCAGCATCACCGCCATGTCCCGGTCCTGCGACTGGGCCTTCTCCAGCATCAGCGACAGGTGGCGGTCGAAGTAGCGGCGGTTGTAGAGGCCGGTCAGCTCGTCGGTGACCGCCAGCGCCAGCGTATTGGTGACGCTCTGCCGCAACTCCACCGCATAGCGCTGCCGCCTGATCTGCGTGCGAACCCGGGCTAGCAGTTCATTGCGCTCAACCGGGCGCATGATGAAGTCGTTGACCCCGAGGTCCAGCCCGCGCACGACGCGGGGCCGGTCGTCTTCCTCAGCGATCAGGATGATCGGCAACGTGCGGGTGAGTTCGGCGGTCCGCATCTGCGAGCAGACGCGCAGCGGATCGAAATCGCCCAGCGCCATAGACACCAGCACCAGCTCATAGTCGCCACTCGACACCACCATGGCGGCGTCGGCGGGGTTCGACAGGACATCGACGCGATGGCCGACTGCAAGATAGCCGCGGATGCGCTCGGCCTGCCGCTGGTCGCTGTCGACCACCAGGATCGAGCCACCCTCGGCATTGATCGCATCCATGGCGCGCAAGGCGTCCTCGATGGCGATTTCCTGGCCGGTCAGCGCGCGGGCGCGCAACTCGTCGGTCAGGGCCTTGAGGCGAACCAGGCTTTTGACGCGCGCCATCAGCTGCACGTCGTCGACGGGTTTGGTCAGAAAATCATCGGCCCCGACCTCGAGCCCATGCACGCGATCGGATGGCTGGTCGAGGGCCGTCACCATCAATACCGGGATGTGGCTGGTCTTGCGGTCGGCCTTCAGCCGGCTGCAGACTTCGAAGCCGTCCATGCCCGGCATCATCACATCGAGCAGGATGATATCGACGTCGCCGCTCTGGCAGATAGCCAACGCCTCGGGTCCGGAGGACGCCGTCAGCACTTCGTAATACTCGGCCGAAAGCCGCGCCTCGAGCAGACGCACATTCGTCGGAATATCGTCGACGATCAGCACGCGCGCCGTCAAAGGCCCTAAACCCCACGATTTCGGGAAATCGCCCGTCCTGCCAGCTAGTTGGCAGGCCCAATGTAGCGGGCAATGGTTTCCAAAAAGTGAGGCACCGAGATCGGTTTGCTGATGTAGCCCTCGCATCCGCCCTGCAGGATGCGTTCCTCGTCGCCCTTCATCGCAAAGGCGGTGACGGCGATGACGGGAATCGACTGCAGTTCGTCGTCTTCCTTGAGCCACTTGGTGACCACCAGGCCCGAAACCTCGGGCAACTGGATGTCCATCAGGATCAGGTCGGGCCGATGCGCCCGTGCGAGGTCGAGGGCCTCCAGCCCGTTGCGGGTCTGGATGACGGAATATCCACGCGATTCGAGCAGATCGTTGAAGAGCTTCATGTTGAGCTCGTTGTCTTCGACGATCATGACGGTCTTTGGCATTGCGACTCGGCTATTGCCCCGCGGGGGGCCGGAAGACACTCGTCTAGTGCCTCAATTCCAGAGTAACATCAATGACGTTACGAAAGCGCGAACCGTGCCCAAATCCATCGAACTGACGTCCCAGGCCCTCGGCGAAATCTGCCTCGGCTACCTCGCGGAAAACCCCACGCAACTCGCCGAGTTCATGGGGCTCACCGGCTATTCGCCCAATGGGCTGCGCAAGGTCGCCGGCACGCCCGAACTCGATTCCGGTCTCATCGACTATTTCGCGCAGAACGAGCCCCTGCTGCTCGCGCTGTGCGCCAACGGCAATTTCCGCCCGGACGATTTCATGCGCGTCTGGGCGAGGCTGAACCCGTCGGGGTGACATGCTCAGCCTCTGCCGAGATTGCCTCGAAACGAACCGCAGCCCGGAGCGCCCCCAGCGCTGCCGGCATTGCGGCTCGCCGCGCCTGATCGCGCATGAAGAACTCGGCGCGCTGAGCATTGCGCATGTTGATTGCGACGCCTTCTACGCCTCGGTCGAAAAGCGCGACGACCCGAGCCTCGTCGACAAGCCGGTGATCATCGGTGGCGGGGTGCGCGGCGTCGTTTCCACCTGCTGCTACATCGCCCGGCAATACGGCGTGCGCTCCGCCATGCCGATGTTCAAGGCCCGCGAACTCTGCCCGTATGCCGTGATCATCCCTCCCGACATGGGCAAGTATGTCGGGGTCAGTCGGCAGATCCGCGCACTGATGGACGAGTTGACCCCGCTGGTCGAACCGCTGTCGATCGACGAGGCCTTCATGGACCTGAGCGGCACGCAGACGCTGCATCGCGCCCTGCCCGCCGTCACGCTGGCGCGATTCTCCAAGCGGGTGGAAACCGAGATCGGCGTCACCCTTTCGGTCGGCCTCAGCCACAACAAGTTCCTCGCCAAGATCGCGTCCGACCTCGACAAGCCGCGCGGCTTCGCCGTCATCGGCGAGGCCGAGACGGTCGAATTCCTGTCGCGGCATCCGGTCAGCCTGATCTACGGCGTCGGCAAGGTCTTTACCGAAACCCTGCGCAAGGATGGGTTCGAGAGCATCGCGCAACTCCAGCAGGCCGACCCCACCGATCTGATGCGCCGCTACGGCGATGCCGGTGCCCGCCTCGCTCGCCTCGCCCGTGGCGAGGATTCGCGCAGCGTCTCGATCGACAACGAGATGAAGACCATCTCGGCCGAGAACACCTTCAACACTGATCTGAGCAGCTTCGAGCACCTCTCGACCGAGCTGCTGGCGCTGTGCGAGCGCCTCTCCGAACGGCTCAAAGCCAAGGGCGTGGCCGGTGACACGGTGACACTGAAGCTCAAATCCGCCGGATTTCGCTTGCGCACCCGGGCGCGGCACCTGATGATCCCCACGCAACTTGCCAACGTGCTGTACGAATCCGGCCAGCAGCTGCTCGCCCGCGAACTCGATGGAACTGCCTTCCGGCTCATCGGTATCGGGGTGTCGGGGATTTCGGCTGCCGGCGGTGACGATCCGGTCGACCTGATCGAGCCGGGGATCGCCCGCCGCAACGCTGCCGAACGGGCAATGGATGTGGTGCGCGGGAAGTTCGGCAAGGACGCGGTAATCCGCGGCAAGCTCTACGAGCGGGCAAAGGCAAAAGCCGCCCGCGACCAGGAAAAACGAGACCAAGAGACTGATGATGACCAGCCCCATCGATAAGCTTCGCAAGTACGGCTACGAGCTGCCGATGCCCAAAGCCCCGGTAGCCACCTATGTCCCGATCACCCGCAGCGGCAATATCGTTTACGTGTCGGGTCAGATTTCCTCGGGCGAAGGCGGTGTGATGACGGGCCTGCTCGGCGACACGATGAACGTCGTGCAGGGCGGCAACGCTGCCGAACTCGCCGCCGTCAACTTTCTGAGCCAGCTGGTGCATACCGCTGGCCTCGACCTCACCAAGGTGCGGGTGCTGAAGCTCACCGTATTCGTTGCGTCCACGCCGGAATTCGCCGAGCAGCACCTCGTCGCCAATGGCGCGTCCAACCTCATCGTCGGCGTCCTGGGCGACAAGGGCAAGCACGCGCGCTCCGCCGTCGGCATGGCGGCACTCCCGCTTGGCGCCGCCGTCGAGGTCGAAGGGATCGTCGAGGTCGAGAGCTGACGCGAACCTGTCATTTGGGAGTGGTAGCGGCGACGCCCTACCCTCCCCGTATATGACAATCCGGTACCCATGAGCCCAAAGCCCCTCTTCGACCGTCCGATCGCCCATCGCGGCCTGCATGACCGCAGCAAGGGGATCATCGAGAACACCGCCTCCGCCTTCGAGGCGGCGTGTCGGCGCGGCTACACCATCGAGACCGATGTGCAGCTCAGCCGCGACGGTGTCCCGATGATCTTCCACGATGACGATCTGGACCGGCTGACCGGCGTCAGCGGCCCGGTGAACGCCCGGACCATGACGGAGCTCTCGAGCTACAAGTTGCTCGACAGCGCCGCCGGCGACACGCCACAGAGCTTTTCCGCGTTCCTGGCCCAGGTTGATGGCCGCGTGATGCTGCAGATCGAACTGAAGCAGCAGCCCGACCAGTCCACCACCGACGTGCTGGCGCAGACGGTGCTCGATGCGCTCGGCACCTATCGTGGCTCCGTCACCATCGAGTCGTTCGATCCCCGGCTGCTCGTGGCGCTTCGCAAGCGCGGCGCCGCCTATCCGCTCGGCATCGTCACCTACGGCTATGACGAGCCGGAGTGGGACAGCAATCTCGCGGCCGGCACGAAGTTCATGCTGCGCCACCTGCTGCACTGGCCACAGACCCGCTTCGACTTCATTTCCTGCCGTGACAACGCCCTCGATCTGCCGGCAGTGAAACTGTTCCGGTCCTTTGGCGTACCTGTCACCACGTGGACCATAAAATCGTCGGCGGCCGCGCTCGCCGTCATGGGCAAGGCCGACCAGATCGTTTTCGAGGGGTTTGAACCGAAAATTGCCTGAGGCCATCCTCAGTGCCAGCATCGTCAATTCCGTGGCGGAAATTCCTGCCGCGGTGTGGAACGGTCTTGCGCCGAACCACGCCGGGGTCGTCGACAACCCCTTCGTCGACCACGCCTTCTTCCTCGCCGCCGAGCAGTCCGGCTCGGCCACGAGGCGCACCGGCTGGCAGCCGCAGCACCTCCTGCTCAGCGATCCCGCCGGCGAACCCGTCGGCGTGCTGCCGCTGTTCCTCAAGTCGCACTCGCAGGGCGAGTACGTCTTCGATCACGGCTGGGCCGACGCCTTCCAGCGGGCTGGCGGCGACTACTACCCAAAGCTCCAGTGCTCCGTTCCCTTTACCCCGGTGACCGGGCCGCGTGCCCTCGCCCATGATCCTGCGCATCGCAGCGCCCTGCTCCGCGCTGCCGAAACGCTGGCCGCGCAGAACAACGTCTCGTCCGTGCACATGACCTTCGCCACCGAGGACGAGGCCGAACTCGCCCGCGCCAATGGCTGGCTGATCCGCCACGACACCCAGTATCACTGGCAGAACCACGGCTTTTCAGACTTCGAGGGCTTCCTCGAAACCCTGTCCTCACGTCACCGCAAGGTTACGCGTCGCGAGCGCCGCGACGCCCTCGCCGCGGACGGCCTTACCGTCAGATGGCTGACCGGCAGCGATCTGACCGAAGCCGTATGGGATCAGTTCTTCCAGTTCTACCAGGATACCGGCAGCCGCAAGTGGGGCCAGCCCTACCTCACCCGCAGCTTCTTCTCGCTGCTCGGCGAAGCGATGGCCGACCGGGTGCTCCTGATGTTCGCATATGACGGCGACGAGGCGATTGCGGGAACGTTCAGCCTCATCGGCCACGACCGGCTCTACGGCCGCTACTGGGGCGCGACGCGCAACGTGCCATTCCTGCATTTCGAGCTCTGCTACTATCAGGCGATCGACTACGCCATCGCCCACAAACTGAGCGTCGTCGAGGCCGGGGCGCAGGGCGAGCACAAGCTGGCGCGCGGTTACGAGCCGACCATCACCCGCTCCGCCCACTGGATCGGCCACCCCGGCCTGCGCGACGCGGTGAGCCGCTTCGTCGCCCAGGAACGCGCCTCGGTGGCCCGCGACCAGGAAGTGCTCGAGCAATACACCCCATTCCGCCACGGCGACCGCCCTGAGCGTTGATTCATCTTGAACAGCCTTTAGCTATGCAGCGCGCAAACCCTGCTGGACGCCGGTAGGGTCCGCGCAGTATTTACCGGCCCTACAGGGGCCACACTCTGAGTGGATGGCAAAGCCACTAGGGTCCAGGAGACGGCATGAGCAAGCGTATCGCGATCGCGGCGATCGGGACGATGGGTGACGTCCAGCCCTTCGTGGCGCTTGGCCGCGCGCTGACCAAGCGCGGACATTCCGTCGTCATCGCCACGACCATCGATTTCGAGCAGTTCGTCACCTCGCACGGGCTCGAGTTCCAGACGCTGGGCACTGACATCCAGGCGTTCCTGCGGCAGAGCCAGTTCGACACGGTGATGCAGAAGAACTCGCTGCTTTATGCTCCCAAGCTGCTGCGCGAAGGCCAGCAGATCCTCAAGGTGGCAACCCGGCACCTGTGGGCCACGGCGCAGGATTGCGACGCCATCGTCTTCCACCAGACCACCAACTTCGCCGTCGACATCGCCGAGGCGCTCGACATCCCGGCGCTGATGACGGCGTTCCAGCCGCTCAACCCGACTGGCGAATTCCCGTATTTCGCCTATGAGGGCAACGCCCCGGACCGGCTGTTCAACCGCATCAGCCTCGATCCGCTGTTCAACCGGCTGAGCTATGTGATCCAGGCGGCTTACCAGAGCTACTATGATTTCCCGCGCGACCGGATGCGCGCCAAGCTGCTCGGCCTGCGCTCCCGCAAGCGCTCGGGCTTCTCGAAAAATGCCCGCGGCGAGCCGATCCCGGCGCTGCACGCCTACTCGCCCATCATTTCGCCGCGCCCCGGCGACTGGCCGGAATCGACAATCGTCACCGGCTTCTGGCGGCTCGACGACACCACAGGCTGGGAGCCGGACGCGGATTTCCGCAAGTTCCTCGATGCCGGCGAGGCGCCGATCTACCTCGGCTTCGGCTCGATGCCGTGGGGCGCGCAGCGCAACACCGAGATCATCACCAAGGCGCTCAAGACCTGGGGCGGCCGCGCCGTCGTCGGCAAAGGCTGGGGCGGCATCCGGGCCGAGGACCTGCCCGACACCGTCTACACCATCGACAAGGCGCCCCACACCAAGCTGTTCCCGCTGATGAAGGCGCTGGTGCACCATGGCGGCGCTGGCACCACCTATGCGGGCCTCTATGCCGGCAAGCCGAGCTTCGTCGTGCCGCATTTCTTCGACCAGCCCTATTGGGGTCGTCGCGTCTACGAACTGGGCTGCGGCCCCCAGCCGGTGCGGCTGCGCAAGCTGACGCCCGGCATCCTCGCCTCGGCGCTCGATGAACTGGCGAGCGATACGTCCTACCAGCTCGCTGCCGACGAACTCAGCGACAAGCTGCACCACGAGGATGGCACCAACCTTGCCGCCGACATCGTCGAGGAGACGATGGAGAACTACCCCGGCAACTACTACGATGCCGACGAGATGATGGGAGCCGCCTCGTGACCGCCTACGACCCCGCCAACATCTTCGCCAGGATCATTCGCGGCGAAATCCCGGCCCACAAGGTTTACGAGGACGCCGATGTCTTCGTGATGATGGACATCTTCCCGCAGTCGAAGGGCCACACGCTGGTGATCCCGAAGGCCGCCTCGCGCAACATCTTCGATGCCGATCCGGCGGTGCTCGCGAAAACCATCGGGCAGGTGCAGCGCGTCGCCAACGCCGTCCACAAGGCGATGGGCGCCGATGGCATCCGCATTGCCCAGTTCAACGAGGCGCCGGCCGGCCAGTCGGTCTTCCACCTGCATTTCCACGTCATCCCGGCCTATGACGGCGTCGAACTCGGACGTCACGCGCAAGGCAAGGCCGACGACGCCGAGCTCGCCCTGCAGGCGAAGGCGATTGCCGCCGCGCTGGGCTGAAGCACAACACTGAGACGGCTTTTCGAGCCGCACGGGGCTGGCTAAGCTGGTGCCACAAGTCCCCCAGACTCAATGACCTTTCCGCCGGCACCACATGACCCCCGCCCCACAACTCGCCCTCGGCATGATCCTCACCGCCGCTGCCGGCATGATCGACGTCGTCGGCTTCATCGAGCTGGGCGGTTTCTACACCTCGTTCATGAGCGGTAACACCACGCAGCTCGGTGCCGGCATGGCCGGGCTGGAGGGCATGGTGATCGCTTTGCCACTCGGCCTGATCACCATGTTCTTCCTCGGCAGTTTCCTCGGCGCGCTGGTGGGCGAGAGCGCCGCCGGGTCGAAGGGCGTGCTGGCACTGGTGCTTGCCGGGCTGGTGGTCACCCTGCTGCTGCAGATCGGTGGGTTCACTCCGGCGCAGTCGATGCTGGCGCTCGCCGGTGCCGCAGGTGCGCAGAATGCCGTGCTGACCCCCAAGGGCGCGGTTCGCCTCGGCGCCACCTTCGTCACCGGCACGCTGTTCGCGGCCGGACAAGACCTCGCCCGCGCCGTTCGCGGCCGCGCGCCACCATTGCGCTGGGCGCAGCACCTGCTCGTCTGGCTCGCCCTGCTGGTCGGCGCGCTGATCGGTGCCGCCATCTACGGAGCCTGGCAGATCTGGAGCCTCGTCGCTCCCGGCGCGATCTACACCGCCCTGCTGGTCTGGCTGGCGGTGCGTCAGGCGTAAACAATCCGGTGTCCGGACAAAAAAGGCCGGGATCGCTCCCGGCCTTATTGTTCCCTGCATGGGAAAATCGTCAGCTGTTTTCTTCGGCCGGCTTGTCCTCGGCCTTGTCGGTCGCGGCCTTCTTCTTGGTCGCCTTGGGGCCGGGGATGGCCTTGGGACGTGCCGGGCGCGGCGGAATGGCGATCAGCTCGAGCTTGGCATCCGGGCCGACGCCGACGACCGCAACGGTCACCGAGCCACCATTCACCAGTTCGCCGAACAGCACCTGGTCGGCCAACGGCTTTTTGACGTGCTCCTGGATGACCCGGCCCAGCGGGCGGGCACCCATGCGCTCGTCATAGCCACGGATGGCCAGCCACTCGGCCGCTTCCGGGGTCAGCTCGATGGTGACGCCACGCTCGGCCAGTTGGCCTTCGAGCTGCAGCACGAACTTCTCGACCACGCGACGCACCACGATCGGCGGCAGCGGGCCGAACGAGATGATGGCATCGAGGCGGTTGCGGAACTCCGGCGTGAACATCCGGTTGATCGCTTCCTCGTCGTCACCCTGCTCGCGCTTGCGGCCAAAGCCGATCGGGCTCTTCTGCAGTTCCATGGCGCCGACATTCGACGTCATGATCAGGATCACGTTGCGGAAGTCGACCGCCTTGCCGTTGTGGTCGGTCAGCTTGCCGTGGTCCATCACCTGCAACAGGATGTTGAACAGGTCCGGATGCGCCTTCTCGATTTCGTCGAGCAGCACCACGCAGTGCGGATGCTGGTCGACGCCATCGGTGAGCAGGCCGCCCTGGTCGAAGCCGACATAGCCCGGAGGGGCGCCGATCAGCCGCGAGATGGTGTGCCGCTCCATGTATTCCGACATGTCGAAGCGCAGCAGTTCCACACCCAGCGTATCCGCCAGTTGCTTTGCCACTTCGGTCTTGCCGACGCCGGTAGGGCCGGTGAACAGGTAAGAGCCGATCGGCTTTTCCGGTTCGCGCAGGCCGGCACGCGCCAGCTTGATCGCCGAGGACAACGCAGTGATCGCCGCATCCTGGCCGAACACCACCGTCTTGAGGCTGCTCTCGAGGTTCAGCAGCAGTTCGGAGTCCGACTTCGACACCGACTTGGGCGGGATGCGGGCCATCGTCGCGACGGTCTGCTCGATGTCCTCGACATCGATGACGGCCTTGCGCTTGTCCGGCGTCAGCAGCATCTGGCTGGCGCCCGTCTCGTCGATCACGTCGATCGCCTTGTCGGGCAGCTTGCGGTCGTTGATGTAGCGGGCACTCAGCTCCACTGCGGCCTTCAGCGCCTCATCGGTGTACTTGAGCTTGTGGTAGTCCTCGTAATAGGGGCGCAAGCCCTTCACGATCTCGATCGCATCGGGGATCGAGGGTTCGTTGACGTCGATCTTCTGGAAGCGACGGACGAGCGCCCGGTCCTTCTCGAAGAACTGGCGGTACTCCTTGAACGTGGTGGAGCCGATGCAGCGGATGGCGCCCGAAGCCAGCGCCGGCTTCAGCAGGTTCGAGGCATCGAGTGCGCCGCCCGAAGTGGCGCCCGCGCCGATCACGGTGTGGATCTCGTCGATGAACAGGATCGCGTCGGGGTGCTTTTCGAGCTCCTTCATCACGGCCTTGAGCCGCTCCTCGAAGTCGCCGCGATAGCGGGTGCCGGCCAGCAGAGAGCCCATGTCGAGCGAGTAGATGATCGATTCGCGCAGCACTTCGGGCACATCGCCCTCGACGATCTTGCGGGCAAGACCCTCTGCGATGGCGGTCTTGCCGACACCGGCGTCACCCACATAGAGCGGGTTGTTCTTCGAGCGCCGGCAGAGGATCTGGATGGTCCGGCGCAGCTCGCTGTCGCGGCCGATCAGCGGGTCGATCTTGCCGGCCTTGGCCTTTTCGTTGAGGTTTACGCAGAAATCGGCCAGCGCTGAACTCTGGCCGCTGCCACTGCCGGCGCGCTCGCCTTCCTCGTTCTGGCCGTTGCCGGCCGGGTTTTCGGCGCCGCGCACCCGGCGCTCCTCGCCGGTGCCCGACTTGGTGATGCCGTGCGAGATGAAGTTGACCGCGTCGAGCCGCGTCATGTCCTGCTGCTCGAGGAAATAGGCGGCATGGCTCTCGCGCTCGGCGAAGATCGCGACGAGCACGTTTGCACCGGTGACTTCCTCCTTGCCGGAGGACTGCACGTGGATAACCGCGCGCTGGATGACGCGCTGGAAGGCGGCGGTAGGCCGGGCATCCTGGCCGTTGGGCACGACGAGGCTGTCGAGCTCCTCGTTGATGAAATCCTCGAGGTCGCTCTTGAGCGCTTCTACGTCGACGTCGCAACCGGTGAGTACCGCGATGGTATCGCGGTCATCGGTCAGCGCCAGCAACAGGTGCTCCAGGGTGGCAAACTCGTGAGCGCGCTCACGAGCCAGGTTCATTGCCTGATGCAGGGCCTTCTCAAGTCCGCGCGAAAAAGATGGCATATGACTGGTTCCTATTGCTTTTCCATCACGCATTGCAGCGGATGCTGGTTCTTGCGGGCGGCATCCATGACGCGGGTGACCTTGGTTTCGGCCACCTCGAATGGATAGACGCCGCATTCCCCCACACCGTGGTTATGAACGTGCAGCATGATGCGCATGGCGTCTTCACGCGATTTGTTGAAGACGTCTTGAAGCACCAGCACCACGAACTCCATCGGGGTGTAGTCGTCGTTGAGGATCAGCACCCGGTAGAGGCTTGGGCGCTTGGTTTTGGTCTTGGGCTTGGTGATGGTCGACGTATCGGACCGACCGCCACCCCCCTGTCCACCTTTATCGCTGCCGTCCTCCTTGGCGAGACGCAGCCGGTTGGCGGGCTGAGCAGGCTGGAAGTCGGCATGCATGGTTCGGGTCTCTGGGAGGTCGGTTCGAAGCAGCATGGTGACTGGCAGTATGTAGGCAAAACGACGCCAGTGTTAAGTGCCAACGAGCCTAAACTTTGGAGCAGGTAGGCGGGGGAGCAATTCGTTCACCCAAACCACTCAAATCCATCGCATTTTACGGAATGGTAAGGCCGCCTGCCTAATCTGGTCATTGCGATCGGGGCAGGTCTCTCGCTTGGGGGCAAGGCCGCCAGCCCCGAACGCCAGTGTGTTTTGAGTACGGGGACGTTTGCCCCGATGAGTAGCTGGAGTACCGGGTGGCTTCCCACAAGGCATTTTCCCAAGCGCGCGAGTTTTTTGCCCGGCTTGTCCTCGTCATTTCAATGATTGCGCCGCTGCTGTTGGTCATGGCGGTGCCGGCCGAAGCAGCGTCCGTGCCGCGCAAGTTCGCTGGCATCGTGATGGACGCCAAGAGCGGCAAGGTGCTCTACGAAAGCTCCGCCGACGCGGCCCGTTACCCGGCGTCGGTGACCAAGGTGATGACCCTTTACGTGCTGTTCCAGGAGCTGCACGCGGGTAACATTACCTTGAAGACCAAGTTCAAGGTGTCGAAGTTCGCCGCCTCTGCGCAGCCCACGAAGCTGGGGCTCAAGGCCGGTTCGACTATTACCGTCGAGAACGCCATCAAGGCGCTCGTGACAATCTCGGCCAACGACATGGCCCGCGTCATCGCCGAGAACATCTCGGGCTCCGAAAGCGCCTTCGCCAAGCGCATGACCGCGACCGCCAGGGCGCTGGGCATGAGCAACACCACCTATCGCAACGCCTCGGGCCTGCCCGACAAGGGCCAGGTCACCACGGTGCGTGATCAGGCGCTGCTCGGCATGGCCGTCTATGAGCACTTCCCCGAGTACTACGGCTACTTCCAGACCAAGAGCTTTGCGTACGGCAAGCGGACCTACGGCAACCACAACCGGCTGCTTGGCTCGAACGGCGTCGACGGCATCAAGACCGGCTACACCAACGCGTCGGGCTACAACCTGCTGACCGCATCGCGGATCAACGGCCGCCACATCGTGGTCGTCGGCTTCGGCTTCGACTCGAGCGGTGGTCGCGATTCCAAGGTACGCGAACTGGTGAAGACCTATCTGCCCAAGGCGCGCTCCGGCTCCTACCTCGAGGCGGCCCTCGTCCCCGAGCCAGGCCGCAAGGGCGCGACCGTCATGGTGGCGGATACGTCCGACACCCCGGTGGTGCCCATGCCCTATCCGAGCTTCCGCATGACCGGCGGTGTCCTCGCGGTGACCGCGAGCCTGCAGCCGCTGGATGCCGAACAGCAACCCGATGGCATGATGGTCGCCTCCATCAAAGGCGCCGCGCCCCTGCCGGAATCCCGTCCCCAGGACCTGCAGGCCATCCAGGCCGCCAACGCGCTGGCCCAGCCAACGGGCAAGAACCGCCCGCTCGACGTGATCGGCGCCTGGATCAGCGATACGTTCGAACTCGGTGCGGCCCCCGCTGCCCTCGGCCAGACCGCGCCCTCTGCTCCGCTGCTGCCGCCCGTCGGCATCGGCGACCAGGGCGAACCGCTCGACCTGATGACGTCCGGCGCCGTCGGCGATGCCTCGCCTGCCGCCGTGACCGACCAGCCCGTTCCGGCGCCAATCGCCGTGGCTGCCGTCGAGGAGACATCGGCGCAGACCATCACCGGTGGCTGGATCGTGCAGATCGGCGCCGCGCCCACCGAGGGTGGTGCCAACCAGCTGATCACCAATGCCTCCGGCAAGATCGACACGCTGGCCAGCTTCCGGGCCTATGTCGAACGCTTCGAGAAGAACGGGCAAGTGTTCTTCCGTGCGCGCTTCGGCGGCTTCGCGGCCCGCGAAGACGCTGCCAGCATGTGCAGCGAGTTGAAGAAAGCAAAGATGAGCTGCCTCGCCATGCAGTCCTAGTTCAGGACCCGCAGGGAAAGAAGCAGCCGCCCCAGGGAAGCGAATTGTGGCCTGTGTTTGGAGTAGCCCCAATGAGCGAACTATCCAGCTTGAGCGAGCTGGCCCGATTCGTCGGCCAGTCGAGCCTGGCTTCTGAAGATGCCGGAATTCGTGCCCAGGCGGTCAACGCCATGGTCGCGCAGTTCAACCCGAGCCTCAGGAGGCGCAGCGTCACCGAACTTCTCGGTGCGGTGCTGGCGCTGTCGGCCCGCACCCGTCGCATGCTGATGCCGGCGGTGGAGATCGAGCTCGACGTGTTCTCGCCGAACGGCGGGCGCGCCGTGCGCGTCACCCTGCCCCGCCGCGCCGTTTGACGGCGTGGCCGAGGTACGATCACGTGCCTGCCGGAGAGTCTCCGGGAGGTTTTAGGTGGAACTACAGGGCAAGGTCGCGCTCGTCACCGGCGGCGGATCGGGAATTGGCGCTGCGGCGGCCAAGGCGATGGCGTCCGAGGGCGCCAGGCTGGTGCTCATCGATCGCCGGGCCGAACACCTCACGGGCATCACGAACGAGATTCGCGAGGCCGGCGGCACAGTCCTCGCACTCGACGCCGACATCGCCGACGAAGCGCAGATGCGAGCCGCGTTCGATCGCATCGGCGCTGAACATGGCCAGCTCGACATCGTCTTCGCCAATGCCGGCATCAACGGCACCTGGGCGCCCGTCGACGACCTGACTTATGCCGAGTGGAACGAGACGCAGCGCGTCAACCTCGGCGGAACCTTCCTCACCGCACATTTCAGCGTGCCGCTGATGAAAGCGCATGGCGGCTCGATCATCATCACCTCGTCGCTCAACGGCACCCGCAGCTTCACCCAGGCCGGCGCGAGCGCCTATGCGACCAGCAAGGCGGGCCAACTGGCGTTCGGCCAGATGCTGGCGCTCGAGCTGGCGCAGTACCGCATCCGCGTCAACGTCATCTGCCCCGGCGCCATCGAAACCAACATCATCGACAGCACGGTCCGCCGCAACACCACCGACGCGCTGATCCCCTCGATCTTCCCGCAAGGTCGCATCCCGCTCACCAAGGGCAAGCGCGGCAGCGCCGAGCAGGTCGCCGACCTCGTCGTCTTCCTCGGCTCCGACCGCGCCAGCCACATCAGCGGGACGCCGGTGTGGATCGACGGCGCGCAGTCGTTGCTGATCTGAGGGAGCCGCAACGTCGCGCGTGCGCCTCCTCCCCCTCGGCGCAGGGAGGATAGTGGAGCTTGGTCGCTTGCGACCTAGCGGAACTGACGAGAGGGGGGAGCCGCCCCGGCGTGCCGCCCTACTCCGCCACGCCCTGCGCCATGTGCTCGAACAGCACTGGCGCCTGCGCCGTCTGGGCGAGGGCGCGGCTCGCTTCGATGCGGGCCTTGGCGCGGTCGGTGACCGGCAGTTGCAAAGCCTCGACGAGCGCC
>Ga0105047_10009042_pt1 | contig 16479 bp, 8 predicted proteins | sample MAT04_FD_78384 | JGI IMG/M metagenome (GOLD analysis project Ga0105047, IMG submission 78384) | Freshwater microbial communities from Lake Fryxell liftoff mats and glacier meltwater in Antarctica - MAT-04 (megahit assembly) | ecosystem: Environmental > Aquatic > Freshwater > Ice > Liftoff...
CTGCACGACCTCGTCGGTCTGCTGGTGCTCGATGCCGGCGTAGAGGTCTTCTTCGTTCTCGCGGATGATCACCACGTCCATGCCCGGATGCTTGGTGTCGACGAACGGCGCGTACGCGATGCAGGGACGCACGTTGGCGTAGAGGCCGAACGTCTTGCGGACCGTGACGTTGAGGCTCTTGATGCCGCCACCCTGCGGCGTGGTGATCGGGGCCTTGAGGAACACCTTGGTGCGCCGCATCGAGTCGAATGCCTCGGGTGCGATGCCAGCGGAATGGCCCTGCTCGTACATCGCCTCGCCGATCACGACTTCCTCGATGTCGAGGTTGGCGCCGCCCGCCTCGATGATGTCGAGAGTGGCTTGCATGATCTCGGGGCCGATGCCATCGCCGCGGGCGACGGTGATCGGGACGGGTGACTGACTCATAGCGGTTCCTCTCGGGTTCGTACGTGTGAACTAGGCAGACCATAACGTGTGAATTGCAGTTCGTACGTCTCCCGAGGGGCGGTCTGACCCCCGCGTTTCACCTCACTGAGTGATTTCGGCGATCTCCTCCTGGGAGACGTCGCCGGGCAGTTTGCCGATGATGATCATCGCCAGGACCTCGTCCTTGGTGACCTCGTTCTTGTTCACCGTGCCGACGAGCTTTCCTTGGAGCATCACGGTGATCCGGTCGGCGAGGTCGAACACGTCGTGGATGTCGTGGCTGATCAGGAAGATCCCGATTCCGTCTGCCTTGAGTTGCGTGACCAGGTCACGCACCTCGGCGGTTTCCGCCGGCCCGAGCGCGGCAGTGGGCTCGTCCATGATCAGGATCCTGGCGTTGAAGTGGACCGCCCGGGCAATCGCCACCGACTGCCGCTGCCCGCCAGACAGCGACTTCACCGGCGTGCGGAGGTTCTTGAAACGAGGATTGAGACGATTCATCAGCTTCTGGGTGGCAGACGACATCGCGGAATCGTCGAGCGAGCCGAATCGTGTCTTCAGCTCGCGACCGAGGAAGATGTTGCCCGCCGCATCGATGTTGTCGGCCAATGCCAGCTTCTGGTAGATCGCCTCGACGCCGTACGCCCGCGCCTCACGGGCATTCTTGATCGTGACGGAGTGCCCGTCGATCAGGATCTGACCACCGTCGGCGGGGTGTGCGCCAGCGAGCGTGTGGATCAGTGTCGACTTACCGGCGCCATTGCCGCCCACGAGCGCGACGACCTCACCGGCGTGGAGGTCGACCGAGACGCCGTCGACGGCATGCACGCCGCCGAACGACACTCGAATGTCGCGCATCTCGACCAGCGGAACGCGTGGCGAACCACCGGCATCGCTCGACGTTTCGGGGGTGACGAGATCGGTCACGAGATCCTCCTGGCTCACTTCGCGCCCTTGCGGAGTGTCGAGTCGAGACCGACCGCGATGATCAGTACCAACCCGACCACGACGTCCTGCGTCGGGGAATCGACCTTGAGCAGCACCATGCCGGAACGCAACGACTGCATGATCACCGCGCCGAGGACGGCACCGGGAATCGTGCCGATGCCACCGGCGAACGACGTGCCGCCGATGACCGCCGCAGAGATGACGTCGAGTTCGTTGGTCACGCCGAGGTTCGTCACAGCCGCATCGAGGCGGGCGGTCTGCACCGCTGCACTCACCGCGCAGAGCACGCCCATCAGGACGAAGGTCAGCATGATGACCTTGCGGGTGTTGATACCGCCCAGTTCAGCAGCCTCGGGGTTACCGCCGTAGGCGTACACATAGCGACCGAACTGACGACGTCGTGCCAGGTAGGTCATCAAGATCGCCACCATGATGAGAATGACGACCGGGTAGGCGATGCCCGTGGAGATCTTGAGCCCCGCTGCGGGCCAGTCGATGTTGTTGTCCTCGGCGTACTGGCGGGCCAGAGCTTCGGGCCAGTAGTACGCGTTCGCGACCCACACCGCGCCGAGCACCACGACGCAGCCGAGCGCACCGATGCCGGCATCGAGCCACTTCGGACGCAGTGGGAGCTCGTAGCGCTGACGACGGCGGCGGGCGAACACGACACTGAGGATGATCAACGCACAGGCGACAGCGCCGACCAGCCAGCTCTTCCAGTCGCCGAGCGAACCTTTCGGCCCACCACCGAGCAACTTGAACGTGCTGTCGAGGGGGGAGAGCGTCTGGCCCTGTTCGAAACGGAAGATCAGACCGCGCCAGATCAGTAGCCCGCCGAGCGTCACGATGAAGGCGGGAATGCGGACGTAGCCGACGAGGAACCCTTGGAACAGTCCGACGAGCGCACCGAGCGTGATGCCGACGGCGAGCGCAATGATCCAGGTGTACCAACGTTCCAGGCCGAGGTCGAACGTGTTGGGGATCCAGCGGGTCTGGACCATTGCCATCACGTAGCCGAGGAACCCCAGCAGCGAACCGACCGACAGGTCGATGTTGCGGGACACGATGATCAGGACCATGCCGGTTGCCATGATGGCGATCGACGTGCTCTGCACCGACAGGTTCCAGAGGTTTCGAGCGGTCAGGAAGTCACCGCCCGACAGGAGGTTGAAACTGATCCAGATCACCGCAGTCGCCAGGATCATGCCGACCAGGCGGGAGTCGATCTCGGCCGATGCCAGCCCGGATCGCCAACCCGCCTTCGTTGCGGTTGCCGGAGCCGGAGCCGCTTGTGTATCAGTCATCGTCATGCCTTCTCAACATCACAGAGCAACGAGTACGCAAGTGCCCCCCGCCGTTCGGGCGGGGGGCACTTCCACTACGGGGTGTTCGTCGTCAGTTGACGATCAGGGGCAGGCTGCCACGGAGCCGGCATCGACGCCCTGGCAGAGGTCAGCCTCGCTGATCCAGCCAGCATCGACGACCACATTCAGGTTGTCCTGCGTGATGGGGATCGGCTCGAGGAAGATCGAGCTGACATCGTTGCCACCGGGCGTCGTGAACGATGCGGCACCGGCCACAGCGGACGGGTCCGGGTTGGCGCACAGGGCGATCGCCGCTTCGCCGGCAGAGGTGCCGAGCTCGCGGGCGTCCTTCCAGACGTCCACGGTCTGCGTGCCGAGAGCGACCCGGTTGAGCGCAGCCTGCTCGCCGTCCTGGCCGGACACGGGCACCTGGCCGGCGAGGCCCTGCGCTTCGAGTGCGGCGATGGCGCCACCGGCCATGCCGTCGTTCTGGACGAGTGCGACATCGATCTCGTTGTTCTCTGCGGTGAGGAAGCCCTCCATCGTCGCCTGGGCGTTTGCGGGATCCCAGTTGTCGGTGTAGTCCTCGCCGACGATGGTGATGTCACCGGCAGCAACGGCGTCGCCGATGACCTTCTCGGCACCGCTGCGCAAGAAGTCGGCGTTGGCGTCGGCTGCGTTGCCCTTGATGATCACCCAGTTACCTGTCGGCTGGATGTCGAAGAGTGCCTGGGCCTGCATCTCGCCGACCAGCTGGTTGTCGAACGTGAGGTAGAGCACGGCGGGATCCTCGATGAGGCGGTCGTAGGCGACGACGGGGACGCCCTCGGAGGTGGCGGCCTGGACGGCCGGGATGATCGCCTCGCCGTCCTGGGCCAGGATCACCACGACGTTGGCGCCCTGGGAGATCAGGTTCTCGACGTTGCTGGCCTGCGTTTCCGCCGACGACTTCGCGTCATTCGAGACGTAGCTGCCGCCACCGGCCTCGATGGCCGCCTTCATGGCCGGCTCGTCGAACTTGCCCCAGCGCTCTTCCTGGAAGTTGTTCCAGGAAACGCCGACGACGCAGTCGCCGCCGCCACCGGCGGTCGTGTCTCCGCTCGCAGTCGTGCCTTCGCTGGCGGTTGAACCCTCGGTCGTCGAGTCACTGTCGCTGCCGCATGCGGCAAGGACCAACCCGGCGACGATGGCAACAGATGCCACGTGTCGTGCTCTCATGTTCTACTCCCCCTCAGGAAGAATGGACTTCAGGAATATTCACCCGCGGTTCACGATGAGCTGCGAGCAGCTCGAACCGTACACCTCCCGACGGACCTGGCAAAGGACCTACGTCCCGACTTGGCCTCGCCGTCGATCTACTGCCGAACCGTGCCGTCGAAGTACTCGAGGGCGCGTGCCCATGCGCCGATGCCGACCTCGGCTCCGATGATGCGGCCCTCGAAGTCGTCCTGCGGGATGTGGATGCCCATGTAGAGCCGTGAGATGCCCGCTTGGTCGGCGGCGTCGTAGTACGTCGCCCACTGCGCCGTCACGTCGTGCGTCGGGCCCTCCTCGTGGAGCAACTCGCCCTTCGGAGTGGTCCGCTCGGCCAAACCGCCCGGGAAGTACTCACTCCCGGTCATCGCCGTGAGCACCTCGGCAGCCGCTCGGCTGAACGTGCTGTGGCCGGACACGAAACCGGCGAACGCAGGGGTCACGAACGTCTCGCGCTGATACGGCACCCACGTCGTGGCGAGTCTCCAACCGACACCGCTCGTCTCGGTCTCCGGATCTGCTGGGAATCCGAGCCACGATCTGACGGCGACCTCTCCCACATGATCGGCGAGTGCCTCGTGTCGCTGATCGGGAGCGCTCGACTCCGCCGTGATCACCTCGACGAGACCGGGCTCGAGCGGCAGGCCCTCGGTGTCGTACGACGGCCCGGCCGGGTCGGTCGACTGACCCTTGCCGCCCATGTACCGGATCATCGAGATCGGTCGCACCGAGTCGTAGTAGCCCTTGAGCCCCCACGCCGCGACGGCCGCATCGTGGACGGCACCGTTGAGAGCGAAGTAGGTCTTGACGTCCCATTCGAGCGGATCCACGACGGCTCCTTCACCGCCGATCCGACGCTCGAAACCGGGAGCATCCGAGACCTCGTTGGCGATCAGGTTCCAGTGACCCGGAGGAGTCTCCGACTTCGGTCCATCGGCCCAGTACTCGGCCACCGCTCGCTGGAAGTCGGAACGCAGTGCGGTCACCGGCTCGTACGGCTCACCGGTCGCCGGGTTCTCGGCATGTCCGCTCCCGTCGTTCGTCCCGAGCGTGTTGTCGCCGATCGCGTCCGGTGAAGTCTCCGCTTCGACACCGTCGGCAGGGTCGAGTTCGGAGCTGTACCGGATGACGTCGAGAGCAGCCTGCTTGAAGTCGTCATCGGTTTCGGGGTCGCCGAGGCGCGGCGGTGGTCCCGGGTCGATCGGCGTACCGGTCGGCGACGCCGGCAGCGCGAACGGGGTCACGTAGCCCCACTGCGGGCCGATGAACGACTGGACGTTGCCGGGGATCGGCAGGCCGTTCTGGGCGATCTGTTCGCCGAGCGACAGCGGCTGCCAGGCGTTCGGATCGCGCATCACCGCGCCTGGATCATCAACGACCATCGGGTCGTTGGACGGTCGGTACGAGCTGTCGACGTAGCGCTCGTCCTCCAACGCGCCGTCGGTGCTCCCGTACGCGATGACGGCCTCGGCGATCCGATTGCCCAGTGCGGCGGGGTCGTCGCCGTCGGTCTCTTCGTAGTCGGTGCGGTAGCACAGCGATGCCATCACGGCATCCAACTCTTCAGGGGCGATTGCGAGATCCGACACCGTCGCGTAGCGCCAGAGCAGCAGGCGGTACGCGGCGTAGCTGATCGCCGCCTCCCGGGCAGACGTGACGTCGTCGGCGGTGTGCTTCTCGGTCACGAAGTAGCCGTCGGCGTCGGGGTCGTAGGCCGCCCACGCATCCCACATCGCGCCGGACGTGTGGAACAGGTTCCGGGCGTGGACCGTCGGGGCCGGGATGACCTCTCGGATGAGTTGGAGAACGGCTTCGTCCCACACTCGCGCCACGGATCGACCACCGAGATCCTCACGCGCGCAGTCCTGCACGGCGTATGCAGGGGTGTCGTCCGACGAGCATGCCGGCATGACGCCGGCGACGAGGACAGCGGCGGTGACGAGTCCGACGGCACGGCGCCGAAGGCGAGCTGGTTGATACATACGGCCGAGAACCTAGCGAAACCGGCGCCGTGCTCGCCTGCGCCCGATGGGACCGCCTGCACTCTTGCGCAGGTGCGGTCGACAGTCGATATCAGAACGGCAGAGCGATGTCGCCCGAGGTGGCATCGACGTCGACGTAGGTGTCGACTCCGAAGCCACCCGAGAACAGGTCGGCACCGGCGCCGCCGGTGATCCGGTCGTTCCCGAACCCTCCGAACAAGGCGTCGTCGCCTGCCGCGCCATCGATGGTGTCGTTGCCGAACCCGCCGCAGATGATGTCCGTCAGCGGGCCGCCCGTGATGGTGTCGTTGCCCGCTCGTCCGACGACGATCGACGCAGCCGACGGATCAACGTTCAACACGTCAGCTCGATTCGTGCCGGCGACCACCCCGATCGGGACCGTCACCGTGTTCGCACCATCGGACAGCGTCAAGACCACCGAACCAGTGGTGACAGTGCTGACCGACGACACCCGAACGATCAGCAGTCTCGACGGCCCGTTACCGAGCAGCGACAGCGCTCTCGGGCTGACGAGGGCGGTGTTGGTGGAGGTTGCCGACAGCCCGAGCGCCGATGTCGGCGAGTCGATGTCGGAGAGCCGCACCGCGAGTGCGACCCACTCGTCACCGAGACACAGACTGGCGGTGTTGACGAGCCGCAGCGTCGGCGTATCGTCGACCGGCGCTACGACGAGCGTGACGAATCCAGTGTCGGTCGCCGCGCCTGCGGTCACCGCCACGGTCACTTCGACGGTGCCGTTCCAGTTCGGTGCAGGGGTGAACGTCACACCCGCCAGTGCGGTGTTGACCGTCGACGCGGGGCCCGAGAACGTCGTGGCGCTCAACGACCCGGCAGCCGGGTTGTCGAGGGACACGATGACGTCGACCAGGCGGTTGGGATCGCTCGTGACCGTAACCAGATCGTGCACGGGACCGGCGATGTCCTCGACGAACCGTTGCGTGAAGATCTCGTCGCCGACTGGAACCCGTGTCACCGTCACCGTGCCGGGCACAGCTGCCGTGCCGTCGCCTTCGTTGCCGACGAGTGCGAACAAGGCGCCGTTTCGCTCGACGAGCTTCACGCCCTCCGGACGGTTGCCGGCCGGAATCAGACCGAGGACCACCGGCGCGGTCGGCACCGACAGGTCGATGACGGCCAGGCGGTTTGCGCGCTCCAAACCAACGACCGCCAGTGGTGTGCCGTTGAACACAGTCGCGTCGAGCACCTCGGGTTCGGAACCGCCGCGGTTGCTTCGGTTGTCGGGGTAGACGCCGAATCGGGCGGCTGCGTCGTCGAGGCCCTTGCCCGTGTCGCCGACGAAGGCGCCGGTAGCGGCCCGGAACACGCTGACGGTCCGGCCGCCGCGGACATCGGAGCTTCCTGCGCCGGTGCGGGTGTCGCCTTCGTCGGCGGTGACGAAGTACTCGACCCCACCGATCATGACCACGGCGACGCCGTCGGGCTCGCGCAGTTCGGTGCGCACCGTCGTGGGCACATAGCCGCCACTCGTCGACACATCCATCAGGTGCGTCGTCGAACCCAGCCCGAACGGCGTGATCGCGTTCGTCGCCAGGTTCATCTTGAGGACTGCGTTGTTCTCCTGCAACGAGATGTAGGCGTTGGCGGAGCTCGCATCGAACGAGACGGTCTCGGGTTCGAGTGTCACCGGCGCATTCGTGATCGGGACGCGAGCGGCGTCGTCGGTGCGGCCGGTCGAGAATCCGGGACTGCCCGCATACGACGGAAGCGGTATCTGGGTGACCGCCCCGAGCGGGTTGCCGGCGACGACCAGGTCGACGGCCGTCAGCGAACCGGGCCCACCATCGTTACCCGTGCCGAAACCCTCGGCTTCGTTGGCGATCACGGCCCTGGTGCCGTCGGGCGTGATCGCCACCGAGTCGGGCAAAATGCCCGTCGCCACCGACCCGAGCAGAGTGCCGTCGAGGCCATAGGCCCACAGGGTGCCGGCGACCGGCGCCTCACTCGGCGACGCAGCGCCACCGACCGCGAGGAAGTAGTTGGCGGTCGGATGGATCGCCACCGAGTTCAGCCCGGTCAAGCCGGGAACCGTCGTGAGTACCTTCATGTCGAGCAGGTCGTTGGCGTCGAGCACGTAAGCGTTGCCATTGGCATCGCTCACGACCGCTCGGTCGCTGCGCACGCTGACGATCTCCGCACCAAGAATGCCGTCGGCAGCGCCGTACTGGCGGAACGCCGAGAGATCGACACCGGGGGCGACATCGTTGTCGGCGATCGTGACCGTCGCCGAGTTCGAGGTTCCGGGGCCGTAGGTCGGGGTACCGACCACGGTGATCTGGACCGACTCGCTCCCTTCGACCAGCACGTCGTCGATCGGTGTCGTCGTGATGTCGGCCGTTGCCGACAGCGCCGGGATGATGACCGTGCCGGTCAGGGCCGGCAGGTAATCTGCGCTCGAAGCGGTGCCCCCGAGGGAATAGGTGACGGTCAATGGTGCCCCGAGACCGCCGGTGCGCGTGAAGCGGAGCGCGCCTGGGTCGACGCCTTGCTCGGCCGCATCGCCGTCGAGAGCGGTCACGGACACGGTGGTCGGCACAGCGGCCAGATTCCGGATGCGCGTATCGAGCGCAGCCGGTGTCTCGATGGCACCGAACGGAGTGAATGCACCGATGCCGTGGTTCGCCGCCAGAAATTCGGCGAGAGCGTCCTGTTCCGACCCGTTTGCGACGAATGTGGCTGCGCCGGTCGGGGTACCGGCCTGCAGGAGGTTCACTCGGCTGCCGGGAACCGTCGCAGTCACGAACGGATAGCTGTCGCCGCCGTCCGCGAGGAAGTTGAGGGTGACCAGACGGATCGTGCGTGTCGGGTCGCCGACCACTTCGCTGTTGGCGACCAGGACCTCCTGTGTCGCCCCATCGCCCACGATGATCGACTGGACCCGGTCGCCAGCGGGCAGCGTCGGGTCGAACGAGAACGTGAACCCGCCGACCTGTGGGAACTGGCCGGGTGTTGCTCCCGGAGCAGTCGCCCGCACGCCGTGTTCGACGAGGCTCAGGAACCCGGCGGTGGTCACGGTGACCAACGACAGGGTGTTGTTGAACCGCAACGAGTTCTCGATGTCGAGCTGCGATATCTGGCCCGCGAGCTTCCCCGAGGTCGGGTTCGCCTGCGGCGGAAGGAACTGCGTCGTGGCACCGCTGTTGCGGACCTCGCCGATCTCGGCGCGGATACCGCCGCCGTTCTTGATCGACACCTGAACCGTCGAGTCGGTCTGACGGGCGACGAAGAGGTTCGCGTCGGCGGACAGGTTGCCGAGGGTGGTCTCCTGCGTGCGGACCTCGCTGCGGCGGCCGTCGATGAACACCGAACTCTCGCCGAACACGTTGGAGTCCTTGGCGATCACCACGGTCTCGACCGCATCGACGACCGATTGCACGCGCTGGCCCTTCGTGCCCGTAGCGAACGGATCAGTGACGCCCCACAGCGCATTGACCTGCTCGCTCGTCGTGGCGACCGGGCCGTTGAGCGCAGGATCGAGGTCGGTGATCTCGTTGAGAGCCGTGCCATCGGGTGCGACGAGGATCCCGTTGGCGTCGAAGTCGACGACGAGACGACCGACGTAGGTGTACTCACCGTCCGTGCTGACGATCGCCACCGGATCGCCGGTCGACGACGTGGCGATGAACGGGTACCCGCCAGCGGCGACGGCCCCGGGCTGCAAGTTGTCATCACTGTTGGCGAGGATGGTGTCGGATCCCCCGGCCACGATCAGATCGACGCCGGTCAGGAGGGGTGCGAGCGCCTGCTCCAGGCTGATCTGCTGGAGATGGCTCACGAGCACGACCTTGTTCACGCCGTTTGCGACGAGCTCGTTGATCCGGGGCTGGAGGACTGCGGCAAGCGCCGGCATGTCGTTCGTGCTCGGTCCAATGACGGTGGTGCCGGTCGGCGACGAGATCGTCTGGAGGATCGGTGTGGTTGCGCCGACCACTCCGATCCGCTCGCCACCTTTCTCGATCACCGTGAACGGTGCAATCTTGCGTGCACCCGCCGCGCCGCCTGACCGATACGCAGACGAGGGCCGAATCATCGACTCGAAGAGCGGAGCCAGGTCAGCATCGCCGACGAAGTTCAGGTTGGCACTGAGGTACGGGAACTGAACCCCCGGCCATGTCCCGGAGGCGGCGATGATGTTTCGAACCTCGCGGCTGCCGAGGTCGAACTCATGGTTGCCGAGAGCCGAGGCATCGAACCCGACCACATTCATGATCGAGGCGTCAGCGCGACCTGCGCTCGCCGACGTTGTCCCGAGCCCGTTGGCCGCCGCCAACGCCGGTGCAACGGAAGGGTCACCGGCAGCGGAGAAGAACGGCCCGGGAATGTAGTTGTCGCCTGCGGACAGCGTGATCGATGCGCCCATGCCAGGCGCATCCTCCAGCGCGTCGACGATCGCCGCGAAGTTCGGGGCCCGATCGATCGCTGCGACACCACCTTCGAGGTCCGATGCATGAAGGAGTTGCAAGCGAAATGTCGGCGTGCCCGCAGACACTGGGGCCTGCAGCACCAGGACACCGGCGGCCAGGCCGGCGACGGCGAGCGAACCTGCGGCAGAACGTGCACTCCGAAACATGTGCTTCTCCTCGTACGTCTTGTGGATACCCAGCTCCGAGTGTGGCAGCGGTATCCGACTGGCACGACAACGTGACGATGAACCGCAGGCGAACATTCGGTGTCCTCCGTGAGCTCGACCCCGTCCGTTCACCAAAGGTTCGCCAGGACGACCACTCACCTTCGGTTGTCGTTCAATCGCAATCGTCAAGGTTCTCTCATGGACCACACCGATGTCATTTCCAATCGTTTCGATCGCCGTCGCTTCATCGGCGTCATCGCAGCCGCATCAGGAGCTCTCACCGTCGGTCGATTGCTCGTGTCGGACGACTTCGCGTTCGCGCAGGTCGCCAACGGCGCCGGGCCGTACGGAAGTCTCCTCGCCGCCAACAGCAACGGCATCCAGCTCCCGCCAGGATTCACGAGTCGCATCGTGGCGACCTCGGGCAGCACGGTGCCGGGCACGTCATACGTGTGGCACGGCGCGCCGGACGGTGGTGCCTGTTTCGGTACCGCCGACGGCGGATGGGTGTACGTCTCCAACTCCGAGCTCAGCTCGGGAAGTGGTGGTGTCGGAGCACTTCGATTCAGCGCGGCTGGATCGGTGGTCGGCGCCTACCGCATCCTGAGCGGCACCACGCGCAATTGCGCAGGCGGACCAACGCCGTGGGGGACTTGGTTGAGCTGCGAGGAGAACGGTGCGAGTGGCAAGGTCTTCGAATGTGACCCGTTCCAGGCGAGCCAGGGCGTCGTTCGTACCGCGTTGGGATCGTTCAACCACGAGGCCGCATCGGTCGATCCGCAAAGTGGTCGCCTGTACCTCACCGAGGACGATCCCTCCGGTCGTCTGTACCGGTTCACGCCGACCACACCGGGCAACCTGTCGACCGGTCTGCTCGAAGCGGCTCGTGTCAGCGGCACCAACGTCACCTGGGTCTCGACGTCGTCCACCGGTCCCGATCGCCAGTCGACCACCACAGGGTTCAACGGCGGTGAGGGCACCTGGATCTCGGGTCGGTCGCTCTTCTTCACCACCAAGGGCAACAATCGGGTCTATGAACTCGCCCTCGACACCCAGCAACTGACGATCCTCTACGACGCGGCGACCACGACGAACGCCCCACTGACCGGCGTCGACAACATCACGGCGCATCCCACCTCCGCCGATCTGTTCGTTGCCGAAGACGGCGGCAACATGGAACTCTGCATCATCGCGTGGGTGAACGGAGTCCGCACCGTCTCGCCGTTCCTGCGTATCAACAATCAGAGTGGTTCGGAGATCACGGGTCCGGCCTTCACGCCCGATGGCACCCGGATGTACCTCAGCTCGCAGCGCGGTGGGAGCGGGTCGGGCATCACCTATGAGATCACGGGCCCGTTCCGCGCCAGCTCGACGCCGGGCACCACGACGACAACGACAACGACGGCCACGATTCCGGCGGCGTCCACGACCACGACCCTGCCCGCCGGGCGCACCACCTTGGTGTCGACCGGTTCGGCGTGGCGCTACCTCGACAACGGCAGCAATCAGGGCACGGCGTGGCGGGCGGTCGAGTTCGTCGACACAGCTTGGAGGACCGGCCGTGCGCCGCTCGGCTACGGCGACACGGTCGCGACGGTGGTCAGTTTCGGATCGAGTTCGAGCCGCAAGTTCGTCACGACGTACTTCCGCCGGCGCTTCACCACCTCGTCAACAATCGGGTCGCTGTCGCTCCGTCTGCGTCGCGATGATGGTGCGGTCGTGTACCTCGACGGTGTCGAAGTCGCCCGTTCGAACATGCCGGGTGGGAGCATCTCGTCGACGACGTTGGCGTCCAGCACGATCAACGGCACCGGCGAGATCGCCTTCACGACGTTCTCGCTTCCCGGCCAGATCGCAGCTGGTGACCACGTGCTCGCCGTCGAAATCCATCAGAGGAGCCGCAGCAGTTCCGACATCGTCTTCGACACCGAACTCACCGGCGCCGCAATCTGACCACGAACATCGAGGCGTCGACCTCACGCAACGACCAGCGCGCTTCCCGCTGAGCATCACGAGGTGGTTCAATCGGTGCATGCCCGACGAGTCGGCGGACGCCGCTCAGGATCGCTCTGCCGAAGCGAGGCCCTCGCGGTCACTGTGGCCGGCCGCCGGCGCAATCGCACTGGCGCTCGTGTTGGTGGCAGGGCTGTTGGCATGGCGCGGCGGCCAGTCGTCGTCGATGGCCGACACGGGCGACGCGCCGCGGTTCGTCGACGACACGAGCGGTTCGAGTGTCGACCACTCCTACGAGGGCGCGTACGAGCACTTCGTCGGCGGGGGCGTTGCTGCGTTCGACTGCGACGACGACAGGCTGGCCGACCTCTACTTCGCGGGCGGCACGGAGCCGGCTGGTCTCTACCGGAACCAGAGCGAGGTGGGTGGTGCACTTGGCTTCGAACAGCTGGCATCACCGGTCACGGACCTGACCGCGGTGACCGGCGCCTACCCACTCGACGTCGACAGCGACGGGCTGATGGATCTCGCCATCCTGCGGCGCGGCGCCAACGTGATGTTGCGCGGGCTCGGCGACTGCCGCTTCGAGGACGCCACCGGCCAACTCCGCCTCGACGGAGGCGACGACTGGACCACCGCGTTCAGCGCGACATGGGAGGGCACGAACGCGCTGCCCACGCTCGCGTTCGGCAACTACCGCACGCTCGACGGGGACGCCTGCGACGACAGCCAACTCGTTCGCCCGACTTCGGCCGGTGACGGCTACGACGCTCCCGTTGCGCTCACGCCCGGGTACTGCTCGCTGTCGATGCTCTTCAGTGACTGGGATCGTTCGGGTCGACGCGATCTGCGCGTCTCGAACGACCGGAACTACTACAGAGACGGCCGCGAGCAGCTGTGGAACATCGCACAGGGCGAGCCGCCACGCGAGTACACAGAGGCCGATGGCTGGCGTCCATTGCAGATCTGGGGCATGGGCATTGCCAGCCGTGACCTGACGGGCGACGGGTATCCCGAGGTGTTCCTCACGAGCCAGGGCGACAACAAGCTGCAGACGCTCGAGAGCGGCCCTGCCCAGCCGACCTACAAGGACATGGCGCTCAAGGCAGGTGTCTCGGCACAACGTCCGTTCACCGGCGGCGATGTGCTCCCGTCGACGGCGTGGCACCCGGAGTTCGAAGACGTGAACAACGACGGCCTCGTCGACCTGTTCGTCAGCAAGGGCAACGTCGAGGCGCAGCCCGATCATGCAACCCGTGACCCGAGCAACCTGCTGATCGGGCAGGACGACGGCACCTTCGTCGAGGGTGCCGAGACGGCCGGCATCGTCGGGTACGGGCGCGCGCGCGGAGCATCGGTGGTCGATCTCAACCTCGACGGGATGCTCGACCTCGTCGTCGTGCACCGCGAGGCGAACGTGTCGCTGTGGCGGAACGTCGGCAGCGGCGATGCCGGACAGCCGACCCCCATGGGCCACTGGATCGCCATCGAACTCGAGCAGCCGGCACCCAACGTCGACGCCATCGGCGCCTGGGTCGAGGTCGAGGTGGGTGATCGCATCGTCGTCCGGGAAGTGACCGTCGGAGGTGGCCACGCCGGCGGCAAGAGCGGCTGGATCCATGCAGGTCTGGGCGACGCCGACGAGGCCGAGGTCCGCATCCAATGGCCGGACGGCGAGACCGGTCCGTGGATGACCGTCGGAGCTGATCAGTTCATGAAGATCGAGCGGGGCGCGACCGAAGCGACACCGTGGATGGCCGGAGGGTGACGACGCCGGCCGGATCGTCGAGGAGCGGACCGAACGCCAGCTCAGCAGCGCCGACCGTCACCGCCTGCGAGCCCAGGGCCGCACCCACGACGGCAACATCTCGGCGGGCTGCTCGGTAACGACGATCGTCGAGTTCGGCATCGAGCCGTGCTCGAACTGCGGGCAGGATCCGCGCGAACAGACCTCCGAGCACCACGGTGTCGGGGTCCAGGACGTTGACGAGCCCGGCGATCCCGATCGCGAGCCAGCGCGCCTCGGCGGCGAGCGCATCCGTTGCTCGCCGGTCTCCGGCGGCTGCACGGTCGAGGAGTTCGTCGACTGCGGCGCGTCCGCCTTCGGGGTCGAGGCCGGCGCGTTCGAGGAGTGCAGTTTCGCCGACCTCGGTCTCCCAGCAACCGATCGAGCCGCAACGGCATCGTCGACCGTCGGGATTCACCGGAAGGTGGCCGATCTCACCGGCGAACCCGAGGTGTCCGACGACCGGCCGACCGGCGGCGACGAGTCCTCCACCCACACCGACCTCGCCGGACACGAAGATCATGTGATCCGAGCCGACCCCGGCGCCGAACCGCGACTCGGCGAGTGCACCGAGGTCGGCGTCGTTGCCGACGTGGACCGGAACACCACAGCCGAGCACGGACGAAAGCGACTCGGCCAGCGACACGTCGATCCAGCCGAGGTTCGGCGCAGCGACGACCACCCCGTCGGCATCGCGCACCAAACCCGGAATCGAAACACCGCACCCAATGACGTGATGACCCACACGCCGCCCCTCCAGGTCGGCGAGTTGCGCTTCCAACCGGTCGACCAACCCCGCAACGTCGGTCACCGTCTCGGCAACGGCGACACGCGCTCGCGGTCGCGCCGCTCGGACCGAAGCGACGATGGAGCCGTCGAGCGCAACGAACGCGGCTCCGATCTCGTCGACGAAGATCTCGATGGAGAGGGCGATGACGCACTGGTCGTCGACCCGCACGACGGGCGACGGGCGACCGGGACGACCGTCAGGCGCCGGTGGTGTTTCGACGACGAGTCCGATCGTCTCGAGTTCGCTCACGAGCCCGGCGATCGCGCTCCGAGTCAGCCCCGTCGCCGCGACCAGTTGCGACCGCGAGCACGAGCCCCGACGTCGCAGCTGATCGAGCACGAGCGCCAGATTGGACCGCCTCAGATGTGGCGTTCGAGCGGCCGAGGTCATGGGTTGCACTCTAGATCGAGGTTTGTCATACTTGTTGACAAACATCCCGATGCACGTGACCCACGATCTTTCGCAGGGTCACACCGACCGAGTACAGGACGCGCCCGCCATGAGCAACGACTTCTTCCCCGACATCGACCGGATCGCCTACGAGGGCCCCGACTCCGACACTTCCCTTGCGTTCCGCTGGTACGACGCCGACCGAATCGTGGCGGGCAAGACGATGGCCGAACACCTGCGATTCGCGGTGTCGTACTGGCACTCGTTCAACTCTGAGGGCATCGACATCTTCGGCGCCGGCACCCTCGACCGCCCCTGGTTGGAGCCCGGCCGCGATCCAATGGCCGCCGCGAAGCAGAAGATGGACGTCGCCTTCGAGTTCGTGTCCAAACTCGGCGCGCCGTTCTACTGCTTCCACGACCGCGACATCGCTCCCGAAGGATCGACGTTCGCCGAGTCGTGTCGCAACTTCGACGAGATGGTCGACTTGGCAGCCGGACACCAGGAACGCACCGGGGTGCAACTCCTGTGGGGCACGGCGAACCTGTTCTCCCATCCCCGCTTCCAGGCGGGTGCAGCAACGAACCCCGATCCCGATCTCTTCCGCTACGCCGCTGCGCAGGTCGCCCACTGCATGACCGCGACCCACCGGCTCGGTGGCGCCAACTATGTGCTGTGGGGCGGCCGCGAAGGCTACGACACGCTCCTCAACACCGACATGGGTCGCGAGCTCGATCAACTCGGTCGGTTCTTCAATCTGGTCGTCGAGCACAAGCACGCCATTGGTTTCGAGGGGCTCATCCTGATCGAGCCGAAGCCGTTCGAGCCGAGCGAGCACCAGTACGACTACGACGGTGCGGCTGTCTACGCGTTCCTCCAGAAGTACGGCCTCGAGGACGAGGTGAAGGTCAACATCGAGGTCAACCACGCCACGTTGGCCGGCCACGACTTCGCCCATGAGATCGCTGCTGCGTTCAACGCCGGCATCTTCGGGTCGATCGACGCGAACGCGGGTGACGATCGCCTCGGCTGGGATC
>Ga0105047_10009043_pt1 | contig 16478 bp, 13 predicted proteins | sample MAT04_FD_78384 | JGI IMG/M metagenome (GOLD analysis project Ga0105047, IMG submission 78384) | Freshwater microbial communities from Lake Fryxell liftoff mats and glacier meltwater in Antarctica - MAT-04 (megahit assembly) | ecosystem: Environmental > Aquatic > Freshwater > Ice > Liftoff...
ACTGTTCGACAGCCCATTGCAGGCCCACAACCGCGAGTTGGCCAGCTTTATGGTTGAACGCGAGCGCTACCACTACCTGATCGTTGAAGACCGCCTGGGCCTGGCCACCGCGTGGGTGTCGCCGCTGCACCTGAGCCATTGGGACGACGTGCATGCCTACGCCAACGCCAGCGTCCAAGACCTGTTCTTTTACACCGCGCTGATCCCGCCATTCATGGCTGCTGAAGTGATTGCGCAGCAAGTGAGAGAGCTTCGGTTTCGCGCCGCCATCGTCGAGCAGGCCAACGGATTTCTGGCGCAGCAGGGGCTGGGCCAGCAGCTGGGCGACTACCTGGGTGTGCAGATCCGCAAGACCGACTTCGGCGCCAATGGCGCTGACGACGACAACCTGTTTGCCTTGCTGCAGCAGTGTCCACACAAGCGCTTTTTTGTGTGTTCAGACGACAAGGCCGTTGAGCAGCGTTTCAGCACCTTGCCCAACGTGGTGGTGTTCCCCAAACGCGCCCATGTTGAGAAGCGAGTCGAGGGTCAGTGGACCACCGTCACCGCCGACCACAGCGGCCGCCTGTACCCCTGCAACGTGACACGCAGCGGCGCCAGCGTGCAAGACGCGGTGGTGGACTTGCTGGTGCTGTCGCGCTCACAAATCGTCAAGACCTCCAACAGCACTTTCTTGAACACGGCCCTGCTGCTGCAAGCTGCGGCGAGTTGACGCCCGGCCATTCCTGCCACCCCTTTTTCTGGAGAACTTTGCCATGAGCAACACCGTCACTGCCGAAGCCACGGCAGCCCCTGCCACACCGTCCGCCACACCGCCCGCTGTACCGTCCGCCACACCGTCCGCAACACCGTCCGCAGCGCCGCCCGACACCCAGCACTGCATCACGCAGGTCCTGCTGCCCGGCGACATCGTTTTCGACGTGGGTGCCAACGTCGGCGACAAGGCCGCGGGTTTCCTGGCGCGAGGGGTTCAAGTCGTCTGCATCGAGCCGCAGCCCGCGTGCGTGGCAATCCTCAACAGCCGCTATGGCGGCAATGCCAATGTGGCCATCGTCCCCAAGGGACTGGGCAGCCGCGTGGGCATTCTGGAGATGCACATCAACACCCGGGCCCCGGTGTTGTCGACCTTCTCGCCAGAGTGGATGACCGGCCGCTTTGCGCACGAAACGTGGGATGAAAAACTCGACATCGCGGTCACGACACTGGACAACATGGTCCGGGAGTTCGGCGTGCCGCGCTACCTGAAGATCGATGTCGAAGGCTTCGAGTACGAGGTCATCTGCGGGCTCTCACGGCGCGTGGGCATCGTCTCGTTCGAGTTCACGGACGAGTTCTTCAGCAACTCCGAGCGACTGCTGAAGTACCTGGACAACCTGGGCTACCAGCGTTTCAACTTCTCGCTGGGCGAGCATCGCGACTTTGCGATGCCGCAGTGGGTCAACCGCCGCGATCTGACTGCCCTTCTGCGCAACCTGTTCACCCGCTACCAGAAAGTGTGGGGCGACATCTACGCCAACTAGGCCAGACAACAGGCGCTGAGCGCTGGGCGGCGTGCCCTGGGCTCCAAGCGCCAGGCGCCAAGCGCCGTGCCTCTCAGCCCTCGCCGTTCAAGCCAGACCCACCAAGCTCTTGCGCACGAACACCGCATCGGCATGGTGCTGCGGGTTGAAGTTGATGTTGTTGAGCGTGAAGCCCTGGGCGTCGAGCAACGCGATGTAGCTGGCCAGGGGCACGGCGCCCGCGTACAGGTCGCCACGAATGATTTCCATGAAGATGTAATTCATCTGCTTGAGCGTGCGTGGCGCACCCAGCAGCACTTTGAACTCTGCGCCCTGCACATCCATGTACAGCGTGTCCAGGCCTTGTGTCACCGCGCCGTGGCCATTGGCCGCCAGGAACGCCATGATGTCGTCGGCGGTGGTCGAGACCAGTTCGACGGTGTTGTCGAACTTGACGAAGTCGAACATTTTCAAGTGGCCGGTGGGCTTCATGATGCTGCCACTCTGACCGCCGTTGGACGCCACGTGGAAGGTGTGTTTTTCACCCGCCGTGTCGGTGCACAAGGCATTGAACGCCACAAAGCCCGGCAGCTGCTTGCACAGGGCTGCGATGTGGCCGTAGGGCTCGGGCAAGGGTTCGACCAACACGCCGCAGCGCACGCCGCGTTCCAGGAAGTCTTTCAGCTCCTGCGCATAGCTGGCACCGATTTGCAAGATGCCACGGGGCGCAGGCAGGCCGACCGCTTGCAGAGTGTCGAACAGGTTGATGGACATGGCGAAAGGTCTTTCGAGGCGGAATGAATAGGCAGCCAGGCATTCAGCGCAGCGCCGCTGACACGCCCAGACCGAGCGACAGCAGGTTGGCGTTGAGCTGTTGCACGTCGTGCAGCGCGTTCACATACGCCACGCGCAGGTTGTAGTGCTCGTTCTCGGCGCCCATCACATCGAACAAGCTGCGGCGGCCCAGTTGTTGCCACTGCTGCAGCGTGAAGTTGCGCACCTGTTCACTTTCGCGCAGCACATCGGCCAGACGCCTGGCGCGGTCGGCCGCGGCCAAAGCCTGTTCGTGGACTTCAGCTGCCCGAAAACGGCGCGACTCAACCTCATCAGCGCGCTGCAGCACGGCCGCGCGCGCGCGCTGGTCAGCCGCCGACGTGGCCGGCGCCTGGCCCGGGTTGAGCAAGGGCAAGCTCAACACCAGGCCCAGCGAATACGACGTGGAGCGGGTGCTCCCTGTGCCACCCACGCCCATGCTGCCACCGCCGTTGGCCGTGACGCTGACCAGCGGTTTGCTGCCCGCCGCCATGACGTCGGCGTAACGGCGCGAGGCTGCGACCTGGGCGTCGAGCTGGGCGATGTCGGCCGAACGTTCGACGTCGATCACCGCCTGCTTCAGCTCGGGCGTGATGCTGAACACCGTGGCCAGGCCTTCAACGCTCGGCAGGCCCGCACCCAGGTCGCCCACCCAGCGGCGCAGTCGAACTTCGACCTGGCGCAAGGCGGACTGGGTTTGCGACAACGACAGCTCGGCTTGGCGCTGTGACTTGCGCACCTGCACGAGCTCGCTGGCCCGACCACGGTCGCTCTTGACGATGCTCTCCAGCGCCTGAGCCAGGCACGCCATCTTGCGCACGTTCTGCCGGTACACCTGTGTTTGCATGCGGTAGCGGCTGCGCTCCAGCGCCAGCGTCACGGTGGTGAGGGTGATCTGTTCCTGTTGCGACAAGTTGCCAAACCGCGCCGACTCGGCCATCAGCGAGCGCCAGTCGACGAGGCTCTGGCTGCGCCCGCCGTCGTACAGCAATTGGCTGACGGTGACCGCACCGCGCAGTTGTGCGGCGGAGTTCTGGCTGGCGATTTGCTGCGTTGTGCCACCCGGGCCGACAGCGCCGCTCAGGTTGGCCTGCAGCCGCCGCGCGGCGCGGGCTTCTTCCACGTCGTCCAGCGCGGCTTGGGCCAACAACTGGTTGGCACCCACGGCTTTGCTGCGGTCGATGGCGTCGCGCACCAGGCTTTGCAAGGCCTGGCGGGGTTGCGCAGCCGGCAAGGCGCGTTCGTTGCTGCTCTGACCGGGGCTGCTGAGGTGACCGGGGCCCTCCACGCGGTCTTCGTCCACGCAGCTCGCCCGCGCTGGGCAGGCGACGGCCAGCAACACTGCAAACAAGCTCAGGGTGGGACGCAACATGGGTGGGCGCGAGAAACGGTCAAACAGGGTCGATGCCAGTCGCTGGAAGTCTGCGGCGCGAGCGTGTTTGTCATTGCGCGGAATTGCCGGTGGATGCGGGGCTTGTTGTTCAGCCGGGTGCGCACCTGGCGCTGGGCCCATCGTTCGCCCGTGTTGTTCGCCCGTGTCGTTCGCCCGTGTCGTTCGCCCGGGGCCCCCGCTTATGATGAACAGGACCCCCTCAACAACACCGCGAGACACCCGATGCAAGCCTGGCTGTGCGAGACCCTGGACGGCATCGCCGCCATGCGTTTTCAGACCCTGCCCACGCCGGAGCCCAAGCCCGGCGAAGTGCGCATCGCCGTGCAGGCGGCCAGCCTGAATTTTCCTGACTTGTTGATCGTGGAAGGCAAGTACCAGTTCAAGCCGCCGCTGCCGTTTGTGCCGGGCTCTGAATTCGCCGGTCACATCGATGCCGTCGGCGAAGGTGTCAGCCACTTCGTGGTCGGCATGCCGGTGGCGGCCATTGCCGGCACCGGCGGCTTTGCCACCCACGCCTGCGTCGACGCTGCCCGCGTGCTGCCGCTGCCACCTGGCTTTGCCGTGGAAGATGGCGCGGCGTTCGCTTTCACCTACGGCACGTCGCACCACGCCTTGATGGACCGCGCCAACCTGAAGGCCGGTGAAACCGTGCTGGTGCTGGGTGCTGCTGGCGGCGTGGGCACGGCGGCCTTGCAAATTGCCAAAGCCGCGGGTGCACGCGTCATCGCAGCAGCATCCACCGATGAGAAGTGTGCGTTGTGCAAGGGCCTGGGTGCCGACGCGACACTCAACTACAGCACGCAAAACGTGCGCGAGACACTCAAGGTGCTGACCGGCGGCAAGGGCCCCGACGTGGTCTACGACCCCGTCGGCGGAGAGCTGGCCGAGCCGGTGTTTCGCTCGATTGCCTGGCGCGGTCGCTACCTGGTGGTGGGCTTTGCCGGTGGCGCCATCCCGGCCTTGCCGTGGAACCTGGCGTTGTTGAAAGGTGCGGCCGTGGTGGGGGTGTTCTGGGGCGATTTCGTCAAGCGTGAACCACAGGCCAGCGCCGCCGCCCTGGCCCAGTTGGCGCAGTGGTACAGCCAGGGTTTGATCAAACCCGTGATCGACCAACGCCTGCCGATGACGGAACTGCCTGCGGCCTACGCCCGCATGGGTTCACGCCAGGTTCTCGGCAAGGTGTTGTTGTTCAATGCCTGAGCTGCCGTGCAGCCAAGTCGCGTGCTTTTGGAAAACGCTTGCGTTGCTTGCAATTCGATACTTTGAGTGATGGAACTCCCGCCAAAGATGGAGATGCGAATTCAGCTCCAAGGGATAGCATGGACCTACCAAGAAGGAGGGTACGGCCATGACCGTGAAGGTATTGATCCTCGAAGACAACCCGGTCGCTCGCAGCTTCATGTGCCGGGTGGTGCGCGAGAGCTTCAGTGACGCCAACCACATCACCGAAGCGCCCGACCTCTACACCGCGCGCAAACACATTGCATTGACCGGTGGCGAGCAGGGCATGCACGGTGTCGACCCGTTCAAGCTGATTTTGCTGGACCTGGAACTGCCCGACGGCAACGGCATGGAACTCATGGCCGAGCTGACGCACTACCCCGCCACCAAGATCGTCACCACGCTGTATTCCGACGACGAGCACCTGTTTCCCGCATTGCAGTGCGGTGCCGATGGTTATCTGCTCAAGGAAGACCGGTTTGAAGTGCTGGTCGAAGAGCTGCAGAAGATCGTGCGTGGCCAGCCACCGCTGTCACCGGCGATTGCCCGCCGCTTGTTGACACACTTTCGCCATGGCTCTGCTGACTCACCGGCGCCGGACTCCGGTCTTTCGCAGCTCAACGGCTTCGCCCACAGCCGCCCTGTGCCGATCGAGAAGCCCATGGTCGACCACCCGCGGCTGACGCCGCGCGAAACCGAGGTGCTGACTTACCTGAGCAAGGGTTTCACGATCAAGGAGATCGCTGGCCTGACCGGAATCAAGTGGTTCACGGTGAATGATCACATCAAGTCGATCTACAAGAAGCTGAACGTCTCGAGCCGCGCTGAAGCGGCCGTGCTGGCCAGCAAACACGGCCTGGTCTAGCCGACGGCGCCCCACCCCAGCGCAGGCTGTCGAGGGCGGAACCAGCTCCTTGAAGTCAGACGCTTGCGCCAGACGTCAAAGGGCCCAGCCGATCAAACCCGCGCCAGGCCCAGCAGGTGGGCCATGTCCTTGAAGAAGATGCGCACCTGCTGCATCGGCTTCTTGCGCGTGAGCTTCTTGTTCATGTAGGACTCGAAGGTCATCTGCTGCACGTCTTTGTCCTTGCAGATGCTGACGAAGCGCTCGCGCCGCTTGTCGTTGATGTACCAGAAGCGCTGCATGATGCCCAGCACCAGGAACACCGTGCCGTGTTCGCGCATGAAACGCTTGCGCGCCATCGCCAGCACGCGGCCGTTGCCGGTGGCCAGCATTTCGATGACGACCTCCGCAGCGACACGGCCGCCGTACATCGCGTAATAGATGCCTTCACCAGACGAGGGCGCAACCACACCCGCGGCGTCGCCCGCCAGCACCACGTCACGGCCGTTGTCCCATTTCTTCAACGGCTTCATGGGCAGCGGCGCGCCTTCGCGGCGCAAGGTCTCGGTGCCCTGCAGGCCCGCGGCCTGGCGCAACGCGCTGGTGGCATTGCGCAGGGAGAAGCCTTTGTCTGCGCTGCCGGTGCCGATGCTCATGGTGTCGCCGTGGGGGAAGACCCAACCGTAGAAGTCAGGGCTGAGCGTGCCGCGGTAGTAGACGTCGCAACGTGTGCCGTCGTAGTCGGGGCCGGGCTGTGCGGGTGCACGGACGATCTCGTGGTACGCGAACACGCAGTCGACTTCCTTGAGGCCCGGCATGGCGGAGCGGGCCACGCCTGAGCGCGCGCCGTCGGCACCGATCACGGCACGCGCGCGCACCGTGGTGGCCACGCCGTCGCCACGGTGGCTGTGTTGGCGCGCCTGAAAGTGGACCAGCGCCATGCCGTCGCTGTCGCGTGTGATCTTCTCGAAGGTGCCGGTTTGCCGCTGTGCGCCGCCCTGGACCGCACGTTCGCGCAGAAATTCGTCGAAATGCTCGCGGTCGACCATGCCGACAAAACCGTTCTCGATCGGGATGTCGACCTTGACGTCGGCCGGTGACACCATGCGAGCCGATCGCGCCCGGGCCACCAGCAGCTCATCAGGAATGGCGAAGTCCTGGATCAAGCGCGGCGGGATGGCGCCACCGCAGGGTTTGATGCGGCCGGCACGGTCGAGCAACAACACCCGCTTGCCGGCTCGGGCCAGGTCGTTGGCGGCAGTGGCCCCAGCCGGGCCGCCGCCGACCACAACCACGTCAAAGGTCTCAGGAGTCAATGAGGCTGCGCCACTTGACTCAACACCCTGCCGGGCCGACGGCGGCAGTGCGTTCGTTTGGGGGCGACCGTGAGAATCGTGTGCAGTCTGCATGACAACTACCTTATGGGGCCTAAAGCCCGTTCGCCCAGCGCCAACGCGACAGGCAGGGAACGACGAGGCTGTTCGGTCCGGCGCTGAATGCGCCAGGCCAGCCAGGCCGCAACGACAAAGAGCATGGCCTCGAGCGCAAACACGCTGGCGTAGGCTGCGGCGGGTGAACCGAGCAGCGCACGGGCCAGGTCGCTGGCACCAGCGCCGATCGCACCGCCCAGGCCGAACGCAATGGCTTGGGCGGCACCCCACAGGCCGATGCGAACGCCTTCGCGGCGCTGCCGGCCCTCGGCGGCCAGCGCCATCATCGAGCCGATGGCAGCGATCGAAAAAGCACCGTTGGCCATGCCAAGCGCAAACACCGTGGCCGCCAGCGGCCAACCTGGGCCCACAGCGCCGGCTGCCACCAGGCCACACAGGGCCACGGCTGAGGCCAGGCACCCGCCCACGGCCCAGCCGCGCAAGGAGCCGAAGCGCCGGCCCAACAAGCCTGAGCCAGCCAGCGCCACCAACAGCATGCCGGCCAGCACGCCGCCGTGCTGCAGCCCGGACAACTGGGTGGTCTGGCCGGGTGTCCAGCCAAAGACGGTGCCGGCGAAGGGCTCGAGGATCAGGTCTTGCGCGCTGAAGGCCAGCATCGACACGAAGATGAAGACGGTGAAACGCCGTGCTTCGGGCTCGGCCCAAACCTGGGACAGCGCCTCGCGGAACGGGGTGGGCCGCGGCTCGGGCGCCTGCGCAAGCACGGCCCCTTCGACACCCCGCAAGGCCAGCAGCGCCAACCCAAAGGCCAGCCCACACACCGCGGCCATCACCCCCACCAGCCGGGCGGGTGAGTACGGGTCGAGCAGCTTGCCCGCCATCACCGCGGTGAATGCCAGGCCGAAGATCATCATCATCCAGACGATGGTGGCTGCGGCCGCGCGGCGCTGCGGCGCCACACGCTTGGCCAGCAAGACCAGGGTGTTGGTGCCGGCGGCGCTGACGCCCAAGCCAATCAACAGAAAACACAGCACCGACAAGGCGATGCCCCAGCCGCGCGAGCTGCCCATCCAGGCGGTGGCCGCGGCAGCACCCACGGCGCCCACGGCCAGGATCGCCAGACCACCGACGATCCACGGCGTGTGGCGACCGCCGACGTCACTGCCAAAGCCCATGCGCGGCCGCGTCACCTGCACCAGGTAATGCAGGGCGACCAGCAAGCCCGGCAGCAAGGCCGGCAAGGCCAGTTCGACCACCATCACCCGGTTCAACGTGGAGGTGGTCAACACCACCATTGCACCCAGACAGGCCTGCACAAGGCCCAGGCGCACAACACCCAGCCAGCCGAGCTCGCATGGCTTGTCAGACGCCCCGCTCGCTACGACTTGCACCGCTACGCACCCGTCCCGGTCGCCATGGCGCGCAAGGCGAAGGCGCTGACCATCATCCCGGCCACGAACAGCGGCACCCCAAAACCACTGTAGTACAGCGCCCGCTCGATCGGCCGCTGCAAAAACCAACGCATCAACACGCCCTGTCCGGCCAGCAGACCGACCACGGCCAGCGCGTGCCAGGGCTTGTCCCAGTGCAACAGCAAGGCGATGACAACGACCTGAGGCAGCGCCATGACCGCGCAGGCCACCTGCGCCGCGCGCTGCGCGCCCAACTGCACCGGCAGTGAACGCACGCCCATTTGCCGGTCGCCGACGATCGCCTTGAAATCGTTCAGCGTCATGATGCCGTGGGCGCTGGCGCTGTACAACAGCGCCAGCCAAATCGAAGGTGCTGCGGGCATCGCGCCCCCGGCCATGACGGCCGCACCCGTCAACCAAGCCAGACCTTCATAGGACAAGCCACACGCCGCGTTGCCCCACCAGCCGTTCAGCTTCAGGCGCAACGGCGGCGCGCTGTAGGCCCAGGCCAACAACAAGCCCAGCACAGCCGCGGAAAAACCCCAAGGGCCCAGCGCGACGGCCACGCACAAGGAAACCAGCGTCCAGCCCACCGCAATACCCAAGCCCCAACGGCCAGGAATACGGCCCGACGGAATGGGGCGGTTGGGTTCATTGATGGCGTCGACATGCCGGTCAAACCAATCGTTGACGGCCTGGCTGGTGGCACAAACCAATGGCCCGGCCAGGATGACGCCCAACAAAGCCAGCCACCACTTGCCTTGCATCGACTCACCAGAGGCCACCACGCCACAGGCAAAGGCCCACATCGGCGGGAACCAGGTGATGGGTTTGAACAGCTCAGCAACCGCCCGCAGGTCAGGCACGTTGCGGGTCGGGACGCCAGACGAAACAACAGTGGTGGCAGGTCGAACCATGGAGGCATATTGCCGTTGACACGGCGCACTGTCAACACAGGTTGACAGAAATCCGATGGGCTTAGGGTAATCCTAAGTAGGCCCAGACGGCCTAACGTGCGCCGTTGGCGGCGGCCTCAACGAATCAACTTGCGTTTACTTGTCGACGTCGTTGGGCAGATCACCCACGCCGTAGCGGCGCAGCTTGACGTACAGGCTCTGCCGCGACAGGCCCAACATCTCAGCGGCCGAGGCCCGGTTGTCGCGGGTCAGCTCCAAGGCGGCCTCGATGCACAGCTGTTCGATCAAATCGGTGGTTTCACCGACGATGTCTTTCAACGGCACACGCCCGACCAGTTCGGTCAGCTGACCCACAGACCGAGGCAGCTCACGTTTGTTGCGAACCTCAGCGCTCAAACGGCGGCCGACGTCGCGGATGGTGAAACCCAAAAACGGCCGGTCGCCGTGCGGCACCATCGTGGCCGATATCTCAACGTCGGTCATCGCGCCGTATTCACCGCGCAACGTGGTGGCAAATAGCCGCACAGCGCCGCGCTGACGCAAGTTCGAGATCAACACACTCAAGTCCACGCCGGTGCGACCCAACCAGCGGTCCAAGGTTTCTCCACGGACCTGTTCTTCGGTCGTCAACTGGGCCAGTTCGACGAACGCGGTGTTGGCCGAGATGATGCGGCCCTCCAGGTCCGTCACCACCAGACAGTCCGGCACGCTTTGCACCAGCTTGAGCAGCATCGAGCTGGTGCTGGGCGCCGGTTCGCCCAAAGTGTCGGGCAAGGCCGGCGACAGCCGTACCAGGAAGTGCGAAACGCTGTCTTGGCGGTAGGTCGACACTGCCACGACCACTTCCCCCCGCGCGTCCAGCAATTCAGCCCGCAAGCTTTCAGCGCGCCCCGTCGCGCGCACGCCAGCCATCAGGTTGTTGAGCGACTCTTCACTGCGACTGTCGACGCCCAGCGGGAAGGTCTCGCCGACCAAGCCCTGCGGGCCACCATCGCCGACCAGTTTCGCCGCCGCGGGGTTGGCCTCCAGGATGCGCTGGCTGGTGGCGTCAACCACCAGCACCGCTTCAGACGCCACCTGAAACAGATGGCGGTAGCGCGTCTCGGCATGGCGAAACTTCCAGTAGTCGCGCTCCATGGCCTGCTGGGCATCCACCAGGCGCTGTTGCAATGCCGCGGTGGCCCGCAGGTCGCGCCCGCACATGAGGCTGCGACCTGCGCCGACCGCGACTGCAGCAAGCTGCAGCGGCAGCTCCCGGCCGCTCGTCAATAGGGCGTTGACCTGTCGCCAGCGTGGTCCGGTGACCTGGCCGGCAGCCGCCTGCAACAGGCTGGTGACCTTGCGTTGACTTTCTGCCGTGACCAGCTCAACCAACGGCCGGCCCAGCCACGCTTGAAACTCGGAGTCGGCCAGTTCTTCGAGGCTGCTGCACAGGTCGCACACCACGCCATGCTCGTCCAGCACCACCGTGATGTCGTTGGCGATTCCAAGCAACGACCCCACCGAAGCGGCGTCCATGCCGCGCAGGGTGGTTTGCGGTGCTTCAAAAGGTCTCATCGGAGACCCGCCTTTCGCTCAGGACTGCATGAAGGGGACTTCTCTACAGAGAGGACTGCGCCAACATTGCCTGCCACCCAACAGCGGTGTGAGACATGTGTTCGCCTGTTGTGTCAGAAATATCTTACACAACGCGCGATCACAGTGTCTCACTTTCTGGACGTTTCGCGAAAAAGTTACCCGACAGATCGTCAAAGACGTTGCGCACGCCCGGCCAACAGTTGTTCGGCCACCACGGGGGCCTGACTTCCGTCCAGTGCAGTCCCGTCAGCGCCGACCTCGGCTGCGCGCTCGGGGTGCACCAGAAACACTGGCCCACCGACCAATACGCCGATACCGCGGTTGCGCGAAGCGCTGCGCACCGCCGAGATACCCGACTTCAACCAGTCCATGCGCGCCACGTGCCCGACAGAAATGCCGATCACGTCGAACCACTCGCTGCGCACCAGGGCCGCCGGGTCGGCGGCACGGGCTTCGCTGTCGCCCACCACTTCCCAGCCAGCGCGGCGGAAAAACTCGGCCACGATGGACAAACCGAAGGTGTGCAACTCACCTGGTGCCGCCAGCAGCAACACACGCCGGCCATCCGCTGGTTCACCGACGTCGCCACTGAAGGCAGGGCTCAACCAGCGCATCATGCGTTGCAAACGGCCCAGGGCGACAGTCACCTCGGTGAACGGCAAGAGGTCGTCGTCCCAGCGGTTGCCCAGATCGGCGGCGCAGGGCGCCAGCAGGTTCAGATAGATGTCCTCGACGGGCACACCTCGGGCCAGCAACCTTTCAAGCAAGTGCTGCCAGCCAGCGTCATCGTCGGCCAGACTGAGCTGCACGAGCAAGGGCAGATCAGCCGGCATCACCTTGGCCGGCAGTGCTGGCTGCTCTGGCGTGCCACTCACATGGGGGTGGGCGCGCACCAGACGCGGAACGATGTCAGTTTCGATCGTGCGCATGATGTGAGCCAGACGCTCCTGTGGGGTGAGCGATGGCTTGGCGGTTGCCTGTGCAGACGCAAGGGCCTTGGCCTGAAGCTCGAGCGTTTCGCAATGAGAACCGTGCGCACCGCTCAGGAGATTTTCCTGATTCAAACGATCCATGCTGAGATCTCCTGAAGGGGTATCGGCGTGGCGTGCAGCCCTGTCCGTCCTGCGCGTCCTACTGCTTGTCGAACGATCCGCCGGTATGCTGTCAATCAACATGTGTCTGGCCTGCTCTGTACTGCTTGCGGCCATCACCGGCTCCTCCAGACTGTCATGTTTTCACGCTCATGGCGTCAAGCATCGTTAACCCCACGGCGCAGCGCGGCCTCCTTTTGGCAGCAACAAACCCTGCTGAACTCCACGCACGGTGTCAGCTTGAACTGACGTCAACCCGGGTTGACATCTTTCAAGGCCGCGCCTAGATTTCAGGCCATGCAGTCTCCGCGTCTTGTTCCACCGACCGACGTCTTGTCGGCGCCGCCCTTGGCTGACTCGCCTGCCAAGGGAAAGGCGGTTACCACTGGGCTGTACACGCCGGAGGAGCGCGTGCGGCGTGATGCCTCAAAGTGGACGCTCGTTCAGGGGGTGCTGGCGCCGATCCAGTTTCTGGTGTTCCTGATCAGCCTGGGTCTGGTGCTGCGCTACCTCGCCACAGGCGCGGGGCACGACGCGGCAGTCATCTCGATCGTGCTGAAGACGCTGTTGCTTTACACCATCATGATCACCGGCTGCATCTGGGAAAAAGACGTTTTTGGTGTGTGGCTTTTTGCCCCAGCCTTCTACTGGGAAGACGTGTTCAGCATGGCGGTGCTGGCGCTGCACACCGCCTACCTGGTGGGACTGGTCACAGGCTGGCTGAGCGCCCGCGAGTTGATGCTGCTGGCCTTGGCGGCCTACGCCACCTACGTCATCAACGCCGGGCAGTTCATCTGGAAGCTGCGCATGGCGCGCCTGCAGTCTGCTGCACAAGCGGCTGCACAGGCGGATGCACAGGCGGCTGCACAAGCGACCGCGCAAGCCGCATGAACCGTGTGATTGAAATCAGTCCAGCAGCCGCAGTCGACGTCGGCTGCACCGACGCGCCCGTGCTCAAGGAACGCGGCCAGCGCGAGGTGTTCTGCGGCCTGACCGGCATCATCTGGCTGCACCGCAAGATCCAGGACGCATTTTTCCTGGTGGTGGGTTCACGCACCTGCGCGCATCTCTTGCAATCGGCCGCCGGGGTGATGATCTTTGCCGAGCCGCGCTTCGCCACGGCCATCATCGACGAGCGTGACTTGGCCGGGCTGGCCGACGCCAATGCCGAACTCGACCGCGTGGTGACGCGCTTGCTCGAGCGCCGGCCTGACATCAAGCTGCTGTTCCTGGTGGGCTCTTGCCCGTCAGAGGTCATCAAGCTCGACCTGTCGCGTGCCGCGCAGCGCCTGTCCACCACCTTCGCGCCCGCCGTGCGCGTCCTGAATTACTCAGGCAGTGGCATCGAGACCACCTTCACCCAGGGCGAAGACGCTTGCCTGGCTTCACTGGTGCCGGAAATGGCCAACAGCCAGGCCCCCGCGCTGATGGTGGTCGGCGCTTTGGCCGACGTGGTGGAAGACCAGTTCAAGCGCTTGTTTGACGCGCTCGACATCGGCCCCGTGCACTTCTTCCCGCCGCGCCACGCCGCCGAGTTGTCGGCCGTCGGCCCCAACACCCGCTTCTTGCTGGCTCAGCCCTTTCTGGCCGATACCGCCCGCATGCTGGAAGCGCGAGGCGCCGAGCGCCTGGCTGCTCCGTTCCCGCTGGGCGCCGAAGGCACGACCGCCTGGCTGCAAGCCGCGGCCACGGCCTTTGGGGTGTCGGCAACCCGGTTCGAAGAAGTCATCGCCCCCAAGCGCGAACGGGCGCAGTTGTCGCTGCAACGCCACCGCCAAGTGCTGCAGGGCAAGCGCGTCTTCTTCTTCCCCGACTCACAACTCGAAGTGCCGCTGGCGCGCTTCCTGTCGCGTGAACTGGGCATGGGGCTGGCCGAAGTCGGCAGCCCGTACCTGCACCGCCAGCATTTGGCCGCAGAACTGGCCTGGCTGCCCAGCGGCACGCTGCTGTCTGAAGGCCAGGACGTTGAACGACAGCTCGACCGTTGCCGCACCAGCCAGCCCGACATCGTGGTCTGCGGCCTGGGCCTGGCCAACCCGCTGGAAAACGAAGGTTTCACGACCAAGTGGGCGATCGAACTGGTGTTCACGCCCATCCAGGGTTTTGACCAAGCGGCTGACCTGGCCGAGCTGTTCACGCGCCCGCTGACGCGCAGAACGAAGTTGTTGGCCTGAGCGCCCGAGCCAGAGCCTGAGCCAGACCCGAGCCCGACCCGACCATGCAACTCACGCTCTGGACCTATGAAGGCCCGCCGCACGTCGGCGCCATGCGCGTGGCCACGGCCATGACGGATGTTCACTACGTGCTGCACGCGCCGCAGGGCGACACCTACGCTGACCTGTTGTTCACCATGATCGAGCGGCTGCAAAAGCGCCCGCCCGTGACTTACACCACCTTCCAGGCGCGCGACCTGGGCGGCGACACTGCGCAGCTCTTCAAGACTGCTGCGGCCGAGGCTTACGAACGCTTCAAGCCCAAGGCGATGTTGGTGGGCGCCTCGTGCACCGCCGAATTGATCCAGGACGACCCCGGCGGCCTGGCCAAGGCGCTGGCCCTGCCCTGCCCGGTGGTGGCGCTCGAATTGCCCAGCTACCAGCGCAAAGAAAACTTCGGCGCCTCGGAAACCTTCTACCAATTGGTGCGCAACCTCGCCGGCCCGCACGCGCCGGCACCGGGCACGAAGCGCGCTTCACGTCCGGCCGACCAGGCGCCGAGTTGCAATCTGCTGGGCGCCACGGCGCTGGGTTTTCGCCATCGCGACGACGTCAAGGAAATCGTCGGCCTGCTGGAACAACTCGGTGTTGAAGTCCGCGTGGTGGCACCGCTGGGCGCCAGCGCCGAAGACGTGTCCAGGCTGGGCGATGCCGACTTCAACGTCGTGCTGTACCCCGAGGTGGCGACCCAAGCTGCCAGCTGGCTGCAGCGCATGTTTGGGCAGCCCTACAGCAAGGTCGTGCCGATTGGTGTGGGGGCCACCACGGAATTCATCGCCGAAGTGCGCGGCCTGGCGGGTTTGCCGCTGGACGCACCGCTGCCCGACGCGGCTTCCAAGTCCAGCTGGTATTCGCGCTCGGTCGATTCCACCTACCTCACCGGCAAGCGTGTGTTCGTGTTTGGTGACGCCACCCACGCCATCGCCGCAGCGCGCGTGGCCCAGCGTGAATTCGGCTTTACCGTGGTCGGCCTGGGCACCTACAGCCGCGAGTTTGCGCGTGACGTCCGCGAAGCCGCCAAGCTGTACGGCATCGAAGCCCTGATCACCGACGACTACCTGGAAGTCGAAGCCAAAGTGGCCGAGCTGCAAGTCGAACTGGTGCTGGGCACGCAGATGGAACGGCACATCGCCAAACGCCTGGGCGTGCCCTGCGCGGTGATCTCTGCGCCCGTCCACGTGCAGGACTTTCCGGCCCGCTATTCACCGCAAATGGGCTTCGAAGGCGCCAACGTGTTGTTCGACAACTGGGTGCACCCGCTGATGATGGGGCTGGAAGAACACCTGCTGACGATGTTCCGTGGTGACTTCGAGTTTCATGACGGTGCCGCGGCCTCGCATCTCGGGCGCAGTGGCGGGGTGCAGACACCCTCACCCCAGCCCTCTCCCGCAAGCGGGAGAGGGAGCCATGCAGATACCTTGGCGGTCGAGGGTGCAGCCGCAGGTGCGAGCCCAGCTGCGGGCGCGAGCCCAGTTCCGGGAGCGAGCCCCGCTGCAGGCGCGAGCGCGGGCGAATTACTCCCTCTCCCGCTCCCGCTCCCGCTCCCGCTTGCGGGAGAGGGCAGGGGTGAGGGCCCGGCCGCCGCCGCAGTCACCCCCCAGACCACCCCCACCAGCCCCGCCCCCTGGGCCGCTGACGCTCAAAAAGAACTGCAAAAGATTCCCTTCTTCGTACGCGGCAAAGCCCGCCGAAACACCGAACGCTTTGCCGCTGAACACGGACTGGCGCATATCACTGTGGAGACGCTTTATGACGCCAAAGCACACTTCGGCCGCTGACACATTGCCCGAGGCAGCCAACACCGCCATGCGGGTGGTGATCGTGACCATGGACACCCACCTGGCCAGCGCCACCGAGCGCGCGCGCAGCACCCTGGCGCGCGAAATGCCCGGCTTGAGCATCAGCTTGCACGCTGCCTCTGAATACGCCGGCAACGACGCCGCCGTCGCCCGCTGCCGGGCCGACATCGCCCAGGCCGACATCGTCGTGGCCGGCATGCTGTTCCTGGAAGACCACTTCCTGCCCGTTCTGGACGCACTGGCGGCGCGGCGTGACCACTGTGACGCCATGATCTGCATGGCCTCGGCCAGCGAAGTTGTCAAGCTC
>Ga0105047_10009044_pt1 | contig 16477 bp, 11 predicted proteins | sample MAT04_FD_78384 | JGI IMG/M metagenome (GOLD analysis project Ga0105047, IMG submission 78384) | Freshwater microbial communities from Lake Fryxell liftoff mats and glacier meltwater in Antarctica - MAT-04 (megahit assembly) | ecosystem: Environmental > Aquatic > Freshwater > Ice > Liftoff...
GTGCTGATGTCGACCGAGAGCTCATAGGCCGGGCTGGACTGGATGGTTGAACGCATGAAATGCTCCTGTTTAGCCGCTTTGACAGGTGTCGGGGGCAGCAATCTGGATCAAATCCCCCCGGTCGTTCACCTTGACGGTGGGTTGACCAGCCCGTTTACTCATCGAAGCAAGATCAGTTGCGGCACGGCATCAGTACCCGTCCAGATGATTGCGTTCTGCTCCAGTCGCGTCCCCAGCGTCTTGGCTGCCTCCAAGGTCAGGCCGAAGATCAGGTAGCTGGCTTCACCGGGCCACTCGTTGGACGGGTGCTGGCCGATTCCCTCGATGCAGGCAAGGCTGCGTTGGACCAGTTCGAGTCCTAGGGCAGTATGCAATTTGGCATTGGCTTCGTCTTCAAGAAGCTCGCCAAGGGGGTTGCAGGCCGTGATGTATGCGCTGCAGTGGACGCGATGACGTGTGTGCGCGGCGGCCAAGGCCGGGCAAGTTTCGCCCATCTTCAAGGTGAATGGTTCGTCGCCGTGCGTCTCGTAGTCGGTCTCCCGATAGGCCTGCACGATGCCAGCGTCGATGATGGATTCAAAAAACAAAAAGCCCTCCGTTCTGAGAGGGCCGACGCTGTGCCCGCTTTGTTGCTCCAGCAGGAGCCACATCCGCTTTCGCGTTTCCACCTTGCCCGGGCGGGCAGGTTGGCATGGGCGTCGACCCAATTCCAAATGTGAGCGGAGTGTACGGCATGCCCTTTGGCTGCCGCTCGTTCGCTGCCGCTCGTTCTCGAGAGTTGATCAGGTTCCTGCGTGCGACAGCGCCCGACCCAACCACTGCCTTCGCGAGGCGGGACCACCGCCGCCGCCACAGTCCTCCAGCAGACTGTCGAACAGCGCCGTGCATTGAGCGAGCAAGGCAGCATCGACGCCGGACAGATGGGGTTGCAACGTGGCAACAGCGGCTTGTACATCGATGTCCAGGCCCCGGATGGTCACCCAATGCGCCAGCGCCAGCAGGCCAAAGTTGGGGTCGCCGAACAGACCCTGTTCATGTGCCAGCGCCTGGCGCACATCGAGGTGCAGTGCCAGGCTGGCGCAGTGCGCTGCCAGGGTCTCGACCAGCCCGCCGTGCCGCAGATGGTCGACCACCGCCAGTGCCAAGGCCCGAAGGGAGGTCCCTAGAGGGTCGAGGTCGTTCGCGTCAAGGGAAGCGGGAAGGCCGATTTGATTCAGTCCGTCGTTACCGAGGGCATCGCCCGTGGCCGCCGCCTGAGAGCGCGCGCTGCGCCAAACCGCTGGCGATGCCAATGAATCCTCGCAGATCGAGTAGAGCCTGGTCATCGGCGCGATCACGGTCGAGCTTGCGCCCCAGCCCGCCGCCAGCATCGAACCCACCCGGTGGATCTCGGACTCCTCCGTGGCCTTGTCCACGTCGTTGCGCTGGTGCACCAGGATGCAATGGGTTTGGCTGCCCATCAGTTGGTAGTCCAGCGCCAGGGCCAGCAACTCGGGGTCGCTGGCGGTTGCCAGGCGGTGCGCTGCCGCCATCCTGGGCAGGCTGTCGCCCGGGCAATCGGCGCTGGTCTCAGTACGGGCAATCTCGGTGATGCGGCCCTGTGCATCGTTGGCCAGCAAGCGGACAGGTGCCCTGGCCAGACCCGACCCTAGTCCCGCAAAGGCCATGACGGTATCGCCACCAAACACCGCCGTGGGTGCTGCGCCCTGCCATGCGGTGATGGCGCCCCAATCGACCCGCACATGCTGCCAGGGTTGCTGCCGGATGCGCCGGAGCATGCGTTGCGCTGCAGCCTGCAAGGCTTCGCCGGGTGTCGCGAACTCGCAGGCGCCGCCGGTAGCCTCGGCGAGCGAGCGCAACACCCCCTCCGCCGGGGACGCGCCGACACCGATCACGAACAGGCGATGACCGCTGGCCTTGGCGGCCGCCACCATTTCCCGGGCTTGCCAGATCTCGCCGTCGGTGATGAGCAGCACGTCGGCACCGGCGGGGCCGGCGTTGTCCAGCGCGAACACAGCGCGCAGGGCCTGCTCCATCTCGGTGCCGCCCATGTCGGCGTCAACCGAATCGATGAGTCTGGCAAGTTGGCGAACCGTGGCAGGTGAGCAGGCCGACGGCGCCAGCAGGTGTCCCACGCCGGTGCCGAAGCGGCTCAGGCTGATGCGGTCATGGCCGGTCAAACCCGCCACCAACTCACGCAGGGCTGTACAGGCCGAGTGGATGCTGGCGCCAGCCATCGACCCTGAGCAGTCCACCAACAGCTTGAGCACGATGCATTCGTGCGGGGCCGACATCGGTGGCTGGAACGACGCCATCATGACGACCGGCGCCGAGCTTGACCGAACGTCGTCCGCAGTGACCAGCAGCGACGGCCGGCCGTTGGCGGGGGTGACGGTGATCACCGCATCCCTGTCCAGCCAGGCACCGGGCAGCAGGTCCAGCCGCAGGCCATCGGCGTGCATTTGCCGGCCGAACCGGTGTGTGGGGCATTCCACCGCCCCGGCGGCCAGTAAGCCCGTCACCAGCACCGACAGCGCCAGGGGATACGCTGCCGCCGGCGACACGGTCGGCACCTGCTGGGGCTGCAGCCCGGCAGACTCGGCATGGCCAAAGCGCGGCGCGATCGTCGTCGGGATGCTCAGGCGCAGCCGCCCTTGCTCGAACACCAGCAATTGCGCAAACCGCACCTCCAGTACGATCTCATCGCCCGGCTTGAGGTTGCCGATGTTGGCGGTGTGCAGCCCGTCGTCCAGCGCTTGCAGCATGACCGGCGCGTCACCGTCTGTGAGGGCGCGTTCGTAGGTGCGCTCGGCCTCTTGCTTGGCGACCACACGGCCTTCCATGCGGTCGTCGTTTAACTCGGACGCAAACCCCAGCAGCACCGCCTGGCTGGGCAGCGGGAAGGTGTAGACCACCTCCAGCAACTGGTCGCCGGTGTTGCGGTAGGTCTGGCGCACCGTCAACGCAAACAGCACGCCGTCCAGACGGCCGGAGGCTGCCACAACGGTCAGCACGGGCCTGGCGGCCTGATTGCCCACGCTGGTCAAGGCAAATTCTTGGCTGTCGTTGTTCACAGTTGTCCTCCCTGGGTCAAGAAAGCCGAAATCAAGTGCGGGTTGAGTCGCCCTCCGGCGCCTGGCCCGAACGCACGGCCCGGTACAGATCGGTCAGGCCGCGCACCAGTGCCCGCGCCTGTTCCGGCGACAGGCCGGCCCGCCCTGGCTCCAGGTGCAACTCCAGGCCGTCGGCCAGGGTGACCCGGCTCCACACCTCCACCGTTCCGGGCGTCACGGCTTTGGGCGGTGCATCCTCGGGCGCGCCATTGATCAGTTCTCGGATGCGGTCCAGGCTGAGCCCGGCATCGCTCCAGCGGCGTATCAGCAGCAACTGTTCGACATGCCGCCGCTCGTAAAAGGCGCCGCGCTTTGCACCCAGCGGCCTGCTGACCAGCCCTTGCTGGATGTAATAGCGCACCGTCCGAGTGGGCAGGCTGACCAAGGCGGCCACCTGCTCGATAGACAGGTGCTCCGCCAGGGAGGCTGCCGGGTCCTCCGGTGGGTTTTTGGCAGGATCGGGCGGTTTCTTGCGCATGGTTCATTTAAGTGCACCTTTAACGTACAGTCAAGTGGCAATTAAACAGTGTCATAAGTTGCTCTCAACCTTCATCTTTCGCTCAACCTGGCTGCAGCATCGATGGCCGAAGGCTCATGGCGTGACCCTGGTTTTAACCACAGCCCCGTTAAATGACTTGAAAGCACCGCATGAATTTCTGGCGACAGCGCAGGACGCTGATGTCTGTCGATAGCATCAACGTCACAACAACACGGAAAGATCGTCCAGATGGCGCGCCTATGCCCTGGCCTTGCACCCCGCACTGCCTTGACCGCCGGCGCCCACGCCGAACTCGACCTGCTGGAAACGCTGGAGCGGGGCCTGCCCGATGCCTTCACGCTGTTCCACAGCGTGGACTGGGCCAGGGTCGGTGATGACCGCGCCCAGCATGGCGAGGTCGACATCGTGGTGCTCAACCAGGCCGGCGAGGTGCTGTTGATCGAGGTCAAGGCTGGCGAGGTTGACTTCAGGCCAACGGGCATGTTCAAGGCCTACGGCGGAAGCGACAAAGACGTCGGTACCCAGTGCCGCCAACAGTACAGCGCCGTGCGGTCGCGCCTGGATCAGGCCGGACTGGCTGTCCACGTCAGCCACCTGCTGGTCTTGCCCAACGTGCGGGTGGCGACCGATACGGTTCAGTGGCCCCGTGCCCGCGTCGTCGACTGTGACGACATCGGCCAGGTCGTCTCCCGCGTGTTGCAACTGCTGGGCGTGGGCGTACCGCAGCCCGCACTGCTTGCGCGCGTCGAAGCCTTCTTCGCCAACCGCTTCCAGGTTGAGCTCGATGTCTCGGCGCTGTCGGGTCGGCTGCAGCAAGTCTCAACGCGGCTGTCGGCCGGCCTGGCCACCTGGGTGCCGCGCATCACCGCGCCATGCGGCGTCATCCGGGTGGTCGGCACAGCCGGCTCGGGCAAGACGCAGCTCGCCCTGCGCCTGCTGCGTGATGCCGATGCCGCGCAGCAGAAGGCCGCCTACCTCTGCTTCAACCGTGCGCTGGCCGACCACATGGCCATGGTGGCGCCAGTGCGCGTGCGGGTCGAAACCTTCCACGAGATGGCGTTGCGGCTTGCGCGGGCAGCAGGCACGCCGATTGACTTCAGCCAGCCCGAGACCTTTCGCGCCCTCGAAGTGCAAGCCGTTCAGGCGATGGAGCAGGCCGCGCCCGACCTCGACCTGCTGGTGATCGACGAAGTGCAGGACATGCAGCCGCCCTGGGTGCAGGCGCTGCTGGCGCGGGTCAAAGACGCCGGCCGCGTGGTGCTGATGGAGGACCCGGAACAGGCGCTCTACAACGACCGCGAGCCCTTCGAGGTGGTCGGCGCTGTGACGGTGGTCTCGCAGGAGAACTACCGCTCGCCTCGGACCCTGGTCGGCCTGATTAACCTGCTGGGCTTGACGGCCCAAGAGATCGTTGCGCTGTCGCCGCACCAGGGCGTGCTGGCGGACCCGCTGGTCTATGACACGCCCGAGCGCATCGCGGCACGCACGGTGACGGCGGTGGAGCGCTGCCTGGCGCTAGGTTTTGCATTGGCCGACATCGCCATCGTCAGTCTGCAGGGCCGCGAGCGATCGGTGCTGCAGCAACTGGACCGGCTGGGCCCCTGGTCACTGTCACGCTACACCGGCCGGTTTGACGAGGGTGGTTCTGCCATATGGACCACGGGTGACTTGCTGATCGACTCAGTTCGCCGCTTCAAGGGGCAGTCAGCTGCGGCAGTGGTGCTGACCGAGTGCGACCTGCCGGTGCTTGATCAACTGGGCCGCCGCCTGCTGTTTGTCGGCATGACGCGCGCGCGAATGCACCTGGAGTGGGTGGTCTCGCCGCGCACGGCCGACGCAGTCAGTCAAGCGACGCGGGCATGACCGGTTCGAACCCGACGCCCCACAACATATCTGGTACCCCCGTTCTGAGGGGGATCGCCGGCGTCGATTTGTCGTGCAAGCCCAATACCATAGGCGCACGCAGTGAGCCACTGACGGCGGAGACTCCATGGATCGAACCGAGCGGTTCTACAAGATCGAGATGATGATCCGTGCCCAGGGTTGCACCAGTTTTGAGCAGATGCAGGCCGTGCTGGAGGTGTCCAAGGCCACCCTCAAGCGTGACCTGCAGTACCTGCGCACCCGCATGGACGCGCCCATCGTTTATGACCGGATTGACAACAGCTACAAGCTTCAGGCTGACCCGCGTGACCAGCGCCAGGTGTCCCACCAACTGCCCGGCGTGTGGTTCAGCGAGCGCGAGATCCACGCCATGTTGACGATGCACCAGTTGATCCAGGGTCTGGATGCCGGCGGTGTGCTGGCCCGCCACCTTCACCCGATGCTCGACAAGTTGCACGGCATGCTGGGCGCCAGCGAGGCGGACCCTGACCAGTTGATGAAACGGGTCAAGATCGTCAATGCGGCCAATCGGCCGGTGCCCGTCAAGTGGTTCGAGCTGGTCGGTGATGCGCTGATGAAGCGGCTGCGGGTGCAGATGCGCTACCAGACCCGTGGGCGCAATGTGATGACCGAGCGCGAAGTGTCACCGCAGCGCCTGGTGCATTACCGCAGCACTTGGTACCTGGACGCCTGGTGTCACAAGCGCGACGGCCTGCTGCGCTTCGCGCTGGATTCGGTGGACCACGCCGAGGTCTTGACCAAGCGCGCCAAGGAGGTGTCGCTCAATACGGTGCAGGCCGAGATGGACGGCGGCTTCGGCATCTTCGCTGGCAACAATGTGCAATGGGCCACCCTGGTGTTCTCGGCCAGCGCGGCGGCATGGGTCAGCCGCGAGCAATGGCACGCTGAGCAGTTGGGGCGCTGGCTTGACGACGGTCGCTATGAGCTGAAGCTGCCGTTCACCGAGGAGACTGAACTGCTGATGGAAGTGCTTCGGCAGGGCGGGCAGGTCGAGGTGGTCAGCCCGGCGTCGTTGCGGACTTTGGTCGAGCAGCGTCTGCGCGAAGCACTCAAGGTCTACGCATGATGAAAGTCCTGATCGAAACCGGCCCGCCATCAGCTAGGCTCGGTGTAACAAAAAGAATCTAGGGAGTGTTGATGTCCATCGTCGATGGGGGTTTGTCGTGCCTGCTCAAAAGGGGCACCGATGGACTGGTTTGAACGTCTGACCGGATTCCGGGAAACCGGCTATGCCGACACACGGGCACAGCTCGCAATAGAAGGCCGGCAACTGGTGTCGAAGGTCAACGGCCAGCGCTACGGCATTGGAGATTTAGAGCTGGTGTCGTTGCAGACCCTGCGCGACCGGGTGCGGGCTGGCGATGCGCAGTCAGGTACGCTGTCCGTGCGCAATATCAGCGGCGACGTGCGCGCCCTGCATGCCGATCCCGAATTCGCTGGCGCGCTTTTCCAGGTGGCCTCGCAGTTCAACCTGCTGGAGATGGTGGGGCCAGACGTCACGCCCGAGCAAGGCGTCACTCGCTACCAGCACGACCGTACCCAGGGCCCGGCCTGTGCCATGGCCGCAGGCGCGGCCACGATCTACCGCAACTACTTTGCGCCGGTGGCGGGTGAGGCGGGTCAAACCCGAGACCGGCAGCTGGACGGCCTGGCCGACATCGGTACGGCGCTCGGCTCGGCGCTGGGGATGCCGGTTTCTGCGCTGTGGACGATGCGCAATGGCTATGCGCTGGGTACCGAGGCCGGGCTGGCCGCGATTGGTCAGCACCTTCGCGGTTTGGACGAGAACGGACGTGACGCGTTGCGCGCCACGGTGAGCATTGGCTTGCACAGCGATGTGGAGGTGACTGACGGCGATGTCCTGCCACGCCAAAGGGTGTCGCAGGCATTTTGCTCAGCGCTGCCGGTGGCGTATTCGCAGGTTCGGGCCGAACTCTGGCAGCCGTTTGCTCAACTGGTGCTGGAGGCTGCGTATGAGGCGACGCTGCTGGCTGCGCTGCTCATGCCCAGGCGGGATGCTCCACGCACCGTGTTGCTTACCCGGCTGGGTGGCGGCGCCTTCGGAAACGACGTTGGCTGGATCGACTCAGCGATGCATCGGGCGATGACACAAGTCCTGCAATTCGACTTGGATGTGCGCATCGTCAACTACGGTGCACCTTCGACGGCCATGCTCGGGCTGGAGCAGGCCTTTGTTGGGACAAGGGATGCAACCGGAAAATGATCAAATTCAGTAGCGCATCCAAAGCTGACATGCATTTTGTTGCCGTGTAGACGACGGGTGCGCAACGTAGTGGGATCAGCGCTGTCCTGGCGTCAATATCGCGACGCAATTCCGGCGGCGTAGTTCATTCCTCGTTCAACTCTGACGTCAATTGATGGCCGACAACCGTTTGCTCCAGAACCTGCTTCGCCTCCGAATCGCTGTCGGCCTGCTGGGTGAGAAGTCGCAGCATGCCTGGTGGACCACCACCTTTTTCGAGCCCAGAAGCCGCGCCTTTCTGGACCCGGTTTTCGTCCGCACGGCCCTGGCTGCCCAGTACAGCGGCGCGACCGAAGCCGCAAGGCGCGTCCACGACGCCGGTCTGGGTGTCGGCAATTTCCATCTTTTCCGCCTGCCCGAAGAGACCGAGCAGGACCTGCACTCGATGGTGCTGGATTGGTCGCGGTCCGGTCGCGAGCAGGCGCCCGTCGATGCGGCAGAGGCCCAGCTGACGCTCGAGCAGTTTGCCGTGGTCGGCGACGGCAACTCGCCCGGCCCCAGGCTGATCGGCCAGCGCTCGGCCCTCGACGACCTGGCCAATTGGCAGCAGGCCGCTGCCGTCTACCGCGACGCCTTCCAAGGCGGCTACCAGGCCTACCCGTACTTCGCGCAGGCATGAGCGCTCCCGCTCGGCCGCTCCGAAGGGAGCGCTCCGTCCCGCTTGGCGGGACCGCGCGCAGCGCGAGGGCGCGCAAATGAGCGACGCTCACCCCTACACCAGCCAGTTGCAGGCCGGGCTGGGCTTGGTGGACGAGACCAAGGCGCTGCTGTCGCTGTGGCAGCCGGGCATGTCGGCGCCGCAGCTTCAGGCCTTGGCGCTGTCGTCAGGGCAGTTCCCGAATGTCGCTGCCAGGCGGCTGCGCAACGTGGTGATCGAGTGCTTCGCGCCGCGCTACCTCGTTGATGGCACCCAGGCGTGGCAACCGGCCCGGGTCCTGAAGCGGCTGTTGCCCGCTCTGGCTGCGGCCGAGTTGCGGCAACTGCTGCTGGTCTACACCTGCCGGGCCAACCCCATCCTCGGCGACTTCGTCCGCACGGTGTACTGGCCGAGCTACGCGGCCGGCGCGGCCGTCATCGACAACGCATCGGCCAAGGCCTTCGTGCAGCGCGGCATCGATGACGGCAAGACCGCCAAGCGCTGGTCCGAGTCCACGGTTCGTCGCGTCGCGGGCTACCTCACAGGTTGCTGCGCCGACTACGGACTCATGGAGACCGGCACACGCCGGCAGCGCCGCTTACTGTCGTTCAAAACCGCCGGCTCGGTGGTGGCGGTGCTCGCACACGACCTGCACTTCACGGGCGTGGCCGACAACGCCTTGCTGGTGCATCAGGATTGGCGCCTGCTCGGGCTCGACCGTCAAGAGGTGCTGGAAGAATTCCGCCGCCTGTCCCTGCAAAACCTCTGGATCGTCCAGGCCGCAGGCGATACCGTCCGCATCGGCTGGCTGCAACACGACATGGAGACTGTCTGCGATGTCCTCGCTCAAAGCTGATTTCGACGAACTGCGCAACCGGGTGCGCCAGGGCCGCGACCTGGGCCATGCCGGCTTCGAGCCCGTCTACTACCTGGTCTTCTCGCCCAGCCAGATCATCGAGGCCAAGCGCCAGACGCCCGCCTGGGTGGCGCGCCTGCAGCTCGATGGCTTCCAGGTCACCGTGTTCTCGCTCGCCCAGGCCATCGAGGACATCCTGTCGGCAGACACCCGCCGTGGCATCTGGGCCGCCGCCGATGGCCGTGCGCCGCTGGCCTGGTCCAAGATGAACGACTCACTGACCAACGCCGTCACCGGGCCGCAAGGCCTGCTGCCGAAGATCGAGGCGCAACTGGCTGCCCTGGAAGGCCAGAACAATGCGCTGTTGCTGATGACCGACCTGGAGGCGCTGCACCCCTACCTGCGCATCGGCACGATCGAGAGCCAACTCATCGGCCGCTTCCATGTGCCCACGGTCTTCCTGTATCCGGGGCTGCGCACCGGTCGCACCGGGCTGCAGTTTCTCGGCTTCTATCCCAGCGACGGCAACTACCGCTCCGTCCACGTCGGCGGCTGACCGCCCGCGCCCGCTGCCCGCCACTGACCCACAGGCCCCCCATGACGACGATCCACTCCCTTTTCGACCCGGCCAAGAGCATCGACCGACCCATCGAGAAGGTCATCACCTACGCCAGCGTCCAAGAGGCCAAGCTCAAGGCCGAGATCTCCGAGTACGTGGTCACCGACAACATCGAAGAGGCCTTCCGCAGCCTGCTTTCCCGCATGGGCGATGCGATGGACGCTGGCGGCGAGAACGAGGTCGGGGTCTGGGTCTCGGGCTTCTACGGCTCGGGCAAGAGCTCGTTCACCAAGTACCTGGGCTTCGCGCTCGACCCGGCGATCAAAGTCGACGGCCTGCCGTTCCTGAAGCACCTTCAAGACCGGTTGCACAAAGCGCCGACCAAGGCGCTGCTGTCAACCGTCGCGCAGCGCTTCCCAGCGGCGGTGGTGATGCTCGACCTGGCCAGCGACATGGTGGCCGGGTCCACCATGGAGGATGTGTCCACGGTGCTGTACTACAAGGTGCTGCAGTGGGCCGGCTACTCGCGCAACCTGAAGGTCGCCGCGCTCGAGCGCCGGCTGGAGAAAGACGGCCGCTATGCCGACTTCAAGACCCGGGCTGAAGCAGCTTTGCCGGGCGTGCCCTGGCAGGACATGCAAAACGACCCGCTGGTCGTCGATGACCTGATCCCCCGCATCGCGCACCAGATGTACCCGGCGCTGTTCACCTCGCCCACCTCGTTCACCTCCAGCACCGAAGGCTTTTTTCAGTTCGAGGACCAGCGCGTCCAGGAGATGCTCGACCTGATCCGCGAGCGCAGCGGCAAGCAGCATGTCGTCTTCGTGCTCGACGAGGTGGGCCAGTACGTGGCGGCCCGCGACAACCTGATCCTCAACCTCGACGGCCTGGCCAAGAACCTCAAGCGCCTGGGCGACGGCAAGGCCTGGATCATCTCGACTGCGCAGCAAACCTTGACCGAGGACGACCCGCGCGCGGCGCTCAACTCGGCCAAGCTCTACAAGCTCAAGGACCGCTTCCCGATCCAGATCGATCTGGCGTCCAGCGACATCCGCGAGATTTGTCATCGACGCCTGCTGACCAAGCCTCCTGCTGGCGAGGCCACGCTGGGCGCGCTGTTCGACGCCCAAGGCCCGGCGCTGCGCCAGCACATCAAGCTCGAAGATGCCCGTTTCTACGAAGCCGGCCTCAACCGCACCAGCTTCATCCAGCTCTACCCCTTCTTGCCGGCGCACTTCGACATCCTGCTGCACCTGTTGGGCGCGCTGGCCAAGTCCACCGGCGGCCTGGGCCTGCGCTCGGCCATCAAGGTGGTGCAAGACGTGCTGCGCGGAGAGGCCGGCCGCACTGGCCTGGCCAGCCAGCCGGTCGGCACCCTGGTGACCACTGCCACGCTCTACGACGAGCTGGAAAAGGAGATCCGGCGGTCCTTCGACACCATCCACCAGGCCGTCAGCAAGGTGCAAGAGCGGCACTTTGACAAACCGCTGCACGTGGCTGTGGCCAAGACGGTGGCGGTATTGCAGATCCTGTCCAACCTGCCCGTCACGGCCCAGAACATCGCCGCGCTGCTGCATGCGGGTGTTACTGCCGCGCCGCAGACCGATGCCGTCCGCGCGGCCATCGACGACATGCTCAAGGATCCTTTCGTGCCGCTGGGTGAGCGCGACGGCCAGATCGTTTTCCTGAGCGACCGCCTGCTCACCATTGAGCAAGAACGCGGCCAGCTTGCGTTGCGCCGGATGGACGTGCAGCGCCACTTCAACGAGGCGCTGCGCGACGTGTTTGACCCGCTGCCCAAGGTGCTGCACGAAGGCTCGCTCACGGTAACCGCCGGGCTGAAAGTACGCACCGGTGGCACCGTCGCCAGCCAGGCAGGTGAGGGCAACACCATCCAGACGGTGGTCGAGTTCGTTGAACCGACCGAGTACGACAAAGCGCGCAACACCCTGGTCGACGACTCGCGCGACCGCAGCAACCAGCACACCATCGGCCTGATCGCCCGCATCGATCCCGCGCTCGAAGAGCTGGTCAATGAGGTCTTCCGCAGCCACCGCATCGCCGACCAGCACCGGCTGGACGCAGCCCAAGAGGTCAAGGACTACTGCCGCGACCAGCTCGACCGTGCCGCCGCGCTGTCGCGCCGCCTGCAGGCCGGCATCAAGCAAGCGCTGCAGGCCGGCGCCTTTGTCTTTCGCGGCCAGGTCACCGCCATCACCGCGCTAGACACCGAACTGCTGGACGCCGCCCGCAAGCTGCTAGCCCAGGTGGCCGGCCAGGCCTATGACCGCTACCGCGAGGCCAACGTCCGGGTTGAGACCGACACCGCTGAGCGCTTCTTGCGCGCCGCCAACCCGGCCGCCATCGGCAGCCAACTCGACAAGCTGGGGCTGGTGCAAACCCTCAACGGCCGCGCCACCTTCAAGACCGACCACCCGGCCATCGTCAGCATCCGCGACCACATCGACCGCCAGGGCACGGTAGACGGCGCCCGGCTGTCGGGCCACTTCGGCGCGCCACCCTTTGGCTGGTCGCCCGATACCGTGCGCTACATCGTCGCGGCCATGCTGTGCGCCGGCGAGGTCAAGCTCAAGATCTCAGGCCGCGAGGTCAGCACCGCCGGCCAGCACGCCATCGACGGGCTCAAGTCCAACAACAGCTTTCGCACCGTCAGCATCTCGCTGCGCCAGGAGCGGCCGTCCATGGACACCCTGGCCCGCGCAGCCCAGCGCCTGAGCCTGCTGGTGGGCGACACGGTGATCCCGCTGGAGCAAGAGATCAGCAAGGCCGCCGCCCGCCACCTGCCGCGCTTCCAGCAAGACTACGCGCCGCTGCAGGCCCGGCTGAGCGCGCTGTCGCTGCCCGGCCCCGACCGGGTGCAGGCCCTGGTGCAGCAGATGGCCGACCTGTTGTTCAGCGATGCGTCCGACGCCACCAAGCTGCTGGGCGCCGAGACCTCGGCGCTGCACGACGACCTGACCTGGGCGCAGGAGGTCAAGACCGCCCTCGACCAGGGCCTGGAGGCCACGCTGCGCACGCTGCTGGCGCACCGCCGCGAGATCGAATCACTGCCCGACACGGGGGTGCCCGGCACGCTGCGTGCCGAGGTGGCCGATGACCTGCAGCAACTGGCCGAGCGCCTGGCCCAACCCGACTTCTCCCGCCACGGGCCTGACTTTTCGTCGCTGTTGACCCACATCGAAGCCCGCGTGCGCGACGCCGCCCTGCTGCAAACCGGGCAACAACAACAGCGCCTGAAGGACGGCGTTGCCGATCTGCAGCACCTGCCAGGCTGGACCGAGCTGACCCAGGAGGAGCGCGGCGGCACGGTGGCCCAGGTCGAGCAGCTCGCGCTGGAGGCCTCACCGGACTTGGCAGGACTGCGCCGACTGTTGGCACGCGAATACGACATCACCATGACTGTCGACCAACTCAAGCGCAACGTGCAAGACCAAGGCCAACAGCGCCGGCTCCAGCGAGTGGCCGATCAAAGAGGCCATACAGGTGGAACTGGTCCGTTGAGGCTTTCGAAGGCTATCGCCGTGCCGGCCAAGCTCACTTCGGCGGCCGATCTGGACTCGCTGATTGCGCTTTTGTCGGAGGTTCGTGCCGAATATTCGAACTATGTAGAAATCGAAATCAGTTTCAACCTCGGCGCTGCATAGGCCAGATCCAGTCCGCAAGGGAAAACGCGCATGAGCCTTTCACTCGAAGCCAAGACGCAAGTTGACCAAGTTGCCGGTGATTCACTCGGCCTAATGGACCGCGTGGCCGCCATCGCCAGCGCCGAGTTGCATCGGGGCAGCTACGGCGCGGCTTCACTGACTGGCGGCAACACGTTTACCGCGGCCAGGACCGCGCCGTCACTCGCCGACATCAGCATGACGAACATGGCAGCCAACAGGCGTCTGACCGAGGAGCCTGCCATTGCCCGCGTCCTGGTCGAGGGCCAGGACGGCAAGCGCGACGTCTACTTCATCTGCCGCGCCACACCGGTGACCGGCTCTGGCGCGTTGTTGGCAAGCTACACCTCACCGGTCGGGCGATTGGCAGCCCTGCCAGTCGGTGCGGACCTCCGTCTGCCCAACGGTCGTGTCGTTGAGGTGATTGAGCGCATGCACCTTCGGCCCCGCAGAACGGGCGAGGGTTGGGATTCACAGAATTCGGTCTACGAGGGCGAGCACGTTGGTCCCATCACGATTGAGTCCCTGCGTGAATTGCTGCGCCAGGTGGTCGAGCCTGACAAAGTTGAGGACCTTCTGAGCCGGATCCTGGCCGACGAGCAGGCGGCCGCCAATATCGTCGATGGCATCCGCCGCAGCCTCATCACCAAGATGGGCCTGCGTGACCAACCGGTGCTTGACCAGTACCAGGACGAGATCTTTCGACTCCCGCTCAACCAGCGTTTGCTCATTCTTGGGCCGCCCGGCACCGGCAAGACCACCACGCTGATTCGCCGTCTGGGCCAAAAGTTGGACGTTGCGGTGTTGCCGGAGGATGAACAGCGCGTGGTCAGCAGCGCCAGCCAGACCACGGGCTTGGCGCACGAGCAAAGCTGGCTGATGTTTACCCCCACGGAATTGCTCAAGCAATACCTGAAAGAGGCCTTCAACCGAGAGAACGTCGCCGCACCCGAACAGCGCCTCAAGACCTGGAGTGATTACCGGCGCGAACTGGGTCGCAACACGATGGGTTTCCTTCGCACATCCACCAGCAAGGGGACCTTCACGCTCAAAGAGGCTGCGACCACCTTGCGCGATGACGCGCGAGCCAAACCCACCGACTGGTTCAGCGATTTCGATGGCTGGCAGCGCCAGGCCTTCATCGCTGAGCTCCAGCAGTCCGCCTTGCGCCTGTCTGGCGGCGTGGCGAGTCCAGTGGTGACCTTAGGGCGGCGTCTGGGCGCGGTGCTGGACAGGGCAACCCCCACCGCCATGGCAGACCTGTTTCTTGAACTCGCTGCCGAGGTTCCAGTGTTGCAGGCCCTGTCCAGCGAACTCAAGGCCGCGTGTGACGCCAAGGTCGATGCCGCCTTGAACCTGGCCATCAACCGCGATGAGCAGTTCATCGGTGACCTGTCCGAGCTGCTGGATCAACTCCGCCAGGCTGCTGATGCCGAAGAACTGGATGACACAGACGAGCTTGAAGGCGAGGACGACGATCTGGCACCCGCCAGGACAGGTCGCAGCGCGACTATCTCGGCCTTTCAACGCGTGGTCCGTACCCAGGCCCGCGCAGTGGCGGCCAAGCGCAGCATCAACAAAGCATCGCGCAACGCCAAGATTCTCGATTGGCTGGGCGCCCGCACGCTCTCCAGCTCCGATCAGGTCGCAGTAGGTGGCCAATTGTTGGTATTGGCAGCCGCTCGGCGCTTCGTCAATCCGATCAAGCGTTACCTGGACAGGATGCCAACGCGCTACCGCGCCTTCCGCCGTGAGGCACAGGAAATTGAGGCCTGGTATCAGGCTGACGGGTTCGCTGCCGCCGATCTGCACCCACTGGAACTGGACGTGTTGCTGCTCAGCAGCCTGCGCGCGGCTGGCGAGATGCTGGCCCGGCCCACTATCGCGCGACGGGTGGACGAAGCTTATTGGTCGGCCCTGAAGACGGTTCAGGGCCTTTATAAGCACCAGATCTTGGTCGACGAAGCGACCGACTTCTCGCCCATCCAACTGGCCTGCATGGCCGCGCTGGCGCACCCGCAGTTGCGCTCGTTCTTCGCCTGTGGCGATTTCAACCAGCGCCTGACCACCTGGGGCAGCCGGTCCATTGCCGACATGCACTGGGTGCTGCCCGACCTATCCATCCGTGAGGTCAGCGTCACCTACCGCCAGAGCCGGCAGCTCAACGAGCTTGCCCGCGCAATCATTGAGCAACTCGGCGGCACCGAGTCCCATGTCAGCCTGCCTCCGCATGTGGACAGCGAGGGCAAGCTGCCCGCATTGCGCGAGCAGGCTGTTGACGTCGCTGGTGCAGTCACCTGGCTGGCCGAGCGCATTGCAGAAATCGAGCAGTTCGTCGAGCAATTGCCGTCCACTGCCATCTTCGTCAATGCCGAGACCGATGTGCAGCCGCTGGCCGACGCGCTCAACGACGCGCTGGAGGACAGCAACATCCGCGTCGTGGCCTGTCCCAAGGGACAGGTCATGGGCCAAGAGAACGATGTCCGGGTCTTCGACATTCAGCACATCAAGGGCCTGGAGTTCGAGGCGGTCTTCTTCATCGGTATCGACCGCCTGGCTGCCAGCCATCCGGCGCTGTTCGACAAGTACCTGTACGTGGGCACTACCCGCGCCGCCACCTACCTGGGCCTGACCTGCGACGGCGACTTGCCGCCCGTTATGGAGCCCTTGCGCACCCACTTTGCGGCGGACTGGACGCCCCGCTGAATCCAGCGACCCCAAGACATGGCCTTCGACCAACCCACCCGCAACCGCCTGCAGAAGTTCGTCAACGACGCGCGCCGCCTGCTGGAGCAGGAGTTCACCCGTCAGTTGCAAAACGAGTACGGCCTGGACCCCACCAGCGGTAGCGTGGCCGGGCTGGACAGCCTGCGCCACCTCGACGATGCCGGCCGCGAGACCGCCCGCATCCTGCGCGCCACGCTGGCCCACTACCAAGCCAGCGAGGCGGTCGATACCCGCA
>Ga0105047_10009046_pt1 | contig 16476 bp, 13 predicted proteins | sample MAT04_FD_78384 | JGI IMG/M metagenome (GOLD analysis project Ga0105047, IMG submission 78384) | Freshwater microbial communities from Lake Fryxell liftoff mats and glacier meltwater in Antarctica - MAT-04 (megahit assembly) | ecosystem: Environmental > Aquatic > Freshwater > Ice > Liftoff...
AATGCAAAATGCAAAATGCAAAATATAAAATGCAAAATCGAAGACGATTCTCGCATCACGTCGACGGCGTTGTTCTCCCGATTTTGCATTTTGCATTTTGCATTTTCTATTTTGCATTCTCTTCAATTCCGCAATCTGCCGCTTCTCACAGTCAACTCATCCTGAACGTGCTGTCATGAGCATCGAAACTATTGATCAGCCGTCACCCGCCGAAACGTCCGGGCAGCGGCCTCCCGCGATCGACGTGGTCGATATCGTCCACTCGTTCAAAGGCCGGCGGGCGTTAGATCATGTCTCGTTTCAGGTGCAGCCCCATTCGCTGCATGGGTTCGTCGGCCCGAACGGCGCGGGCAAAACCACCACGCTGAAGATCGTCTGCACGCTGCTGCGGCCCCAATATGGCGAGGCCCGCGTCTTCGGCCGCGATGTCGTTGAAGATCAGAAAGCCGTCCGCAAACGAATCGGCTTCATGCCCGATCATTTCAGCACCTATCGCCAGATGACTGTCACCGAATACCTCGATTTCTTCGCCGCGGCCTATGGCCAGCCGTTCGCGAAACGAACCGAGGTGATCGACCAGGTGCTCGACCTGACCGATATGGACAAACGCCGCGACGACATGATCAGCGGGTTATCGCGCGGGATGCAGCAGCGGGTCTCGCTGGCCCGCGTCCTCATCAACGATCCCGACGTGCTGCTGCTCGACGAACCAGCGTCCGGCCTCGATCCGCGGGCCCGCATCGAACTCATGGAAATTCTCAAAGCCCTCAAAAGCATGGGCAAAACTGTCTTCATCAGCTCGCACATCCTGAGCGAACTCGCCGAACTGTGCGACAGCGTGACGATCATCGACCGGGGAAAAGTCAAATACTCCGGCTTGATGAGCCAGTTGCTGACCAGCACCGAAGAACATCCGACGTTCCGCCTGACCGTGGCGGGCGAACCGGCGGCGGAAGTCGAGGCGCAACTCCGCGCGCTGCCGGGGATTGTCAAAGTGGAACGCATCGAAGCCCGGCCCGAATTTCGGCTCTCTTACGATGCCTCGCTCACCAGCACCAACCAGATTCTCGCCGCGCTGCTCGGATTGAACATCCCGATTCAGGGGTTTGCGGAAGACCGCCGGCATCTCAACGAAGCCTTCATGGATCTGACGGCGAAGGGAATCCGCTGATGTGGACCGGCATTTCCGCCCTGCTGGCCCGTGCCATGCAGCTCGACGCCCGTAAGCTCTGGACGCACCTGTTTCGGCTCGCGTTCGTCCTGTTCATCTACGGCTCACTGCTGATGGCGCAGCTGCAATCGATGTCGTTCGGCGCGCCGGGTCTCTATTTCCTGCAAAACATTGTGTTCTTGAACGCGGTATTCATTTCGCTGGCGGGTGTCAGCTTCTTCTCCTCGGCGATCACCGAAGAGAAGGAAGAGAAAACGCTCGGCCTGTTGCAGATGGCGGGCATCGGGCCGATGAGTGTGCTGCTCGGCAAGTCGACCAGCCGCTTGATCCAGGCCTTCATGCTCCTGCTCGTGCAGTTTCCCTTCACACTGCTGTCGATCACACTTGGCGGCGTGACCATGCACCAGGTCGCGGCGGCGTATGCGGCGCTCGCGGCGTTTCTCATCGGCCTGGCAAACCTTGCTCTCTTCTGGTCAGTCGTGTGCCGCCGGACCGGCAGCGCGGCCGGGCTGACAACCCTGATGCTGGTGATGTACGTCATCGCCCCGTTTGTGGCGCAGGGACTGATGAGCGAACTGCAAATCAGTTGGAGTTGGTCGGCCAAGGTGTGGTGGCAAGGCTCGGTCTTGTGGGTCTTGCGCATCATCAGCGAGTCCCAGGTTTTTCTGCGGATCACTGAAGTGATGCAGACCAGTTTCGCCGCGGCCACGCTCGACACCACCGAACTCAATCCCTCGTGGTGGAGCATCATCCGCTTTTACGGCCGCATGGTCCTCAGCACGCAGGTGATCACCAACACGCTGTTCGGCATCTTCTGTTTCCTCTGCGCCAGGCTCGCCTATGGTCCCTGCACTCAGGATGTCGACCAGTTGACCGATACCCGCGGGCTGGTGCTGAAATCCTCCAGTCGGATGAAAATGTTCAGCGCCGGCCGCTGCTGGGGCAATCCGCTCGTCTGGAAAGACTTTCATTTCCTCACCGGCGGCTATTCGATGGCCATCGTCAAATGGTTCCTCTACGGCGGTCTGCTCTTTGCGATTATTCTGTTTCAATATTACGGCGACTATCGCTGGCGTGGCGGCGACATCGACTGGGAATCCGCCGTGGGCGTTTTCGCGATGACACTGGTCGCCTTTCTAGTGATCGAAGCCAGCCTGTACGCCTCGCGCATCTTTCACGATGAAATCCGTTTGCAGACCATGTCTTCCCTGCTGATGCTGCCCCGGTCGGTGGCGTATCTGGGCTACTCCAAAGCGCTCGGCTGCCTGCTGGGGCTGTTTCCCGCCGCATTCTGGCTGCTGTTCTGCGGGGTCTTCGCGCTGCTCGCCGGTTGGTTGACCGGCCCTTATGTCGACCCTGTGACCGACCTCGTGCTGAACCCCGGTTTGTGGGGCACGCTGCTCACCATCAGCGTCTTCCTGCACCTGACGACGCTCCTCTCGCTGTTCGTCAAATGGGGCGCGCTGCCCCTCGCCATTTTGATCATGATGATGATGACCTGCACCTGCCCGATGATCGTCGGCGTCGCGGGCATGCTGATTCAATCCGTCAACGACGACGCCGGCCTCATCGTCGCCACCCTCGTGATGATGCTGATCAACCTCGTGGCCTCGTTCGTCCTGCAAATGATGATCGGCGCCCGCTTGCAGGAAATCGGCTCGAAGTAACGCGGAACAATCTCACGCAGAGGCGCGGAGATCGCGGGGAAATCGTAAGACGAATAACAGGCATGGATGCTGTCGGTAAGTAACGACAGCTTATGACTCAGACTCCTTGATCCTTCCCAGATCCACTTCATCTGGGATTTCTCCGCGATCTCCGCGCCTCTGCGTGAGATCACTTCCGTTCTTTGATCACATCCCGCAGCGTCACTTCAATCGACGCGCAGATTGTCGCCAGCGGCAGATCGTTTTCGTCTTCACCAAACGGGTCCTCGATCTCCACGCCAATTTCTTCGATCCCGAAAAAGACGTAACTCGTCAGCAGCACAGCCAGTGGTGTATCCCACCCGAATCGTGGCATCAGCGCGAACGGCAGCGTGAAGAAGAAAAAGACCAGCGCGCGGCGCAAATGAACCGTGTACGCATACGGTAACGGTGTGGCCCGAATGCGCTCGCAGCCTCCCAGATAGTCGATCAACAATTGCACATTTTGATCCAGCATGCCCATTTGATAGCTGTCGATAGAGCCGCGCTGCCGCGCTTCATCGAGCAGAAACGTGATCCGCCGGGCGATCGCGAGCGGCACATGCTCGGCGTCGAAAATCTCCTTGACGACATCCGGCGGCAGTTCATCAAAAATCGGGCCGTACTCTTTCACACCACGCAACCGGGACATCGCCGACCACGGAAAGGCGATGGTCCACAACACAATTTCCCGCACCGTCTGTGGTTCTTCCGCGAGCAACGTCGTCGTCAGCCGCACGAGATTCCGCGTCTCGTTGACAATCCCGCCCCACAGCTTCCGGCCCTCCCAGAACCGGTCGTACGACGAGTTCGTGCGAAACACCAGCAGCAGCCCCATCGCGCCACCCACCAGCACATGGCAGGTCTCCGGAATCGCGATGTTATGCACATATTCCGGCACATAGACGTGGCCCCGGAATTCATTGCCGGCCAACTCATACAGCGTGGTGATTGCCACGGCCCACAGTACCGTCAGGCTCACGCGGCCGAGAATCTCGCGGACCATCGACCCCTGAATATCAAACAGATGATCAGTCCAGCGATGGGGATCGTAATTCATCATGGGCGCGATGTTCTCACAATGTCAGGAAGCCCAGGGGTTGCAACCCCTGGGGCGTCGTCAGCGATACACCACCCGGTTCGCGCTCAACTGCTTCAACCGTTCCACATCAATCTCAATCCCCAATCCCGGCGAGGTCGGGATTTCGAGAAAGCCTTCCGTATCGATCTTGAACGGCGTCTTCACGAGTTGCTCGATATACACGCACGGCGTGAGATACTCGACATACTTCGCGACCGGGATCGATGCCACGAACTGCAAGTCGGCTGCCAGTCCCACCGCCGTGTTCCACCCATGCGGCACGACCATGATGTTGTGATCATACGCCGACCAGGCAATCTTGCGATGCTCGCTGAGACCCCCGTTTTTCGTGCAGTCGGGCTGCAAAATGTCGACGGCTCGCTTCTCAATCCACGGCTGAAACGCTTGCCGACGGGTGAGAACTTCCCCACCCGCGATGGGCACCGGAGAGACTCGCGTCAGTTCCGCATAGCCATCAATGTCATCCGGCGGCAGCGGTTCTTCAAACCAGACGATGTTGTAATCGGCCAGCATCTTCGCGGTGTTTTTCGCCCAGTTCACCCCATGCGGCCAGAACTGCTCGCTCCCCCCCGCATCGACCATCAAGTCGACATCATCACCCACCGTTTTGCGTGCCGTTTTGACGAGCAGTTCATCAAACTGGCGATCCCGCCGGCCGAACGGCCGCCAGCCCATCTTGATCGCCTTGAACCCGCGATTCACCGTGTCGCTCAGCATCTTCTTTAACGTATCCGGTTCATCAAACAGCGTCGAACCATACGGCTTGATTCGCTGGCGGTAGTTGCCGCCGAGTAGTCGCGACACCGGCTGCCCGCAGATCTTGCCCATCAAATCCCACAACGCGAGATCGAGGCCGCTGATCGCATGTTCGACCGATCCGCCGCGGCCTTGCCAGAACGACGACTGCCGCAGCGTCTCCGTCACCCGCTCCGGCTCAACGGCTGATTCCCCTTGGAGCAGCGGCCATAGCAGTTCGACCGCCCCATCGACGAGCTTGCCCGACGTGAAGCAGCTCCCCCAGCCGATCTGCCCGGAATCGCTGGTGACGGAAATCAGCGTATGCAGATTCTCCGCCGGCTGATGCCCCTGCGGCCACCCGCCGTCGACCGTGCCGCCGACGAGCGGGATGACTTCGACTTCGATGATTTTCATGTATTCTCTCTTTCCTGACGAGCGGGGGGCGTCAGCCCCCTGATTGCGGTCTCCGTGTCCTTAAGCCAACACCGCGAATTATCTTGGCACGCACAATCAAGGGGCTGACGCCCCCCGCTCGGAAATCAAAATCCATCACAACCGCGAAATCCGATACCCCGCATGCTCCGGCGTGAACAGTTCCGGTAGGAACTTCACGCCGATGCCCGGCCGCGTTGGCAGCGCGATGTGACCATTCTCAATCTTCGGCGGCTCGTCGATGAAGTGCGGGTAGAGCGTGCTGATGTGGGCCCGCACGCTTTCCTGATAGCACACATTCGGCACCGCCGCCGTCACATGCACGCCCGACAGCAGCGTCAGCGGGCCGGTGCAGTCGTGCATCAGTGTGGGGACGTTGAAGACCTGGGCGAACTCCGCCGTCCGCTTCGTCTCGCTGATCCCCCCCACCCACGTCGGATCGGCCATGATGTAGTCGGCTCCACGGCCGACGAGAATCTGCCGGTAATCATCCCGGCTCACGAGCATCTCACTGACCGCGATCGGCACGCCGGCCTTATCACGGAACTCGGCGATGGTGTCCGCGCTGTCGGGCTTGATCACATCTTCCAGCCACATCGGTTTAATGTCACGCAGCGCCTGCGCGATGCGGATCGCGGCCGGGAGCGAGAAGAAGCCGTGCCCGTCGATGGAAATCTCAATCGCCATGCCGACCTTCTCGCGAATTTTCTCCAATGGCTTGATCGCGGCGATCAGATCATTCCACGGGACGCGATGGCCGCCATGCTCCTGATAAATGCGGTCGAACGGCCAGACTTTCATGCATTTGTAGCCGAGCGACAACAATTCCTCAGCGAGTTCCGCCGGCTTATTGACGCTCTTCCAGTTGTCTTCGAGCGGCCCATCCTTGCCAAGATCACCATGCCCCGGCCAGCCCTGCCGGTCAATCGCGTCCTTCGGCAGCAATCCATACGACGGCCCGCCGGAACTGTTGTAGACCGGAATCGCATCGCGGACCGCACCGCCCAGGAGCTTGTAAATCGGCAGTTTCGTCAACTGGCCGAGGATATCCCACAGCGCGACATCCATCGCCGAGATCGCCCGCATTTCGGTGCCACGGACTCCGAACGCCGTGCAGCGGTCGTAGAAGAACCGCCAATGACTTTCAATCGCCGTGGCATCCGACCCGAGCAGCCGGCGGGCCATCCAATCATGAATCATGCTCGCGACAGCATGCGGAATGTAATACGTCTCCCCATGCCCGATCACCGGTTCGCCGTCGACCGTGGCATCGGTATGCAGCCGCAGCATGACGTAGCCGGGAAAGCGGTCATCCGGGATCAGCGTCTCCACCGCCGTAATCCGCGGCCCATTCCGGTAGACGTGCTGCTGATGGAGGCTGGATGCGCGTTTGGTGTAATCGGTCATGCGAGGCTTTCGATCTTAGCCCCGGCCGGGGCGGCAGATTGTAGCCCCAGGCGTCAGCCTGGGGTGACGGGTCGTCAATAAATGAAGCCCCGGAGGGGCGACAGAAGTTTCGTGTTCAAGCACAAAACTCTATCGCTCTTGCGGAGCTGCGACAATCGAATCGACTGCGAAGCTCAACGGCCCAGCACATCGTGTGCGTTACGTTGGCGTCAATTGTGGCGTGCTGAGATACTCGCGCACTTCGAGCTGCATGCGATCGAATTCGGCCAGAAATCCACTGGCAGACAGTCGATAATTGACGGGATTGGTTTCGACGCGCCGCAACATGGCCAACTGACCCTGCAGCCAGCGGATTCGCTCCAAGGCGACTTGAAGCTGCTCATTATCTTGAATCATTGTCATGGCAACATGATCTCCACTATGCCGCGCAGTCTTGGCGTTCGTTTGCGCTACAGAGTGGATGGTCAGGGACGGTATTCGTTCTCAGCCTCGTAAGGGGCGGCAGATTGTAGCCCCGGGCGTCAGCCCGGGGTGGCGAGTCAAATCAATTGAAGCCCCGGAGGGGCGACAGAATCTTATCGACGCACATCTTTCGGAATTCACGCTATCGCGTCAACCGTTGCGACGCGAGGTATAATTACTCGCCTGGGCAAATCTTGCGACTTTCGCATTAGAAAGCGGCAACCGAAATGATCGAAGAATCCAAATATTGGCCATTTCCGTTCAAGCCAGAAATTGAATGGAATAAGTTCGACAAGGATTTTATCGAATTCATGAAATTTGCTTACGACTGTGGCTACCACCCCCGCACTAATCACAGTCACAACGTCGTTGAAGCCGAAAATTCTTCGGGGCGAGACGCTTTCTGGGTATTCCGCGGAGTTCGAAACGGATGGGAACCTTGGCTCAACGACACAGGCCGTTCCGTGCGACTGGGGCCGTATTATAAATTACCGTTGGGCGAGAGCGCGTGCGTTTGTGTGAGGCCCCCATTTCGAGACGTCGGATACTTTACAGTGGAGTGGTTGTGCGGAAGAACGCTCGAATTGATCTTGGATGAGTACGATTTCGTGGCAGCATCACCCTCGGGGATTGTTCGACGGCGATTGTCGGTAGAGTCCAAATCCAATGAGACCGCAAGTTGGACCGTTTATCGCCAGGACGATCCGGGTAACACCTTCGTCGTCGCGATGGGACTGACGCGTGATCAGGTGGACGCGCTCGTGTTGGAGATGGAGGCTCGCGGGCACAAACAGATGTATTGGGCGGAGCAAATGTTCCGCTAAGCGCAAGCGAACTGCGGTTACGCCATCTTCAAAATCTCCGTCGCCACGCCGGCGATTTTATTTTCCGCCAGCGTGATGTCCTTCGTGTCCGCGCCGATCCGAATCCCAATCCGCTGCTCGGCCCCGCGCGTTTCCTGGATGTCGTTCTGGCGGATGGTCACCGACTCCGTGCCGCCTTGCACGTCGATGGCAGCGGCGTCCAGCGGGCCGCTGTTGATCAGCGTGTTTTCTTCAATCAGGTTGCGGTGCGCGCAGAACGTGGGGCCGCGCTCGGGGCGGAACAGCACGGCGACTTGGCCGCTGTTTTTCACAACATTCTTGCGGACGATATTGTCGGTGTCGCGATGACCGAGCGAGATGCTGGTGACGTTGCCGTCGAGTTGATTCCCCTCCGCGATGCCGTACTTCACCCCCCAGCAGAAGAAGATGCCGATGTTGTTTCGTTCGATGGTATTATTCCGCATGATGGGCCGCTGCGAGCCGGAGCCGGGGTGCATGCCGAGGCCCGTGTGGTCGTGGCTGTGGCAGTTCTCGACCAGCACATCGTGACAGATTTGCCAACTCAGCCCGTCGCCGTTGTAGTTGCGGGCCGTCACGCCGCGTATGGTCACGTCGTGGCAGTCTTGCAGGAAGACGCAGCCGGCGTAGTTGCCGTCGAGGTTCTCGTTGTTTTTCTTGTTGCCATCCAGACAAATATTCTCGATGACGAGGTTTTCAATCTCTTCGCCGGTGAGCAGCGGGAACAGCGACCAGCAGGTGGAGTCGCCCATCTGCCAGTAATTCTGCCGCAACGCTTTGTCGAGCTTGAACCGGTTGCCCGACCGGGCGACCAGCGTGCGCTTTAGAACTTCCTGCCCGCCGTTGTGTGGGTTTTTCGTGCGGAGACAGATACTGTCGCCGACTTCAAACCCCTGCGCGTCTTCCAGCGTGATTTCCTGATCGTACCAATCGGAATCGCTGGCGAGCTTTGTCGAATGTGACGGCTGCTTGATGAGCAGCGAATCTTCGCCGCTGCCGAGAATCCGCACGTTGGACTTCAACCAGACCGAGCCACGGAGTTTGTACTCCCCTGGCAGAATTTTCACCGTGCCGCCGCCGAGATCGGCGACATAATTGACGGCGGCCTGCAGCGCCTTGTGCGACGTGCCGACGATGTCGGCGTCCTTCGGCCCGACGGTGATTGTGAGCCGTTCGTCCCATTTCGGTTCAATGGCCTGATCACCAGACGTGGCTCGCGGCCGCGTGATGAGTTTCTCCGGCCCGCCGCCGAGTGTGATGGCTTCGTCAGCCCGGGCAGATTGCGCCAGTGTCGCCGCTGCCGTGATGCCGGCGGTGCGTGCGAGGAACGAACGTCGCGAAACGATGGGGCGGGTCATGGGGTGTTTTCCTGGATCAGAGCCGGACGCGTAAGCGACGGGTGGCTGGGTCGAAGGCTCTGCGCCGACCCAGTAATCGCGCGAAAAGCTGGGTCGTCGAGGACTCCGACCCAGCCACCCGTCGGGAAAAGATCGGGTTGGTCATGGGGACGGTTCCAAGTGAGACTGTATTCCGAGCGGGGGACATCAGTCCCCTGAATGTGGCGTCGTTGATCATTGGCACGCACATTCAAGGGGCTGACGCCCCCCGCTCGATGAATGCGGATAAAAATTGTGAGACGAAACTCATTTCACCGTGCCAGCTTCCTCGACGTCAATTGCCCCGTCGGAATTCGCATCAATTTTTTGAAACCGCTCCCTCAAGCCGAGGAACTCCCGCGACGAAACTTCCCCATCGCGATTGCGATCCTGCTTGCGAAACCAGACTGGGCCGATGGTGGGCAACGTCACCATGGCAGCTTCCACTAGCTGTTCCATCTCGGCTGCCTGAACGCCGAAACCCAGTGTGATGCGGTACTGATGGGGGAATTCGGATTCGTCCAATTTGCCGTCGCTGTTTTCATCCCACGCGGGAATCTGTTTCTCGATGCCCGTCAGTTCGCGCAGTGAGAGCCGGCCGTCGGCGTTCGTGTCCAAACGGCCGAAGAATGTTTTGCCCAGGTTATTGACCGTCAGCACAAGTTGCGCATCTGCTGGGACAATTATTGTCGGCAAGCGCCAATCGAACCGCGTTTTGAGAATCTCAAACTGCAGTCGGCTCGGCTCATCGACCAACATTTTCACGGCGTCTGCATCATGAATGACGCACTGAGCTGCCGTTTCCATTCCGCTCACGACTCGCACGCTGATCTCAGCGGAGGGAACCGGGCGTTCGAGAAACCGGCGCAGTTCGTCGAAGTCCCAGCTGCCGTCGCCGTCGGCATCACCCGTCGAGAATTGATGCTGCGCGACATGCACCTCTTGCCGCGCGAGCCGCAGATCTTTGGGGGCGACATCGTATTGCGTGAACACCCGCCGCGTGAACACGGCATCGACTCGGCTCGGCAGCGGGATCAAGGACGCATCGCCCCGCGAGACCGCCGCGACCGGCATGCCGCGCTGTGGACCGCTTGCCCGCGCCTGCGGCGTCAGCTCATCCGCGGTGATCAACTCGTCCTCATCAAAATCGAGCAGACTGAGCACCGTCGCGGCAGCCGCGAGTTCCCGCTCGGTCAGAAGTCGGTTGCCATCGGTATCGAGCCGCGAAAACAACTGCCGGTCGACCAACGGCCGATCCTGCAACTCGCCGGCGTCGGTGATGCGTGCCGTGCGCTGGCTGGTGAATTCCCAACGCAGCGGCGGCAAGTTTTTGGATGTGACCGACTGTCCGTCGATGTTGACGCTGACACGAACGACCGCCAGGCCGTGATCGGCGAGGAAGAGAACATGCTGGGCGTGTGTCGGCGAGTTATCGGCGGCGATCACGGGCGATGCGAGCAGCAGTATCAAGAAAGACAGTCTCTCGCCAAGACGCCAAGCGACGAAGCTCGCCAAGAAAGACTCTGCGACTTCTTCGCGGACTGTGAGTCTTCGCGTCTTTGCGAGAGATGATTTTGAATTCATAACAGTTCCTCCAGCGGCTGCGACGACGGGTCGGCGAGGCGGATGGGGCGGCCGACGCTGGAGACGTTTTGCCGGGCGGGATCGAGACCCACGCCGCGGCAAATGGTAGCGATCAAGTCGCCGACTTTCACCGGCTTATCGGACACGCGCATGCCGTCGGGCGTGGTTTTGCCGATGACCTGTCCGCCGCGGATGCCGCCGCCGGCGAGGACGGTCGACCACGCGGCGGGGAAATGATCGCGGCCCGTGTTGCCGTTGATCTTCGGCGTGCGGCCGAACTCGCCCATCCAGACGATGAGCGTTGTATCGAGCAACCCGCGCGCTTGCAGATCGGTCATCAGTGTCGCCCACGCGGGATCAAGGACGCCCGAAAGTTGTTTGACGGCGGCGAAGTTTTCCTGATGCGTGTCCCAGCCGATGCCGTTGTTCTCGCCCGCGCTGTTGAGCGACACTTCGACAAACGGCACGCCGCGCTCGACCAGCCGCCGGGCGAGCAGGCAGCCTTGTCCGAACGGATTGCGGCCATAAGCATCGCGAAGTTCCGCCGGCTCGTGTTCGAGTTGGAAGGCCGCTTCGGCATCGGGACTCATCATCCGCAACGCGGCTTGATACGCCGAGCGATGGCTGTCGGTGATCAGGCTGCGTCGTGCGGAGATGAATTCATCATCCAGTGCGCGGAGCAAATCCAAACGGTTGATTTGCTGTGCCGGCGTGCTGCCATCGAGGGGCGCGAGGTTTTCGACACGGAATGTACTCTCACCAGACGGATTCACAGTCCCACCGACGTTCAGCGGGGCATACTTCGAGCCGAGAAATCCGGGGCCGTAAGCCGCCGGGCTGAGGACGCTGTTGGCACCGATGCTGACGAAATTCGGCAGCGACGGTTCGTCGTCGCCTAGTTCCTTGCTGAGCAGCGAGCCGAGCGTGGGATATTGAATCGGCCCTTGGGGGAGATAGCCGGTCCGCATGAGGTAGGTGCCGCGGGTGTGGTCCCCTTCCCGCGTGGTCATCGAACGAATCAACGCCATCTGCTGCATCTGCTTCGCGAGTTGCGGCAGGTGTTCGCTGATCCGGATGCCGGGGATGGCGGTTTCGATCTCCTGGAACTCGCCGCCGTTGGCGTGCCCCGGCTTCAGGTCGAAGGTGTCCAGCTGCGATGGCCCGCCCGTCATCCAGAGCAGAATGCAGGCCCGTTTCGATTTCTGCCGCAGCGCCTCTGCCGCCAGCAATGGCATCCAACTGCTGCCGCAGGTCCACGCTGCACCACCGCCGCACACCGCGCGCAACCAGTCGCGACGAGATTGCCGAGCCATCGCAGTGATTCGAGTCATGATCGGCTCCTGTGCGGGAAACAAGACCAGCCAACACCATCACGCCGGGCCGTCGCCATCGTATCAAAAAGACACCCCTTCAACCTAACCGGCCAGGTTGCGCAACACGTTGTTTGGGAATTTGGACTCGGGCCGAGCCAGTGAGCCGCAGTAGTTCATGGATTTTTTGAATCGGCGATCCATCGCAGCATAAACGTCGATCATCTCAAAGACCCAAATGTGCGGCCAATCGGCTACAATCCCGCCAGACACCCATGGTGTCGTTAGAATCCAACCAAATTCCGTGGCCGCGAAGAATGGGCTACGGCTAAGTTAATCGCAGGCCAGTTTTGCGGTTAGCCCGACAAGGAGCCAATCATGCAAATTCCTGTGATCCGTGGACTTATCGACCGCAGGATTTTGGTTAATTATCGGATACAGCCAGATGTCCTGGCTCGCCTGCTCCCCGCTCCTTTCCGACCCAAGCTCGTCAACAATGCTGGCATGGCTGGAGTATGCTTGATCCGTTTGAACCAACTTCGGCCCAAGTTCCTGCCAGCGTTTTTGGGTTTATCATCCGAAAATGCCGCCCACCGAATTGCCGTGGAGTGGGACGATAGCAACCATACGAACGAAGGAGTTTTCGTTCCTCGCCGAGATACTTCATCCAGAATTAACACATTGCTGGGCGGTCGTCTATTTCCTGGTATGCACAGCCACGCCCATTTCCAAGTGCAGGAACATGACGACCACTTCAGGGTTGAATTGACTAGCGACGATCAGCACACGCACTTGTTGGTGGAGGGACATGTCGCCGAGGAACTCCCTCATGATTCCATTTTTGGATCGCTGCAAGAGGCGTCTCGTTTCTTTGAATGTGGGTCATTGGGGTATTCGGTCACGGAGAAGTCGGGTCAGTTCGATGGACTGGAGCTTCGCAGCTTCAACTGGCAAGTGCGGCCATTGGAAGTAGAGAACGTGCAATCCAGCTTCTTCGAAAATCGGGAGTTGTTTCCGCCCGGTTCGGTGGATTTCGATTGTGCGTTGCTGATGCAAGGGATCGAACATGAGTGGCATGGAAGAAACCGCTTATGCTCAGGTTAGCTAACCAATTGCGCTGTGTTGACTGTGGAACTTCGACTCGGCGGGTGGCTGGGGCGCTCATTGATTTTCCAGTTGCAAAGACCTGCGTGGCCCCAGCTGATGTGTCAAAACACTGAGGCCATGCGCACGAATGAGAAAAGAGTGCGGTTGAGCGCCCCAGCCACCCGACACTACGACTCCCCATGAACTTCGGCGGCGCCCTTGGAAATTACGGCTCGTCATGCCTATGATCGACCTGGTCCTTTCCTTCAATTGGCATGCGATTTCCCGGGATGGTGACAGCGTCTCCTCGCCGCAAGCAGGTCTCCCTCGGACTCGTGGGCACGAGTGCGGTTTGGGATGCGGACTACCGTGCCGCCATCCGCATGCTCGCTCGGTATGTGACAGTTCGCGGCGTGTACGACACCGTACCCGCGCGGGCCGACCAAACTGCCCGCGAGTGGCAAGCCGTGGTTGCCCCTTCGCTGATGAGCCTGTACGAGCGCACGGAAATCGATGCCGTCATTCTGCTCGAAAACGCCTGGCACGGCTGGTTCGCCCTCAACCTCGCCTGCCGTTTTCATAAGCCGACGCTGATCACCGGACCGTTTCGCGGCACGCTGGCCGACCTCGACCACTGGAACCTCAGCGCGCGCGACGCGGGCGTTCTGCTAATGGCCGCCTGCCCGCGCCGACATACCCCCGCGACCAATCGGCTGCGCGAACTCATGGCGACAAGACTCGGCGCGCCACGCGCAATTCATGTCGATCTGTGTGTGCCGGCGGATGCCGCCCGCGACGAACTCATCAACATCATCGACTGGTGTTCCTGCGTGGTGGGCCGCGCACCGACCGCCGCGGCGGTATCGCAGGTCACCGATGCGGACCGCGATGTCGTGTTGAGCTTTTCAACCAGCGATATCACCGCGCAGATTCAAGTTCGACGCAGTGCCGACGCCACAATGACCGAACGCTTACAAGTCGACGGCCAACACGGATCAGCATGGTTGACCGGGCCAAACGACATCGGCTGGAAGATCGGGGATGAAGAGCGGCAGGAGAATCTGACGTCGGACCGCCCGAGTGTGAACATCATCGTCGATCAATTCTGCCGCCGCGTCGTCGGAGGCCTGGTCCCGGTGCCCCACCTGGGCGACCTGCTCCGCAGCATCCGCCACGCCGAATCCGCCGGCTACATTTGGCCGGCGTGATTGATTGTTTTTTCCTTCTCCCCTGGAGAGAGAAGGTGGCCGCCTCGGCCGGATGAGGGGGAGTTCCCAGCGGTAGAATTCTTCGTGCCACGACTTGTCTTCAAGTCGTGTGCTTGATCGGGCACGACTTGAGGACAAGTCGTGGCACGGTCCAGTGAGAGTGATGAAGTGCTAAGACATCCCCCTCACCCCGGCCCCTCTCCCTCCAGGGGAGAGGGGAGTCAAACCGAAACCCGCCACTACCCCCTGGCTCGCCCATCCCCACGAAACGATAGCCGCGAGGGATGTCCGCGTGTTACCATCAGGTGTCCCGCAGAGTTGCCGCTCACAACTTCGGCCGAGGAATGACATCGCCATGCGCACCTTTCGTGATCTCCGTCGGATTCGCCGACTTATTCCCGCCGGCGTCTGCCTGACGATGCTGTGCGGCTCTTTCAGTCTCGCCGCCGACATCGCCGTGTTTCCCGCGCGGATTCAACTCACCGGCCCCGAAGCCCGGCAGACGATGCTGGTGCAATCACAAGCAAACGGGCTGATCGGCCGGCAGATTCGGGAGGGAATCACACTCAAATCGTCCGATGAGGCGGTCGCGAAAATCGAACAGGGGACTGTCGTTCCCACCGGCAATGGTCAAACGGTGATTGAGGTGTCCGCCGCCGGTCAGACGAAGTCGGTGCCGGTCGTCGTGGAGAAATTCGACGAGCCGCATGCCTGGAGTTTCCGCAATCAGGTCCAGTCGATTTTGTCGAAAACCGGCTGCAACAGCGGCGCGTGTCATGGAGCGGTCGCGGGGAAGAACGGCTTCAAATTGTCGTTGCGGGGTTACGATCCCGAGGCCGATTTTCACGCACTGACTCGGCAGGCCCGCGGCCGCCGGATTGTGCCGCACGATCCGGGCCGCAGCCTCGTGCTGACGAAGCCGACCGGAGCGATTCCTCATAAAGGGGGGCTGCGATTCACCGAGACTTCCGCCGAATATCGCGTGCTGGCGGAATGGATTGCGCAGGGGCAACCGGGACCGGCGGACGGCGACCCGCGGATCACAAAACTGGAACTGCTTCCGCCGACCGTGAATTTGCAACCGGGCGACGAGCAGCAGGTGCTGGTCATGGCTCTGTTTTCAGATGGCCATCAGGAAGATGTGACGCGGTGGGCGAAATACACGTCGACTAACTTTTCCGTCGCTTCCGTCGACGAACAGGGGTTGGTGAAAGTCACCGGTCGCGGCGAAGGGGCGATTGCGGCGTGGTATCTTGCGCAGAATGTCCTGGCGACCATCACCGCGCCGTACGATCACGCCCTCTCACCGGAGACGTTCACCTCGGCTCCGCGTGCCAACCTGATCGACGACCTGGTGCTGGCGAAACTACAAGCCCTGCAACTCGCGCCGTCGCCGCGCTGTACCGACGGCGAATATCTCCGGCGGGCCTCGCTCGACACGATTGGTGTGTTACCGACCGAAGACGAAGTCCGCGAGTTTCTCGCCAGCACAGAAACCGACAAGCGCGCGGCTCTGGTCGAACGGCTGCTGTCGCGGCCCGAGTTCGTCGACTACTGGACCTATCAATGGTGCGATTTGCTGCTGGTTTCCGGCAACAAACTTCGTCCACAAGCCATTGAGGCCTTCTATACCTGGTTGCGGGAACGGGTCGCCACGGAGACGCCGTGGGATCAACTCGTCACGGGTATCATGCTGGCACAAGGTTCGGCGGTGGAGAATGGTGCCGCCAACTTTTACGCGCTACATCAAGATCCGCAGGACATGGCCGAGACGACCTCGATGGCGTTCCTCGGCATGTCCATCGGCTGTGCCCGTTGCCACGATCATCCCCTCGAAAAATGGACCAACGACGATTACTACGGCATGGTCAGCCTGTTCGCCCGCGTGCGGGGCAAAGGTTGGGGAGGCGACCGCCGCAGCGGCGACGGCAATCGGGTGATCTTCCTGGCCGATTACGGCGAAGTGATGCAGCCACGCATCGCCCGGCCGCAACCTCCCAAGCCTTTGGACGGCACGGCAATCTCGTTCGAGAGCGATGCGGACCGCCGTGTGCATCTCGCACAATGGCTGAC
>Ga0105047_10009047_pt1 | contig 16475 bp, 9 predicted proteins | sample MAT04_FD_78384 | JGI IMG/M metagenome (GOLD analysis project Ga0105047, IMG submission 78384) | Freshwater microbial communities from Lake Fryxell liftoff mats and glacier meltwater in Antarctica - MAT-04 (megahit assembly) | ecosystem: Environmental > Aquatic > Freshwater > Ice > Liftoff...
ATCATAACAGAGTAATTCCTTAGTGAACCTTAGTAATTTAAGTGCCTTAGTGGCAAAATAACCATGGAGACACTCAGTTCACTGAGAGCCCTGAGATAAAAAAAAGAGAATTTTGAGAAAACATTTCTACATTTATCCTTTTTTTTACTTCTCCCCCAATCTTCCGGTCTCCCACTCCCGACCCTAAACCCCGAACCCTAAACCCCAACCCCTTTCCTTAAATGATAGACTTCAGAAGTGATACCGTAACCCGCCCGACACCGGAAATGCTCAAAGCTATGTTTGCTGCTCAAGTCGGCGACGATGTGTTTGGCGACGACCCAACCATAAATGCACTCGAAGCCAAAGCAGCTGGCATGTTTGGAATGGAAGCTGCACTCTTTTGTGCTTCGGGAACCATGGCCAACCAAATAGCGATAAAAGCGCATACTCAACCCGGCGACGAAGTTATTTGCCATAAACTTTCACACGTTTATTATTACGAAGGTGGTGGCATTGCCATGAATTCAGGCGCATCAGTATGCCTGCTCGAAGGCGATCAGGGCAGGATAACAGCAACTGATGTAGCAGCGCATATAAACCCGCCCAGCGATCCGCACCGTCCGCTTACCAGGTTGGTTTCGGTTGAGAATACCATGAACAAAGGCGGCGGCTCCATATACGACTTTAACGAATTACAGGCCATTGGTAAGGTTTGTTCTGAAAACGGATTAAAATTCCATCTCGATGGCGCCAGGCTCTTTAACGCACTGGTAGAAACGGATGTTGCAACCGGTGATTACGGACAACTTTTCGATAGTATTTCCATTTGCATATCAAAAGGACTGGGCGCTCCGGTTGGCTCGGTACTTATTGGGAATAAGGAATTTATAAAAAAATCGCGGCGCATAAGGAAAGTCTTTGGCGGTGGAATGCGGCAGGCCGGTTACCTGGCAGCAGCATGTATTTATGCACTCGACAATCATGTTGAACGCCTTCGAGATGACCATCGCAGGGCAAAAGAACTGGAAAGCCTGCTTCAAACACTTCCTTTTGTTGAAGATGTCACTCCTGTGCAGACAAACCTGGTATTTTTCAGTCTAAAAGCCGAAATGCCTGTTGATCTTTTTCTGCAAAAGCTACGCGAAAACGATGTTTATGCCATGGCTCTGGCTCCGCAACAGGTGCGTTTTGTTACACATCTGGATATTACGGACGAAATGATGGAAAAAGTTAAATTTGTTTTGAAAGGAATGTAGATCATTCTGTATCCATATTTGAATACCAACCGTCTGTTTCTTTTGTTTAAACTTTATACTCTCAAGCCGACAAGCCACTTTAAAATTTGGTTAATGTTTTAAAATTACCGTGTAACAGTATTTTTAGGCATAAGTACTATGACATCAGTCCGTTAGAAACACCTAATAGTTCTATTATCAATAATATAAAAATAAGGTCTTTGCATCCTAAAATGCTGATAATTTGTTACATATTGCTTTGCGATTTAGCGGTAAATAAAAAAATAATGGAGTATTGCTATACCGAAAAGTAAAATTTAATATATGCTTCGATTTATTAATAATTATTTGGCCTTAGTGTGGTTCTGAAAGTTGAAATTGATCTGAAACAGTATTACAACGTCCATACTCATAAAAATTAAAAACAGCAGAAAACACTATAGAATTAATGCCAATTGTTTTTCAATCCTCAAAAAATATATCATTATTAACATATCGGAAAAACAATATGTGTTATTTGGTGTTAGATTCTTTTCTTTAAAGACAAAATTGCGTTGAATACAATCCTTCCTGAAATTTCATCAACTTTAATAACACTCTTTTCATGACTAAATCACTAAGGATACTTTTATTATTTATTGCCATTATTCCTGAATTCATAAATGCTCAAAGTACTAATGAGGTAACCAGCCAGGATATCCTAATCAGTCAAGCCATTACTCAGCTTGATGCAGCCATGCAACCACCGGAAGGCGACATTTATAAGTTTGCAACTGAGCATCATATCAGAGGCAATTTTACATTCGACCTCACTTTCCGCAAAAAAGGTGAAATGGCAACAGTATATGTTGTTTCGAGCGAAAACGCAAGCATTCGTATGCAGAATATGCTCAAGGATCATCTAAAAACTTTCAGATTCAATATAAAGGTTCCTAAAAAACAATCGCGAAAGTTCCGCTATACCTTCCAATTTTAAACTGCAAATAACTAATTATAAACCAATTAAACATTTCTTATGAAAAAACATTTAATCACTGCAATTGCTGTTTTTAGTCTTTTCTCGCTTAAAGCTCAGGATGAAATGCCATCGGTGTGGGAAACCAAACTGGATCACAAAATTATGTTCAACGGAACAGGCACCGAAGACCGAGGTTTCAGCTATGCTGCTTCCGAAAAGGAATTATCTGTTATCGATAACAAAACGGGCAAGGTCAGGTGGTCAAAACGATTCAAGGACCTGGCGCCAAAACTTGGAAAGGTAGATGAACTTATACCTGCATGGGAATCAAATACAATGTTCCTTTTCGATCGTAAAATGGGCAAGGATCAGATAGCTTGCATTGATATGGAATCAGGCAAATTTCTGTGGGCTACTGATAAATATCAGGATATTTCGGATGATAATGTTATGTATATTAAAGAAGATGATGCATTTGCACTGTCGTTGAAGGACAGGCTAGTTTTCCTGAAAGTGCGTACCGGTGAGGAATTATGGACAACATCCAAATTTAAAGGTGTAGTAGGGAAATACATCTGGGGTGGTGATGGTACTATGGTGATGGTGAATTTTGTACCCAGTGCTTTAGGCGCTTTATTTACCGGATTTAAAAACCAGATTGCCAGGATCGATCTTAAAAACGGAGATATTCTTTGGGAAGCCAATTATATCGGACGTGCCGATCGGAAAGTTATTTCGCGTGATTTCGTTTACAACCTCGAACGTGATGATGATAATGTGGTACTCACCTTAAACGGAGTTCAAGTTTACGATTACAAAACCGGTGCTAAAGTATGGTCGGCAGCATTTGATTATACTCCCGACGGATTGGCCTCCAAGCCCGGCGGTGCAAAGAAATTCGGTGTATATGGCGGAGTATCCGATCCGGTGCGTGTGGGTAACGATTTATACGTTCTGGATATGTCGAACCGCAAAAATCAGTTTATAAAGAAATATGATGCTTTAACAGGAAAACTAATATGGACTTCACCCGAAATAAAAGATGCTAAAGCCATTCCCAACATGTATGTTATTGAGGATAAGGTAGTTTTGCAAATTGGCGGAACAGTTGAAGCTCAGGCATATATTTACAAACGAACCACGAATGCCGACGGATCGGCAACCATAAGTGAAGAATGGAAAATCTGGCATCCGAATATTAAACCTAATGGAGTACAGGCTTTTAGCACTTCGGATGGTAAAATGATATGGGACTCCGAACGCTTCCGCAAAGGTATTACTAACATGATTCAGGATGGGAAAAATGTGGTGGTTTGTTCAGGCAAGGCACTCTACTCGCTCGATGTAGCCAATGGGAAAGAAAACTACGAAGTTCCTGTTGCCAAAGGAGGTGTGGGCGATGCCGAACTGATTGAGACGTTTAAAGATATGGTGGTAGTTGTAGGAGAAAAAGGTGTTTCGACATTTAAAATTGCGAATGGCGAATTGATTGGCAGCGGAAAATACAAAACATCAGCTTACGAAGCCCGTGTTGACAATATACTGGTTATGAAAACGGCAGGCGCCGACATAGCTGCTTTCGACCTTAATACGTGCAAATACCTCAAATTTGACGCGCGAAAAGATGCTACTACCACGCTTACTACCGAAGGTGAATTCGTTTTTGTGTATGAAAACAAAACGGTTAGTAAAGTAAAAACAAAGAAATAAAGTCAGGATTCTTGTCCTTACCATGTAAAAAAAAATCAGGTTTTGAAAGTTTCGCAGGAAATGATCAAAACCTGATTTTTGGTTTAACGTATTATTCTTAAAATAATCAATATCAGATCATTCTACCAGTATTCTATACCCATTTTCAATCTGATCATTTAGTTTGAATAAATACAACCCAGCCGGAATGCCTGAAACATCAATCTGGCTGATTTCATTTGTCAATTTCCCTGTTAACACAATCTGCCCTAGCAGGTTTGCCACGAAATAAGAAACAGGCAAAACGGAATTTCCTATCCTAACGGTAACAATCTGTTTGGCAGGAACGGGATAAATTTCAAAATCAGGAATTCTTTCTGTCACGGCAACGGAAGTGGGAAACAGTGAATTCAGATATTCCTCCAGGAATTCTGTTAAATCAACTTTATGAAGCTTTTGCACGACGCTGATTGGCTGCTGGAAGAACTTCTCATTGGTAAGAAAATACGTTAAACCTTCAGTAGTCGCGATGCCTTCGACCTGGTGAAATGGCAGCGAAAGGAAAATTTTCCTTTTGTTGCCTCCAAAATAATTGTGATTGCTAAAATCATATAAAAGGTATATAAAAGGCTGTAATCCAATGCTGTATCCGCATAAAGCGATAAGATTTTCAGCTTCCTTATAAACTGCTCCCGTAATTAATCCCTGCACGTTATAGCTTGATTTTAATTTTGCGCTATGTGTGCCCGGCACTTTGGATAGGGCATATACACTTGTTTTATTGCTAACCCACTGCTTCGTGAACAGAAAAATACTATCCGACGAAACAATAAAAGCTTCGCAGTCGAAATCGGTATTGTTTGCGCCGGTTGGTGTATAATTAAACTGGTTCGAGTAGGAGAAATTTATAATTTCGATGGAAGGCGAACCCGATAAAATGGAAGCCTTGCTGATTTTTAATATTTTCAGATCAGTACGGTTTCCATTCTGATTGTTCCCAAAATCGCCGACATACACAAAACCGCTGTCCTGAGATATTTCTTCCCAATCAATATTGCTGGTTCCAGTCAACGGCTGAGTTAGTTTTATACTTCCATTCAGCGTATCTAGTGCGTATAAATTTATATCATCACTGTCGTTATGGGTCCAGAGCTGATTATTCCACTTGATAAGACCTGAAGTTTCGGCTAATATATTAACCAGGTTAACACTTGCAGTAGGTAAAATGGTTTCAGTATTGTACGTGCAGCTTCCATCATTTATTGTTGCGGTAGGATTGTAATTGTTGGCTAACGGATCCGTGCATCCCGGTATCTGAGCGAGAGCGCTGCTACAGATTAAAAACAGACTGATTGAAATTACCGATAATACTTTTTTCATCTGTATAAAATTAAGCGTTTACAAGTATTTCTTGTGATTATACCTTTTTTAATTGGCCTTTTTGCCCTGTTTCTCTTAGAACTGTCTTTTTTTTAAAAAAAAGTGTGTGTCAGCCTCAGACTAACGGGTGATACTTTATCTTTTATTCTTAACACTCCCGCCTTGTGCGGGACAGGCTCTTTTACAATGGGAAACGATAGATAGTTATTACATATCGCTTTTTTTGCTTTGATTAATTTTGGTAGAAGATTGAAATTCAGAATAAATGCGGGTATTCATTCTCAGGAGGTGCGATTTTTTTAGCTCATAACTTGCTCTCCGGCAGCAGGGGCTATTTTATGATTAAAAATCAAAGGATTTTGAAAAGGAAAATCCTAAAAAAGGATCAGACCTCCTGATATAAATGGTATTCGATAGACCGTAATCTATTAAATAACAGGTACAAACAGAAATAGTTCAATCGCAGGACACTATCCCCACAACTTCCGTAACAAACAGTTATTTGAAATTCACTTATGTTTAATATTGTTAATTATTTGTTAATTATCATTTTTTATAATAATAACATATTATATACTATATGATTGTTTTTCAATTATATAAATAATTTTTAAATAATAATGATCACGCATTTTGTTTATTCTTTTTTATTTTTTGTTAAACAATATTCGAAATACAGCGTTTAAATATAATTCAATACAATTTATTAACTTAAAACTCAATTATCATGAAAGCCAACAATTTTACACTTCGATCAGGACTGTTCCTGCTGATGTTTTTGCCTGTAATGGTATTCGGTCAGGCCAGGATACAGGTAATCCACAACTCAGCCGATGCAGCCGCTTCAGTGGTTGATGTATGGCTTAACAACACATTACTTATCGACAATTTTGCCTTCCGCACCGCATCGCCTTTTATTGATGCCCCGGCAGGTGTTGAATTTGACGTTGTTATTCAGCCAGCAAACTCGACTGATACTACAAACGCTCTTGCACGCTTCACCTACAATCTTACCAATGGAGAAACCTATGTTCTGGTTGCCAATGGTATTGTAATTCCAACCGGTTACAACCCTGCTACTCCTTTTAACATTTATGTTAATGCCATGGGGCGCGAAGCTGCTACTAATCCTGCAAATACCGATTTACTTATTTTCCACGGATCGACAGATGCCCCTGTTGTTGACGTAGTGGAAGTTGGTGTTGGTGCAGGTACAATAGTTGACGACCTTGCCTATTCGGAATTTGAAGGTTATCTTGAACTACCTACCTTAGATTTCAGTCTTCAGGTTCGTGATCAAACCGGCACAACAACAGTTGCTCAGTTTGCAGCGCCGCTGGCTACTCTCGGACTTAACGGTGCCGCTGCTGTTTTAGTAGCTTCAGGATTCCTTGATCCTTCAAATAATAATAACGGTCCCGCTTTTGGATTGTATGTTGCTCTTCCTTCGGGAGGCGATCTTGTGGCTCTTCCTTCGGTTCCTATTTCGACGGCCCGCTTACAGGTAATTCACAATTCGGCTGATGCAGCTGCTGCTACAGTTGATGTGTGGCTCAACAATACGCTGCTTATCGATAATTTCGCATTCCGCACAGCATCGCCATTTATTGACGCTCCGGCAGGTGTTGATTTTGATGTGGTTATTCAGCCAGCCAATTCAGTTGACACAACAAATGCTTTAGCCAGGTTTACCTATAACCTTGCCGGTGGAAGTAAATATGTACTGGTAGCCAATGGGATAGTAGTTCCAACAGGATATAATCCGGCAACTCCTTTTAACATTTATGTTTATGACATGGGTCGCGAATTCGCAAGCAGTCCTGCTAATACCGACCTGCTTGTATTCCACGGATCTACTGATGCTCCGGTTGTGGATGTGGTTGAAGTAGGCGTTGGAGCAGGAACAATTGTTAACGACCTTGGCTACTCTGATTTTGATGGTTACCTTGAACTCCCGACACTGGATTTCAGTCTTCAGGTTCGTGATCAAACCGGCACAACAACAGTTGCTCAGTTTGCAGCGCCGCTGGCTACTCTCGGACTTAACGGTGCCGCTGCTGTTGTAGTAGCATCAGGTTTCCTTGATCCTTCAAATAATAATAACGGCGCCGCATTTGGGTTATATGTTGCACTTCCTTCGGGCGGCGAACTGGTAGCACTTCCATCTGTTCCAATTTCAACAGCTCGTGTTCAGGTAATGCACAATTCGGCTGATGCTGCTGCTGCAGAAGTTGATGTGTGGCTCAATAACACGCTGCTTATCGATAATTTTGCTTTTCGCACCGCTTCCCCATTTATTGATGCACCGGCAGGCGTTGATTTTGATGTAGTTATTCAACCGGCCAATTCAACTGACACAACCAATGCTTTGGCACGATTTACCTACAATCTGGCCGGTGGTGGAAAATACATACTGGTTGCAAACGGAATTGTAATACCAACCGGTTATAATCCTGCAACTCCTTTCGATATATATGTTTACGATTTGGGGCGCGAGTTTGCAATGGAATCAGCAAATACTGATGTACTGGTATTCCATGGATCAACGGATGCTCCTGTGGTTGATGTATATGAAACCGGTGTAGGAGCAGGATTAATTGTTGACAACCTTGCTTACGGGGCTTTTGCCGGATACCTCCAACTTCCAACCGCAGATTATGTGCTCGAAGTAAGAGACGAAACAGGAACTGTAACTGTTGGTTCTTACATAGCTCCGCTTGCTTCATTAGGATTACAAGGCCAGTCGTTGGCGGTTGTAGCATCGGGTTTTCTGAATCCGGCTAACAATAATAATGGAGCAGGCTTCGGACTGTTTGGAGTGCTCCCATCAGGAGGGTTTTTTATTCCACTAGTTCTTACCAACACAGATGAGAGCGCTTTAAACTCTTCAAAAATAACTACTTACCCCAACCCGGTTTCCGACAAACTTACGGTTGAATTCAATTCAGAAATGGCGTCGGCTGTAAATTTCCAGATGTACAATTCGGCCGGTAAACTGGTACGTAACGGCAACCCCGGAGCCATGGCGTTCAAAGGTCAGAATTTCTCCGTTGATGTATCCGATCTTCCTTCAGGTCTATACATCCTGACACTTAATGATGGAAAATCAAAAATTTCATCAAAAATACAGATAGTAAAATAATACAACAGATTACATTTTTTTTCGAAAACAGGCTGGCTTTACATAGGTCAGCCTGTTTTTTTGAGAAAGGTGCAGTTTAAAATCGAATTGCATGGTGAATAATGCGAAAAGCTAATTTCATTATAGAATGAATAACCAATTAGTAATTTAGCTTGAGTTATTGAAATTGGATATTTCAAACAAATTATAATCAATTTTCAAAATAGCATACAAAACATAAAACTGAAATCATATTCTCATTTTTTGCTGCCACTGAACCAAAACCCCAGATATATTGTTTTAAGCCTATGATCCGAAAGATAACGTTTTCATTTGCTGCACTGGTTTTCGCAATGGCGGGCTTAGTTTCGTATGCCCAGGAGGCACTAATCCTTGATAATTTCACAGGTGTTGCACAGCCCGAACAGGTTCAACTGCGATGGACAATAAGCTCCGGTGAAACCTGTAACGGAACTTTTATTGAACGGTCGACGGACAATCTAAACTGGTTGAGAATTGGCGAAATACCCGGTATTTGCGGAAGCTCATCAGCACCTATTCCTTATAATTTTATTGACGATTCGCCGGTAAGCAATAGCGTAAATTTGTATCGCCTCGAACTTGGAGGGCAAGGCTACAGTAAAACTATCAGTGTTCCTTATTACGATTATACCGAAAATGGCTATGTTCTGATTCCAAACCCTGTATATGAAAATGCCACAGTTTACTTCGGAACTTCTGATAGCGAATTATTTAGTATTTCTATTTTTAATTCTGCAGGTCAAAAAGTGCAGCAGGATTCAGGAACCGGTGGCTACTATTTTATAAATGCTCAATCACTTTCGGCAGGAGCATATTTCTTAATCATTTCGCGGAAGGGCAAAAAAAATGTCAGCGGAAAGATGTTAGTCCGCTGACATTACGTTGAATCAAAATAGATCCTATTTCTTAAGCACTACTTTTCTTGACATTACTCTTCCGTCGCGTGCAGTGATCTGAACTGCATACACTCCGTTTCGCAAACCCAAAAGATCAAGCGAAACGCGCCATTCACTTTCCGAAGGGAAAATTTGAAAAACCATCCGACCCGAAGGATCAGTAACCAATACTTTTTGTATTGACGAACCCGGTGCCTCCAGATAAACAATGGCATCGGTGGGATTGGGATACATGCTGAATGCACTCTTATCACTTTCCGGAATACTTACCGTTGAAAGGAAATTAGCAACCAATGTTCGGTTTACGGTAGCAGAAAATGTATAAACAGCATTGGTTGAAACTACATTCCCATTTTCGGTCCAGCTGTAGAATTTATATCCGGGGTTGGCAATTGCCTGTAAAGTAACGGTGCTGCCAAACACAAACTCTCCGTCACCGGCTACAATGCCAGCTTCAGCCGGATTTACAACAGTTGTAACTGTAAGTATCTCAACAAAGTTTGCAACCAAATCGCGATTGCCCGATATGGTAAATGTATAAACCGGTTCAGTTGAAACCATGCTTCCGTTTTCCGTCCAGTTAATGAATTTCCATGCTGTATTGGCTGCTGCCTGAACAGTTACTATTGATCCTGCAGTTGCAGCACCTCCACCCGACACTACACCGGCTTGCGAAGGGTTAGCTGAAACAGTAACGGAATAAATCTGAATCTGCTGAAGGAACTGCGCTTCAAAATTTCTGTTTTCGAGCGCATTAAACGTAAAACTATTACTTCCCGAAACCATACCTCCATTTTCGAACCATCCTGTAAAATCCCAGCCAGAAGCTGCAACTGCTGTTACTGTTACAGAAGCATTGTAAGAAAATACGCCACCTCCTGAAGTGCTGCCGCCTGCCGTTGGATTCGATGAAGTAGAAATCGTAAACTGTTGAACTACAAAATTAGCTACCAGGTTCACACTACCGGCTGCAGTAAAGGCAAAACTTGAATTTGTTGAAACAATATTTCCATCCTGTGTCCAGTTTACAAAGTCGTATCCGGTTGCAGGAGTTGCTGTTACAGTTACCAGATTGCCTAAAGCATATGTCCCGCTGCCGGTTGTTGACCCTCCCGTTGGGGGGTTCGAAGATGTTGAAACCGTTATCTGGTTCATACTGAAATTGGCAACGAGTGTCCTGTTGGCAGATGCAGTAAAGGAGTACGTCGCATTGGTTGAAACCACATTGGCACCTTCTGTCCAGTTCAGGAAATTATAACTGCCCGATGGGGTTGCAATTACCGTGACTGTTTGGCCTGTTACATAGTTCCCTCCCCCACTTGTTGTGCCGCCCGGAGCCGGGTTTGATGATGTAGTAATGGAATACGATTGGCTTCCGCCATTTTGTACGGTAACATCATCAATAAACCAGTTATCATACTGATAAAGGTCCCCTTCGATAGCAAACGCAATATAAGTAGTAGTTGAATTGAGATTTGAAGTTATTGTTGTATTTACAAGTACGGGACCAACATTATTATTGGATACTGTTGCAAGCGACCAGGCTTCGTTGGTCCATGTAGTTCCATTGGAACTGGATTGTACCCTGAGCGTGGCACCCGGTGCATAATCGTCGAGCATATGCCTGAAACTCAGGTTCAGCTGCGTTAAGCCAGATGTATTAAATGAAGGTGAGATTAATCGCGTTGTACCGGGGTTTACCTGTTGCCAGTCCGATTTCATTTCAGAAGCCGAGCCCCCGGCATTATTTGTTGCAGAAACACTCCAACTGCTAGTAGCACCAGTGCCTGAGGATTGCTGGCTCCAACATGCAGGGAAATCTCCACCCGTGAAAATCTGCGAATACGGAAGACTTGTAATTCCGCATAGTGTAGTGGCATTTGCAATTACTCCGTTCGAATAGGTAAGAGTTCCATCAACTGACCACAATTTATAATAATATGTGGTTGAAATTGAAAGTGCTGAATGCTGAAAAGCAGAGCTATTTCCTGAATATAAAACAGTACCTCCACCAGCAATTGTAGTTCCGGCTGCATATGCAATACCCGTTTGCGGCAAACCAAACGTTGGTGAAGTGCTGTAGGCAAGCACAACATTGTTGTTTGCGCTGTTTTTCTGCCATGCCAGATCAATCTGACTGGTACTTACGGGAGTAGCAGTAAATGAAGCCGGACTGCCAACTGTAGTGAGGCCTATAGTAAATGAAATTGAACTCCCGGCTGAAGTAATGTTATAAATATTTAATCCGCCGGGACTTCCGTTTTGCAGAAAGCTCGAAGGATTTGTTGCATCATTTATTGCAGTTCGCCCTGATTCGAGCGAATAGTATGCTGACAAGGGACTTCCGTTAACTGAAGAAGTTCCGTTAGGGCGGTAAGCATATACTTCATCAGGCGGACCATCGGCGTTTCCATCGAGCGAAGGGTCTATGCGATAGACAATAAGCCCTGAACCAGGCAAAGTGCTTTCGAATGTTCCCGTTGCCTTGCGGTATTCCACAACAAAAAATTCCGTTGCCGAGTTAAGGGAAGCAATTTTATAACAGTTATTGGTGGATGAAGTAAGCGGCTGCAAAGTATATGTGCCTGACGATGTAATTTCCGGTATCGAAGCAATCCACGAATTATCCGAATATTTCCATTTCATATAAGCACCCATATGCCCGCCGCCCGATTCCATCAGATCCCACTCCGAAACCGGCGAAATATTCAGTCCGCCATCATCGTAATGATACAAATCGGGTGCGCCAAGTGCATGAAACATTTCGTGGCATAAAGTTTGAACATCAACCTGCGATTCGGGCTGGAAGGTATAATCCCAAACCTGCTTTCCATTAATATAGGTTGGAACGCTGTATAATGCCCAACGGTGTGCCCACAACAAACTAGCCCATGCACCATTGCCACCCCTGATAATAAAGCAAACATTGTCAACTCTTCCGTCGAGGTCAGCATCAATATCAAGTGCCGGAGGAACCGGCGAATTGGCATTTACCCAGTTTACCGCATCATTCAAAAGGTGATGCTCACGAAACGTTCTTTCGCTATCGCCATTGTATCCATTGGGATTGGATGAAGCGTTATACGGTTCAAAATAATTACGGGGATGAGTGTCGGTGTAGGAATAATTAGTTGTCATGGCACATGCCGGATATCCGGTAGTGCTTATAGTAAACTGAGTGTAGGAAACTTCATTAAAGTACGATTTCAATGATACACCTGTCGGGAGGTTAAACTTATTGTCGAATGTTTGCCGGGTAGTTATAAATTCAGTATCCCCCAAAAACTTGATATAAATTGAGATATTATTCATCGTTCCCAAATGTGGGGCTGAAACAGAAGAATTGTTGTCATTATCCACAACATAGGCACTTTTACGACGCAGGTATTCCTGTTTCGAAACTTTAGCCCATTTTAATAAGCCCGACGCTCGCGGATCAACCTCATTTACTTTGTATTGCGAAGGAATAACCAGCTCGCCATTTCTTACACCATAATAAAAATATCCGTCGGACGACTGCACAATGGTATATCCTTCGGCATCGTGAAGCCAGTTGAAGAATTCGTCGCCCGAGACAAAACAATTGATAACCTGGCCATCAGGCTGTGTAACTTGGTACGGTTGGTTTTTAACATAAGCAGCCTTTGAGAACGGAACAAATACGATTGCCGAAAGCAAAAGAAAAAGGAATAGTTTTTTCATGAAGCAGGAACTGTTGTGAGTGATTTATAAAGGGGGAGAATGAATACTTTTTTTGATGGGTAAATGGAGAAATCAGAATGTACTATGTGATTTAATAGCACTTACAGGGAATTAGTAATACAAAATTCAGAAATATTTTTAATATTGTATCTAAATTATTGAAATATATAAAACAAATCAGGAAAGTTGCCTTCTGGAGCCTTCTCAAATTCCCATCCCGATAATTATCAGCGATACTCTACCTGGCGAAGATCAATTAGCGGGTTTACTTTCCGTATTATACTGAAATTTTCAAAAAAGTATATAAAAAGCATCAGGGGAATGGATAAAATTCCTTTACATTTGCTTAAAACAAATCTTAAAAAAACCTACTGTTATGACAATAGGAATACTCAGAGAAATTTCAGGCGAAAACCGGGTGGCGATGCTCCCCGAGAGTGTCGCTACGCTGGTAAAAATGAATGTTTCCATGCTCGTCGAAACAGGGGCAGGACTTACAGCTTTTGCTTCTGATAAAGAATATACCGAAGCTGGCGCAACCATTGATACCAAAGAAAAAGTGATTGCGGGGGCTGACCTTCTGATCAAGATTCAGCCTCCTACTGCCGATGAACTTGCCCTTATGAAAGATGGACAAGTGATTATGGCCGTACTCAATCCGTATTTCAATGTTGACCTTGTAAAACAGCTTGCTGCCAAAAACATTACAGGTTTCAGCATGGATGTGGTTCCACGTACCTCCCGCGCTCAGGCGATGGATATTCTGTCGTCGATGGCTACGGTTGCCGGTTACAAAGCAGTGCTTACTGCCGCCAACACCTTACCGAAATTTTTCCCCATGTTTATGACCGCTGCCGGAACCATTAAACCAGCCAATATGCTGATATTAGGTGCCGGAGTAGCAGGATTGCAGGCCATTGCCACTTCGCGGAAGCTTGGCGCAGTAGTGTATGTGTTCGATGTGCGGGCTGCCGTTAAAGAAGAAGTTGTGGGGCTTGGCGGAAAATTTGTTGAAGTAGAAGGTGCAATCGACGATAAAGCTGCCGGCGGGTATGCCGTTGAGCAGACCGATGAATTTAAAGCCCGGCAGGCACAGGCTATTCACGACCAGGCAGTTAAATCGGATGTCATTATCTGTACCGCACAAATTCCGGGCAGGCGAGCTCCGCTCCTGCTTAAAAAAGAAACAGTTGAATTAATGAAGCCAGGCTCGGTAATCATCGACCTTGCAGCATCAACAGGTGGAAATTGTGAACTATCAAAAGATAACCAGACTATTGTGCATAATGGAGTGAAAATTATCGGAAACTCACAGCTGCCAACCGATATGCCTACCGATGCCAGCCGTATGTATGGAAAAAATATGATCAATTTCCTTAAACTTATCATCACCAAAGAAGGTACACTGAACCTGAATTGGGACGATGATATTGTAAAAGGCACAGCAGTAACACATGGCAAAGAAATCGTTCACGAAAGAGTTAAAGCGGCAGTTAGTGGATAGTGCATGGAGAATAGTGCATGGTGCATAGTGCATGGGGTATGGTGCATGGAGTGTGGTGCAAAAGCAAGAAAACTGTAGGACAACTTCACAAAGCACTGAAAACCAAGCACAAATCACCAAGCGCCAAGCACCAAGCACTTAAAACAAATGAACCAAAAAACATAAATTAACCAAACAATAAACCTATGGACGAAATTTTAAGATTTTTCCTCGAATACAAAGACATGATTTTTATCATTGTCCTCTCTGTATTCCTTGGAATAGAAGTTATATCGCACGTTCCCGCGGTGCTTCACACTCCGCTGATGTCGGGAAGTAATGCTATTCACGGCGTTGTAATTATCGGTGCTATTATTGTAATGGGCCATGCCGAAAGTACTCTCGCGCTGATATTCGGTTTTGTTGCCGTAATACTTGGCACTCTGAATGTGGTAGGCGGATTTGTAGTTACCGACCGTATGCTCGAAATGTTTAAGAAAAAGAAAAAATAAGGAGATAAATCATGGAAACAATTACAAAACTCATTGAATTTTCCAGTGAAATCTCCATTCTTGAGATTTCTTATATTTTAGCCTCCATACTTTTTATTTTAGGGCTAAAAAAACTCAGCCACCCGGCAACAGCAAGGGCCGGAAACCTATGGGCTGCTGTAGGTATGGGAGCAGCCATCCTGTTCACAATTCTTTTTCACAAAACGAATATTGAACAACCCGACGGCACCATCATTTCGAAAGGAATAGGTAATGTTATGTGGATTGTTATAGCACTTGCCATTGGTTCATTTATTGGATGGTATGCTTCTATAAAAGTCAAAATGACTGCAATGCCGCAGATGGTTTCTATATTTAACGGAATGGGAGGCGCCTGCGCCGCTCTTATTTCGCTAATGGAATTCCCGAATATGCAAAACCACCTTGCCGAAAGCGGTGCTGCACATATGCTTACCGGCGAAGGAATTGCAATTTTACTTGGGCTTATGATCGGAGGCGTTTCGTTTGCCGGAAGTATGATAGCTTTTGGGAAACTCGATGGACGAATCGGCGATTTTAAGCATCCTGTACTTCGGATTATCAACCTTACTTTTCTGATAGGTTTGTTTGTTGCATTGGTGTTAATACTTTTCATGAAACCCGAAGAAGGCAATAACCTGCCGATTTACCTCTTTGCAATAGCAGCGCTTATTTATGGTGTAACCTTCGTAATGCCTATTGGTGGTGCCGATATGCCGGTTGTAATTTCGTTACTGAACTCCTTTACCGGTGTTGCCGCTGCCATGGGTGGTTTCCTTTACGGGAACCAGGCAATGCTTACCGGCGGTATCCTCGTTGGTTCGTCAGGAACAATCCTTACTATATTGATGTGCAAAGCAATGAATCGTTCGTTGTTAAATGTTATTATTGGTGCATTTGGAGTTGCCGGTGCTGCCGGAACTGAAGATGGGGACAAAACTGTGAAAGAAATTTCACTCAGCGATGCAGCTGTTTTGCTTAGCTATTCGCAGAAAGTGTATATCGTTCCTGGTTACGGCCTTGCCGTTGCACAGGCTCAGCATCTCTGTCACGAACTCGATAACCTCCTAACCAGCAAAGGAGTTGAAGTAAAATATGCCATTCACCCTGTAGCCGGACGTATGCCGGGGCATATGAATGTATTGCTGGCCGAAGCCGATGTGCCATACGAAAAACTCGTCGAAATGGACGATGCCAACAACGAAATGGGAAATACTGATGTGGTAATCGTAATTGGTGCAAACGACGTGGTAAACCCAGCCGCTGAGGACGATCCTTCGAGTCCAATATACGGAATGCCGATCATTAAAGCATTGGATGCGAAGAATGTAATTGTGATGAAACGGAGCATGGCAGCAGGTTATGCCGCAATTCCCAACAATTTGTTCTATCACCAGAAAAACCGCATGTTGTTTGGTGATGCCAAGGCTACTTTACAAAAACTGGTAGCTGAGATC
>Ga0105047_10009048_pt1 | contig 16474 bp, 14 predicted proteins | sample MAT04_FD_78384 | JGI IMG/M metagenome (GOLD analysis project Ga0105047, IMG submission 78384) | Freshwater microbial communities from Lake Fryxell liftoff mats and glacier meltwater in Antarctica - MAT-04 (megahit assembly) | ecosystem: Environmental > Aquatic > Freshwater > Ice > Liftoff...
CACCTGCGGGCCGGCCGGGCACGGGTCGAGTTGGGGGCCGAACGGCGTTGCGCACAAGCGCTCGTTGACCCAGGCGGCCAGAGGCGCCTCGAACCCCTGGGAGTCACCGACCGGGGTTGGTGCCAACCACGTGGAGCGAGGCGGCAGCAGACCGGCCGGCGGCGGGGCCGGGCCCGAGATGTCAACGGCGCGCTGGCCCTCGGCGATCAACGGGGCGTCGATCAGCACGAGCCTCGCCACGCGACTGCCCAGCGCTCCCAGGGCGGCCTGCGCAACGACGCCGCCCATCGAATGACCGACCAGCACGACCTGCGCCAGATCGTTCGACTCGATCACCTCCACCACATCGCCGATCCAGTCGTTGAGCGTCACGTCGCCGATGTCGGGCTGCGGCCCGGTACCCATGCCGGTGAGATCGGGAGAGAACCAGCGATGACCATCGCGCTCCAGCAACGGCCGAACCAGGTCCCAGCTCCAACCGCCGCGGAAGGCGCCGTGGACCGCTACGACGTCGGCCATGTCGGATCGGGATGCTCGACCACCACGTCCATCACGAGCTTCTCGGGGCTCCGCGCCTCGACGTGCTCGGAGAGCCGCTCGATCCAACCGGGGTACGCGGGGTCGCGGATCATGAGGTCGTAATCCTCGGCGTTGTCCCACCACCGGAGGTTGATGAAGTGCGACGGGTTGTCGCGGTCACGCACGAGCCTGCGACCGCGAAAGCCCCGCTGGGCGGCATGAAAGCTGCCGAACTCCTCGGTGACTGCGATGTAGGAGGCGGCGTGATCGTCATCGAGCGCCCAGGCGTGCGAGAGGATCAGGATCACGGCCGGAGCACCATGCGGACGCCGCCGGGGCTCGTGATCAGTCGACAGGCGTCGCCTCCGGCGCCCTCCACGACCATGGCAAACAGGCCGGACCGCAGCAGCGAACGCGCCGAGTCGACGCCGGCGGGCGACGCCGACTCGAGGTGGTCGTCGAAGGTCATCAGTTCGAGCCTGATGGGCCCGACCGTGGGGTCGCTCAACATGGTCATGGTGATGGGCGTCGACCGCTGGGGCAGGCCCAGCTCGTCGCCGATGGACGGCTCGGTGAACGAGATGGTGTTCCCCGCGGTGAACCCTTCGTTCCACTGCCCCGCCGATGTCCAACCACCGGTGGTCCACCACGTCACCTCGGCCGGGTGGTCCGCAACCACCCAGACCACCGAGTGCGGCTCGGAATGGTCACCGTGATGCTCGAGGTCGAGCACCGACGAACGGCGATGGGTGGTCTCGACGAAGACCACCGACAGTGCGCCGGGTCCACTCACCAGGGACTGGCGCATGGTCATCGGCCCTGCTGCCAACCGGCCGACCGGCGACACGGCGAAACCGGCAGCGGTCGCGATCGCCAACGTCGCATCGAGATCGACCGTGTAGACGTCGAGCGCCCGCGGCCCCGGCTCCCAGTCCACCGCGGCACGCCCCGCGTGCGGCGTCGCCACGATGAGCAACGTCGCGCTATCCGGGCGCGAGCGCGACCCCATCCGGACCGCACCCTCTGGCACACCGTCGAGCCCGAGCACGTCGCGAGCGAAGTGGTCATCGATGCCGACCTCTTCGACGACGACGAAGTCGAAGAGCTCGAGGAACGCCACGGTCCCATCCACTTGCGTGGCGCCGATGATCACTTCCGAGAATGGTCCCATCAGGCGCTTCTCAAGCCGTGATGCTCACGATTCAGTCCACTCCAACACACCGAAGAGCAGTGTCGACAGGCGGTCGCCATCGGAGATCTTCCAGTTGACCGACAACGAGAGTCGGTCGTCGAAGAGGAAGTCGCGACCGGCGATCTTCTCGGCCTTTCCCATGGCGTGCAGGGTGCTGTACGACGCCCGGCCGTAGGCGATGGCGTTGCCGTAGAGGTCCGGTCCGTCGTAGGTCGAGCGGTTCGAGTCGTGGTAGCGCTCGAAGGACCAGCTACGCGAGAGGTCACCGGTGATCTCTACGGTCTGGCGTGCTCGCAGCAGCGTGATCGGCTCGTGGGTGATGGTCATCTCGGCAGTGCCGTACTGCTGCTGATCGGCGCCCCACAGCGCGACGGTTCCCGACCAGGTGCCCGCCGTCTTGGCCGGAAGGTGGTGGGGACGTCGACCGTCGATGCGCTCTTGAGCGCAGAATGCGTCGATCTCGGACTTGGTCGTGGGGTTCGTCTCGTAGTCGGTGACGTTCTTGTACACACCGTTGAACACGGCGAACAACGTCGGTCCGTCGAACAACAGCGACGAGTACACCTGGGTTTTGTTGTCGTCGAGGACGTGCACCATGGTGCGCAGGTCACCACGCCACGCCGGCGAGTAGTAGTGCGCATCCACGAGCGAACCGTAGGGGTGACCGGCCCCGATGAAGTCGGGACCGAGGTAGACACGGTCGAGGTCCGAATCCATCAGTTCGAACGCGAACTCGACGGTCTCGAAACGATTCCGCAGCGGGCCGTCGTTGTCGAAGACGGTGTGCATGTAGTACGTCGTCGTGCCATCGTCGAAGACCGACGATCGGTTGACCTTGATGAACCCGGTGTGGTTGCCCTCGGCGTCGAACACCGACGGGTTTCCGTACCACTCGCCCTCGATCGACTGCTGCCAGTCGCTGGCCTGCTCGCTGACGCCGTCGCCGCTCATGCCGGCACCGCCGATGTCGGTACCGCCGAAGCCCCGGCCCCGGCCAAGAGCGAGCGCATCTCTTCGGACTTCTCGTCGCCGAGCAACCGTGCGACGTTGGCCCAGACCCGATCAACGTCGGGGTTGAAGATCGCTTCACGGTTGGCCTCGTCGCGGCCGATCAGCGTCTTGTCCTCGACGCCGTCGAGCACGTCGGCGGGCACACCCGCCTCCATGAGACCGAACCAGTGATCGCGGTACGCCGCAACGGTGTCGCCGATCGCACGGAACGCTGACTCGTCGGCGCGATTGGCCAGCATCCACTCGCTCATCAGCGCCCACTGGCGAGGGGCCAGGCGGGCTGGAGTGAGACCGGGGATCTCGAGGCAGGCATCGTGGGCTTCGGTGAGTGGCGTGAAGCAGTGGTCCATGTAGGCGAGGTGCGCCCCCAGATCGAGCCGTGGGATGAGGTCGAGATGGAACGCGAAGTCCTCCGCGTTCTGCACCGAGTCGACCGTGTAGTGCGGCACGGGCGACGTCGGAGGCGTGAAGGCGAACATCATGTGCGAGTCGAGGCCGATCGGAGCGACCGTCATGCCGACATAGACCAGGGTGCACACATCGGGCTTGGTGAATACCCGCAACGAGCCGACGGGGTCGGGCGACATGGGGCTCGTGAGCACCATGTACTCCTGCGTGTCGGGTCCGGATACCTCGTCGAGGCCCAAGCGACCGCTGATCGCTTCGACGTTCGACCAACAGAGGTCGAGGGACAGACTCATTGACTCACTCCAGTGGTTCGTTGGCGGGCAATATCGGCGTCGCGAGCCTCGAGCTCTTTGAGCACCCAGGCGTTGGCGAGGTCAGGGTTGTTGCGGCGTGCCGGCGAGGGGATGACGCGAACCTCGTGGTAGTCGCCGTCGCGACCGACCACGTGATCGTCGATGCCCCAGCCCCGGTCGAGGCTGGCCTGGCGCCAGCGACGGTAGGCCACCTGGTTGGCGTCGCTCTTCACGTGCAGCTCGGCGGTGAGGTCGATGGGGACGAGCTCTGGACGCTGGCCCTCGACCGTCGGTTGATCCTCGAGGAAGATCTTGTCGGTCCGGCGGCGGGAGTCACGGTCGGCCCACGAACCGGTGAAGAAGTCGCGCATCATCGTCCACTTGGAGATGGAGCGGTTGGCGTTGATCGGCACGACCGCCGTGATGATGCGCATGGTGCCGAGGGGAAGGTTGACCTCGAGCATCGTGACGTTGGGAAAGAAAATGCCGGTGCGAGTCTTGATCGGTGGCCGCTCGGCACCCTTCTTCGACACCACCTTCCAGATGCCCGACGGCTGGGGTGGGTCGAGGTGGACGGTGGAGATGTTGCCGATGTTCCAGTCGTTGTAGAGGATCTCTTCGACCTCGTAGTCCTCGACCATCGGCGAGTCGGGGTTACCGAACGATCCGGCATGCACGAACGGGGCGTGGGCGATGTCGACGCCGTTCTCGAGCACCCGCTCGAAGTTGGCCTTCCAGGCGAACTCGCCGGTGATGGCCCGAAAGCCCTCGATGCGCGCCGTCGGAACCTGGTCGAGCACGTCGATGTACGGCAGCGGCGGTCGTTCCGATTCGGGGAGGTCACCGAGGAAAACGAACACATACCCGTAGCGCTCTTCACAGGGGTAGGTATCGATTCGCGCCTTCTTGGGGATCGGCAACCCCTCGCGGTTCGCCGGAATCTTGGTGCACTGGCCATCGGAGTCATAGCGCCAACCGTGATAGGGGCACTCGACGCAGTCGTCGACGATCTTGCCCCCGGCGAGCGAGCCGCCACGGTGGATGCACACGTCGGACTGCGCGTGCACCACGCCTCCGGTGTCGCGCCACAGGACCAGTTGCTGGCCCATGATCTCGGAGTGCTGTGGAGTGGCTCCGATGACGTGGCCGAACTCGACGGCGTACCAGTAGTTCTTGATCATGGTGGCGGTCTCCTCGTACTTCGTTGACTTCAGGGGGTGGCGCCGCGACGCCGTTCAGCTCGGGCGTTCGATGGAGCGCTCGGCGCCCCAGAGCGAACCAACCAACCGGGCTGTCAGATCCTTACCGTAGAACCGCTCGGCCAAGGCATTGGCCGGGTCGCGTTGGGCGATGTTGCGGCGCATCGCCAGATCTCGCGCCGCCAAAGCGGCGCGTTCGCTGTCGGGGGTTGGCGTCGCGTCGTCGAGGAAGCCGAACCACTGGTCGATTCGTTCGGTGGCCAGGGCACCGATCTGCTCGATGCGCTCGGGGGTGTTCGGCAGAACGACGCAGAACGCCGACTGGCTGACCCCGGCGCGGGTGAAGGTGTCCTGGCTGATGAACGCTTCGGCTTCGGGATCGGCCTTGAGCGTCATGTACGAGGCATTGGCCGGTTCGTAGTAGCGGTCGAGGTAGTCGAGATCGACGAAGAGATCCGAGCGGGGCAGGAGGTCGATGAAGCACCACAAGGTGGGCAACGTGCCCCAGGCCATGGCGAGGTGCGGAACGTTGGTCTGCGGCCCGAGCCACGCCGTCAGGTGCATGTTGGAGAACCCGGCTTGGGGGTCACCGAGCCACGAGTTGATCAACCAGTCCATGTTCGGACCGGCCCAGGCGTGCAACGCACCGCGCGGTCCGGTGGGCCCGCCGAACGAACTGAGGTCGTCTACCGACGGGTCGGCCGTGAGTTCGAAGCGGTCGAGCACGCGCTGGTGAAAGCCACCCATCATCGACCACAGCTGCTCGAAGGTCGCGGTGGAATCGGTGGGTGCCGACTGGTCGAAGATCTCGGTGACGCTCTTGGTCGTCTCCATGTGGCGTCGCTCCCTCCAGGTCCGGGCTCGATCCCGGACCTACGCACTCTGTTCCGTTGAGCGGAACGCCGTTACCGTACACCTCGACCGCCCCCACTGCCCAGGGAACAGCGACAATTCTGCGGTTTCGATCGGGTCGAGTTCGGCTCAGAACGGGTAGGCGCGGCCGGCGGAGCCCTCACCCGCCGGGCTCGGCGCGGCCGGGCTGCGGCGCACTGACGCCGGGGCGTGCAAGGCATGGGTCTGGGTGTACTCCGCAATCCCCTCATCGCCGAACTCGCGGCCGAAGCCCGATTGCTTCATCCCACCGAAGGGCACCCGCAGCGACATGCCGGCGCGGTTGTGGCAGTTGATGAACGTCGTGCCGGCCTCGACGCGACGGCCCACCGAGAAGGCGCGGTCCTCGTCGTCGGACCACACCGACGACGCCAGGCCGAGATCGGAGTCGTTGGCCATGGCCACCGCCTCGTCGAGACGCTGGTACCCGACGACGGGCACCGTCGGCCCGAACTGTTCGGTGGCGACGATCGGGGAGTCATTGGCCGCACCCACCACCAGGGTGGGTGCCAGGAAGTAGCCGCGACCAGGATCCCAGCTGTCGAGGAGACGACCGAGATCGTGGACCACGGCGCCCCGTCGGCGAGCATCGTCGACCAATTCGGCCACGCGCCGGCGCTGAGGGTCGCTCACCATGGGCCCAACGGTCACCTCGGGGTCGAGCGGATCGCCGCCCACGAGCACCCGGTCGGCGACCTCGCGAAATCGTTCGACGAACTCGCCGAGACGAGCGTCGGGCACGTAGAAGCGCTTGGCCGCCATGCAGACCTGTCCGGTCGTCAGGAAGGCGCCGAACACGAGCCGCTCCATGACCGCGTCGCTGAACGTCAGATCATCGAGCACGATGGCGGGGTCGTTGCCGCCCAGCTCCATGACGGTCGGGCGGATCACCTCGGCCGTGGCCCGCAGGACGTCGCGACCGACGGCGTCGCCTCCAGTGAAGGCGACCTTCGCGACCCGATCATGGCTGACCAGTTGCCGCCCGATCGCCGGCCCGCCGTGCACCACCGAGATCACACCCGGTGGCAGCGCTGCGGCCATCGCCGCCAAGGCTGCCGTGACGGCAAACGGGGCCAGGGGCGACGGCTTGACGACGATGGTGTTGCCCGTGGCCACCGCCGGGGCGACCTTGAGCGACGACAAGATGAGCGGAGCGTTCCACGGAACAATGGCCGCAATCACGCCGTAGGGCGGACGGGTCACGAGTACCCGGCCGGCCGCATCGTCGATCTCGCTGTCGGCAATGACGTGGGCCACCCGGTCACACACGTGACGGGCGAACGCCGCGGCGAAACCCATCTCGCCGGCGCTGTCGGCGCGAGGCTTACCCAGCTCTCGCGCCAGCAACGGCGCCAGATCGTTGGCGGAACGGGCCACCGCATCGGCAGCGGCGCGCAGCAACTCGATACGTTCGTCGAGCGGTCGACGGGCCCAGTCCCGCTGGGCGCGAGCCGCGTCCTCGACGGTCGAGTCGAGTTCCGCCGCTGTCGTGCTCGCCATCTCGCCGACCACTTCGTCGGTTCGTGCCGGGTTCTCGCGCTCGACCATCGGGCCCGAGCCCATCGGTCCTGCGGCCCCGAACCCGCTCGACTGCAGTCTCGATGGCAGCTTCGATGGCAAACTCGGCGGCTCTGGGGTGGCGATCACGAGGTCCAGGCCCCGAGGACCTGATCGGTCGTCACGATCGACGCAAACGAGCCGAGCGACCGCAACGTGGCGGCATGGAGGTCATCGTCGAAGGCGGCGCACGCATCACCGACGACGCTTACCGACAGGCCCCGCACGTGCGCGTCGTGGACCGTCGAGGCGACGCCGCCGTTGGTGACGATCCCGCACACCACGAGGTGTTCGATACCGACCTGCTGCAACCACCACCCCAGCCGGGTGTGGGCGAACGCCGAGTAGGCCACCTTGTCGACCGTCGCGTCGAGCGCCCCCAGCTCGTCGATGGTCTCGTGGCCCCACGAGCCCGCAGCGAAGTCGCCGGATTGCAGAAAGGGTCGCATGGCCAGAAGGTGCGGCGCGATCAGCGGCTCGCCCGTTGGGCCCGCGACGAGCGTGAACCGGCTCGCGACCGTCGCCACCCCAGAGCGCCGCGCTGCTTCACAGAGTCGGGCGGCCGGTGCCACAACTGCGCCGAGCGCCGGCGCCGATGCGCCCCCACGGGCGTAGGCACCGTTGGGGTGCAGGAAGTCGTTCTGGAGATCGATGACCAAGAGCGCGGTGCGATCGATGGAGGCATCGAGCGCAGGGGTCATCGCGGCCCGGACCGACCCGGTCGAGCGACCCGAAGGTCACCGAGATCGTCCACGGTCGCCGACCAGCCCGGTGGGAGCACCGTCGTCGCGTCCAACTGCTCGAGGATCGCCGGCCCGACGACGACGTCCCCGGGAGCCAGCGCGGCCCGTTCGATGACCTCGGTCTCGGTCCAGGCGCCGTCGAAGTACACCGGGCGCGAACCCATAACGACGGGACCCGAGCTGGTGGGGCGCCCCAGCGAGCGGAGGTCGACCGACGGACGCACCCCACTCACCGCGGTGCGCACGGTCGCGATCGATACCGCGAGGCCCGCCAACAACCGTCCATACATGGTGGTGTAGGCCCGCTCGAAACACTCGAGCACGACCGTCCGATCGACTCGCTCCGCCCCGAGCGGCTCACCCGACCCATCCAGCAGTGGTGTCGCCACGGTGTGGCTCTGGCCCGCATAGCTCATGTCGAGCTCGTGCCGAACGGTCACCTCGTCGAACGCGACACCGGCGGAGTCGAGCCGGTCGCGACCCTCCCGTTCGGCCCGGGTGAGCGCTTCACGAAGACCGGCCTCGTCCAAGGTTGCCAGGTCGTGTCGAACCGTTCGCACCATGTCGTGACGCATGTCGGCGATGACGCAGCCGAGGGCGGAGATGACCCCGGGGTGGCGGGGAACCAACGCACCGGCGAGGCCAACGTCGGCCACGAGTTCGCAGCAGTTGAGACCGCCGCCGCCGCCGAACGGCATCAGCCAGAACTTGGAGGGGTCGTGGCCGCGCTCGACCGATACCAGGCGGAGGGCCCCGGCCATTCGCGAGGTGGCCACCGTCAGGATCGCGGCTGCGGCCGCGTCGACGGTGATGTCGAGCGGGACGGCAACGTGGATCTCGATGGCCGTGCGGGCGGCGTCGACATCGAGCCCGGAGCGACCCCCGATGGGGCGGTCGGGATTGATGCGACCCAGGGCAACCGCAGCATCGGTGACCGTGGGACGATCGTTGCCCATCTGATAGCAGGCGGGGCCAGGAACGCCACCGGCGGATTCGGGGCCGATCTGCAACAGGCCGGAACGATCGACCCAGGCAATCGAGCCGCCCCCGGCCCCAATGGTGGAGATCTCGATCATCGGTGACCGGATCGTGAGGCCGAAGTCGATGGTCGTCTGCGCTGCGAGCACGGCCTGGCCACCGGCGATCACCGCGACATCGAAGCTCGTCCCCCCGACGTCGCCGGTGATGACGTCGGTGACGCCGGCCTCCTTGGCGATGGCCGCCGCCGCGATCACGCCCGCAGCCGGGCCACTCAGCGCCGTGCGCACCGGGAATCGCCGCGCCGACTCGACGGTCATCACGCCGCCGTTGGAGGCCACGATGAGGAACTCGCCAACGAAGCCGGCCGATGCCAGCTGCTCTTCCAACTTCGCCAGATATCCGCCGACCACCGGTTGCAGGTAGGCGTTGAGCACCGTGGTCGAGGTCCGCTCGAACTCGCGGATCTCGGGCAGGATCTCCGAGCTCACCGAGACCGAGTCGTTCGGCCAGAGCGCCCGCACCGCGGCGGCCGCCTCCTGCTCGTTCGCCGGGTTGGCGTAGCTGTGCAGGAACGTCACCGCCACCGCCACCGCACCGCCCGCCAGCAGCTCCTCGGCAGCCTTGGTCACCTGGTCGACATCGACCACGGTGTGGCGGGTGCCATCGGCCAGCGTTCGCTCCGACACCCCGACACGGAGGTTGCGCGGCGATACCGGTTCGAAGTCGCCCCACAAGCCCCAGGTGCGCGGTCGGTCCCGACGCCGCATCTCGAGAACGTCGGCAAAGCCTTCGGTGGCGATGACGGCGGTGACGGCTCCCCGACGCTCCAGCAGAGCGTTGGTGCCGACCGTCGTGCCGTGCACGATCGCCGCCACTTGGTCGAGCGGGCCGGCAGTCGATTGCAACCCGTCGAGAAAGCCGCTTGCCTCGTTGGACCGCGTCGACGCGACCTTGCCTACCCGGACGTCGCCGGAGCGGTCATCGATCGCCACGACGTCGGTGAAGGTGCCGCCGACATCGACCCCGACGACGACTTCACCCGCCGGCTCGTTGCGCTCAGCCATCGACATCTCCCCGGTGCGCTGCTCGACTTGTTGCGGTGGCCACGTCGTCGACCACGCCGGCGCCATCGACGATGACCCCGTAGGACGTCGCGGCGCCGCCGGGACTGACGTAGCCCAGCACGACATCGCGGGCGACCGCGGCCGGATCTCGATCGAAGGGGTCGCCGTAGCCGCCGCCGCCGGGACTGGAGATACGAACCCGCTGGCCGTCACGGAGTCGTACCCCGGTTGCCTTCGAGCCCAGTTCTGGTGTTTCGCTACCGTTGTCGCCGTCGTAGCTCAACTCGTTGGCCGCCGCAGCGGCGCCGCCGGCGACTCCTTGGGGCTGGAATCGGGCCCGATCGCCGAACACGAACATGTCGGCCTCGGTGTCGAGCACCTCGACCTCGTAGTGGGCGCCCAGACCGCCGCGGTGCTCCCCCGCGCCGCCGGAGTCCTGGCGGAGTTCCCAGCGGGTGAAGCGCACGGGGTAGCGGCGCTCCATGATCTCGACGGGCGGAATCGTCGCCGTCGAGAGGGGCGCGTTGCCGTGGTTGAGGCCGTCCGACATCACCGAGCCGCCGAGACCCCCGCCATAGAAACTGAACATGACCCAGCGATCGTCGCGTCCGGCTGCGGCCGGCCAATCGCCGGCGAGCGACAGCGCGTTGATCGTGCCGTAGCTGCAACCGTTCGAGATGAGCGGGTCGGCCTCGGCCATGCAACGAAAGATGAGGTCCATCACCCGCAGGATCGTCTCGGTGTACCCGCCGACCGGGCGGGGTCGCTGCGCCGCGAGCAGCGAGCCCGGGCGCAACACGATGTCGACGGGCACCAGGCAACCGGCGTTGGCCGGAACCGTCGGGAACAGGTGCTTGAGCGCCACGTAACAGGCCGCTCGCGCCGTGGTTTCGGAGATGTTGACCGGACCCCTCACGGCATCGTCGGTGGCCGAGAAGTCGAGTCTCAGGGTGTCGCCGTCGATGCGGAGATCGAGCGCCAACCGAACCGCGTCGGGTCGAATGCCGTCGTTGTCCAAGAAGTCGACCGCCGAGTAGGTGCCGTCGGGCAGGTCGCTCAGCTGCACCCGCATGAGCTTCTCGGCGCGAACGGTGAGTTCGGCGATGGCGGCGGCGACCACGTCGTCGCCGTAGTCATCGAGCAACTCATCGAGGCGCCGCACCCCCAGGTCGAGGGCGTTCAGTTGAGCGTTGAGGTCGCCGTAGGCATCGTTGGGCGCCCGGCTGATGGAGCAGATGATGTCGACGATGTCGGTGCGCAGCACCCCGGCCGCCCGCAGCTTCACCGGGGGGAGGAGCACACCCTCCTGGAACGTTTCGTGGGCCGCGGGGTTGTAGTTGCCCGCCACGCCACCGCCGACGTCGGTGAAGTGACCGACCGACGCCAGGTGGCACCACACCCGCCCGTCACGGAAGTACGGGCGCACCATCTTCATGTCGTTGAGGTGCGTGCCGCCCTCGTAGGGGTCGTTGAAACAGAAGACGTCGCCTTCGCTCAGGACTCCAGCAGCGACCGCTCCTTCGACGCTGTCGTCGGCGCCGACGGTGCGGGCGTCACGGCGGATGCGACTGATGGTCAACGCCACGGCTCCCGCCATCGACCCCACGAAGACGGGCAGCCCGGCGGAACCCTGCACGAGCGTGGCGCCGGTCGACGCCTCATAGAGGCCGTGGGACCCATCGTGAGCCTCGGCGATGATCGGATTGAACGCCGACCGGAACAAGGTGGCGTCCATCTCGTCGGCGACCTGGCCGAGACGCCCGGCAAGCACCGCCAACGTCACCGGGTCGATGGTGCGCTCGCCCTCATTCGGGTTCGGGTTCGGGTTCGGGTTCGGAGTGTCGGTCATCGTTGTGGAGCTGCGGTCGTGCGAAGGTCACGGAGCGGCTCGAGCAGTGCTCTCACGGCGCCGGACCCGCTCGGAGCGTCGGCCAACGCAACCACCGCGTCGGTCACCCGGTCCGCCACACCGGAACCCAGCAGTGACGACGTGTTGTCGGTGAACTTGGCGCGCAGTTCATCAGCGCTCAAGGGTCGACCGGGACCACCGCGGTTCACCTCGACCCGTTCGCTCAGCGTGCGTCCGTCGGTGGTCACGACGTCGAGAATCGCCGGGAACTGATGGGGATAGATGGCGTCGCATTCGGGCGAGCCCCCCACCGTGATGCGGGCCATGAGGGCGCGCATCTGCGGGTCCCGGGCCCGTTCGTCGGTGAAGTCCGAGAGACCGAGACCCAGGCCGGTGCCACCGAACAGCGCGGCGGCGACCGTGAAGGGACCCGAGAACTGGGCCTGATAGCCGGTCATCGGATTCTGCTTGGTGGCCAACGGCTCGCCGATGGTACGAACGGTCGGCGACGCGACGCTGAGGTGGATCCGCTCGACGTCCTCGGGTCGCAGTCCCTTCGCCGCCAACGCCAGCGCCGCGTCGATTCCGGCGTGGGTGAAGTGGTTCGCCGGGTACGGCTTGTAGAAGACGTCTGCCATCTCCCACCTCGTGCCCAATCCTTCGATGACGGGTTCGGCGCGCCACTCGTCGCGCAGGAGCGCCTCGAAGAGACCGAACCGCCCCTCGAGCGCGGTTGGTGCTCCCGTGATGCCGCGTACCGTCAGCAAGGCTGCGGTGACGCCGGCCTGTGCCGCCCAACCGCAATGCATCCGCTTGACGGTTCCCCCGGTGCGGTTGGCTTCGATGATGCCCGAGGCCATGGACGCCGCGATGGCCATGGCGTGCGCGCAACCGTTCGCATCCAATCCGCAGAGGCGGGCCGCTGCCGCCGCCGACCCGATCGCACCGCAAATAGAGGTGGCGTGCTGACCATGTTCGAAGTAGATCGACTGGCCGGGCCGGTCGTCGGTGGCGACCGAGTATCCCGCCATCCCCAATCGCACGGTGATCTCGATGCCGGCGGCTACTGCGGCGAGGATGTCGGCGCCGGAAGCATCGTGGGCTTCGCCGGCGGCCAGCGCCGCGGGCACCACCGACGCGGAGGGGTGCACGATCGAGGGAAGGTGGGTGTCGTCGAAATCGAGCGAATGAGCGAGGACGCCATTGACGAACGCGGCCATGGGGGCCGACGTCGGATCGGCGAGGCCAATGGCCGAGGCGGCGCCACGACCTCCGGTGTCCTCGGCGAACCCGAACACCGCAATGGACGTGTCGAGCTCGGTCGCCGCAACGGCGACGCCGATGATGTCGAGTACCCGAGGAGCCAACGCCGCCCGCAGCGACGGTTGAGGATCGCCGAGCGTAACGTCGGCGGCGAGCGCCCCGAGCCGTTGCACCAACGTCGGCTCGTTCGGCGCGGCGGTCACTGCGGCACCCCGGCCGGGGCCAGCGCGAGCGGTCGGACCGGGGAACCGGTGGCGCCCACCAAGAGCAGCGGGGCGACGACGAACACGAAGTCGAGCACCCCGGCGGCGGCCAGTTCGTCGAGCGCCATCGTCTCGATGATGAAGATGCCCGACTCGACCAGCAGGACCCGGTGCGCGGGCAGCAGTGAATGGCCGGCGCCGGCGGGTAGGCGCTCGAAGGCTATCGAGTCTCCTCCGACGGCGACCGGTCGGCGCTCGGCCAGCCAGCGGGCGCCGGCCTCGGACACGCCGGGTACGCCGGTGTCGCGACCGATGTAGCGCTCGGCGTCGGACCACCAACGACCCCACCCGGTACGAATCAGGACGACATCACCGGGCTCGATCTCCCCCACCCGTTCGGCGGCCAGGTCGAGGTCGCTGGGCGTCACCTCGTCGCCGCCGTCCATCGACTCCACACCCCGGACCGCCGCAATATCGAGGAGCACGCCGCGGGTGACGATGTTGGGGATCTCGTCGACTCCGTGGGTGGCAAGGCGACCGTGTTGCTGGGCGGCGGCGGCATCGACACCTCCGTACAGCTCGCCGCAGTGCGACACATGGCCGAGCGCATCGATGTGGGTGCCAACGTGGGTGCCCGTCACCAGCAGGTCGTTCGCCGCCGAGCCACCGTCGTCGCGGAAACGGTCACCGTGGCGCCTCGGCATGGAGAGGTGATACTGGGGGTGGTTGGGCGACTGGGCCATGCCGATGGCCATCGGGCGGGCCAGGTCGAAGACCGTCACTCCGCGACGGATCGCGTCGAGCAACGTGGTGTCGACGACCGGCGTCGGTGCCACGGGCGCCGTCATGCGATCACCTCGAGGGAGCGAAGCTCGGCGATCCGCTCGGCGGCCAAGCCGAGCTCGTCGAGGACCGAGTCGGTCTCGGCACCAAGGGCGGACCCGGTCGACCGGATGGTCCCCGGGGTCTCGGACATCCGAAAGAGCACGTTCTGCATGCGCATCGGACCGAGGTCGGCGTCGTCGACCTCGATGATCATCTCGGTGGCCGCAACGTGGGGATCATTGATCACGTCGGCCGCGGTGTACACGGGCGCCACGGCCGCCTGCGCCGCTTCGAACGCGGCGACGACCTCGGCCTCGGTGCGCTGCGCGATCCAGTCGGCGACGTATCCGTCGAGCAGGTCGACATGGGCGGCGCGTCCCGCCGCCGAAGCGAACCATGGTTCGTCGATGACCTCGGGGTGTCCGACGAGGCGCAGGACCCGCTCGGCGATCGAGGTCGCCGATGTCGAGATGGCCATCCACCGATCATCGGCGCTGCGGTAGGTGTTGCGCGGGGCGTTGGACGAGGAGCGATTGCCGTTGCGCTGCTGCAGTGTGCCGAGCTGGTCATACACCGTCACCCCCGGACCGACGGCGCACATCATCGGCTCGAGCAGCGACAGGTCGATCACCTGGCCCTCGCCCGATCCGCCGTTGTGGTCACGGTGCCACAGGGCCATCATCACCGCGCCCACCGCAGTCAGACCGCAGAGCGAATCGGCCAGGCCCATCGGGGGAAGGGTCGGTGGTCCGTCGGGTTCGCCGGTGACGGCGGCGAACCCCGACATGGCTTCGGCCAGCGTGCCAAAGCCCGGGCGCGACGAGTAGGGACCGCTCTGGCCGAAGCCGGTGATTCGAGCCAGCACCAGTCGCGGGTTCACGGCGTGCAGCACGTCGTATCCCAGGCCCCACCGTTCGAGGGTCCCGGGACGAAAGTTCTCGACGAGCACGTCGGCGGTGCGGACCAGATCGATGATGAGCTCGGCGCCCTCGGGGCGGGACAGGTCGATCGCCACGCACCGCTTGTTACGCGACACGATCTTCCACCAGAGCCCGTGGCCGTCCTTCTGGGCCCCGTGGGAGCGGAAGGCGTCACCGGTTCTGGGGTGTTCGACCTTGATCACCTCGGCACCGAAATCGCCGAGCACCTGGCAGGTGAGCGGGCCGGCGAGGACCGTCGAGATGTCGAGGACGCGTAGCCCGGCGAGGGGCCCGTCGGTACGATCGGTCACTCGGTCCTCCCCCTCCTCATACGGTTCCAATCACCCGTTGAGGACGGGTTGTTTCGTTGAGCGGAACGCTATTCCAGTTTGGACCGGCCCGCCAGGTCCGTCAAACACATCCCTCGCGGGCTCGCGACCAGCTAGTTTTGTTCCGCACAGCGGAACAGGAGCTTGTCCATGGCGAAGTCCACCAGCACGTTGACCACCGCTGCCGAGAACTCGGCCGACGAGGTCAGCGACCCGAGCCGCCGGGTGGCGACCATCGAGCGGGCCGCGGATGTCCTCTTCCTCTTCACCGAGGACGAACGCACGAGCCTCGGTGTCACCGAGATCGCCAACGACCTCGGCATCTCCAAAGCCGTGGTGCACCGCATCCTCGCATCGCTGCGCGACCGCGACCTTGTGGTGTCGGATCCCTCGACCCGCAAGTACTCCCTCGGTCCAGCGGTGCTGACCCTCGCGGCCAGCTACCGCGAACAGCTCGACGTGCGGCCCATGGCCCTCGAAGCAATGGAGCGACTGTGCCAGGCGACCGGGGAGACCGCGACCCTGTCGATCCGCAACGGGTTCCACCGCATCTACGTCGACCAGGTGACGCCTCCACTCGAGGTCCGCATGACCGTGCAGACCGGTCGGCCCTACCCGCTGCATGCAGGATCCTCGTCCAAGGCGTTCCTCGCGTTCCTCTCCGAGGACGAGCAGAAGCAGTTCTTCAGCGACGAGGCGCTCGACCCACTCACCCCCATCACGGTCGTCGATCCCGCGGCCTTGCGCCGCGAACTCGACCAGATCCGCAAACAGGGCTTCGCGATGTCGCTCGGCGAACGTCAGGCCGGCGCCGCTTCGGTTGCCGCTCCCGTCTTCGACCGAGAGGGACCGGTGGCGGTGATCAGCGTCTGCGGCCCGCTCGAACGACTACGCGATCAAGTTGCTGAGGTCGCAGTGCTCGTGCTCGAGGAAACTCGCAGCCTGTCGACGCGATTGGGCTACCGGTCCACCCGCTCCTGAAGCGGCGCGCCCGCAGCCCCGACTCGCCTCCTCGAACGCTCCCACAATGTTCCTGCTAGCGGAACGCTGTTTCAGATGTAATGTGACGGCATCAGCTACCGGGGGGAAGCCACCACATGACCGATCACGCGTCACACCGAGCCAAGCGCTACCGCAAGGCCGCCTTGGCCACCATCGTGGGGCCGCTGGCGCTGGTCGCCGCGGCCTGCGCCCCGGGGGTCGCCACCACTGCCTCGGCGCAGGGCG
>Ga0105047_10009050_pt1 | contig 16473 bp, 11 predicted proteins | sample MAT04_FD_78384 | JGI IMG/M metagenome (GOLD analysis project Ga0105047, IMG submission 78384) | Freshwater microbial communities from Lake Fryxell liftoff mats and glacier meltwater in Antarctica - MAT-04 (megahit assembly) | ecosystem: Environmental > Aquatic > Freshwater > Ice > Liftoff...
TGATCGCGGCGGCGGCGATGGCGACATCGGTGCCGGTGCCCATCGCGATGCCGACATCGGCGGCGGCGAGTGCGGGGGCATCGTTGATGCCATCGCCGACCATTGCGACGGTACGGCCTGCGGCTTTCCAGCCCAAGACGGCGGTGTGTTTGTCCGCTGGCAGCACATCCGCCATCACTTCGGAAATGCCTATTTCAGCAGCGATTTTCTCCGCTGACATCCGGGCGTCACCGGTGAGCATCGCGAGGTGCAACCCGGCGGCTTGCAGTTCGGCCAGCACCGCTTTCGCCTCGGGGCGAATCGTATCGCCGACCGCAATCGTGCCGAGAATTTTACCGTCGCGGGCCACGTAAAGTACCGTCTGCGCCTTGCGTACGACATCGTCGCCGACCGCGTTCACGAACGCGGAATTGCCGACCGCGATGCTTGCGCCAGCGATGTTCCCGCGGATGCCACGGCCCGGTTCTGCGCGAACGTCGGTCGCATGCGAGATCGCCGAACCACGCATTTCCGCAGCGCGAACGATCGCCTGCCCGAGCGGGTGTTCGCTTCCATGCTCGATACCCGCCGCGAGTGTAAGCAGTTCGTTTTCGTCGGTGAATGGTGGTGTGAGCACGATCGATTCGACTTCGGGTTTGCCTTGCGTGAGCGTGCCGGTTTTATCGAACAGGAACGCATCGACGGCGCTCAACCGCTGAAGTGCGGCCGCGTCGCGGAACAAAATCCCGCGGCGTGCGCTCGACCCGATGCCGACGATGACTGCCATCGGCGCGGCCAACCCCAAGGCGCATGGGCAGGCGACAATCAACACCGAGACCGCACAAACGACCGCCATTGCGAGCTGCCCCGCAAGCGTCCATGCGAGAAACGACACGATCGCGATGCCCACGACCGCCGGCACGAATATCGCCGAGACTTTGTCGACGAGCGTCTGGATCGGCATCCGGCTTCGTTGCGCTTCGCCGACGAGACGAACGATGCGCGACAGTGCGGTGTCACCGCTCGAAACCGTGACTTCGGCGACGATCGGGCCAGTGCCGTTCATCGTTCCCGCGCGGATCGGATCGCTCACGGTTTTCGACACGGGCAGCGGTTCGCCGGTCAGCATCGATTCGTCCGCGTCGGTCGAACCTTCGCGGATCGTGCCATCGATCGGGATGCGTTCGCCGGGGCGAATCCGCACGCGATCCCCGACGTGAATGAGATCGACGGGGAGTGTCAGTTCTTTGCCGTTGGGCAAAATCACCGTTGCGGTTTGCGGCGTCAGCCGCAGCAGTTGCCGCACCGCTTCGCCGGTCCGGTGCCGCGCCCGCAGTTCCATCAGTTGGCCTAAAAGCACCAGCAACACGATGGCAACAGCGCTTTCCCAGTAAGGTTCGACACCGCCATCGTGCATCCGGAAACCATCGGGGAAGATCGGCAGAATCAGGAAATCGAACAGCGTAGCCACACTGAACGCGAGTGCGGCGATGAGGCCGAGGCCGATGAGCGTGAACATGTTCGGCGAACGATGGACGAGCGATTGCCACGCCCGCACGAAAAGCGGCCACCCGGCAATTGCCACGGTCGGTATTGCCAGAATCGCTTGCAGAACAGTGAAGAACGTACTGCCGAGCGCGTGGCGGATCGGCATATTCGGCAAGAACATGTCGGCCATCGCGAGGATCAGCAGCGGCCCGCCGAGCGCCGTACCGAAGCGCAACCTCCACGTGAAATCGCGTTGCTCGGGGTCCGGCGTGTCGTCGAGCGTGGCCGCGGTGGGTTCGAGCGCCATGCCGCATTTCGGGCAGGTGCCGGGGCCGATGCGTTCGACTTCGGGGTGCATGGGGCAGGTGTACTTCACGCCCATCACGGCACCCATCGCCTCGGTCTGCCCGCCGAGGTACTTCGCCGGATTCTGCATAAATTTGCGTTTACACATCTCCGCGCAGAAGTGGTACGCGGTGCCATCGTGAACGTGCGAACCGCCCCCCGACGAACCGGGAACGACCGTCATGCCGCACACCGGATCGCGAACTTGCAGTGACATTCCCAGGGTGATCGCCATCGTTTCGTTTCCTTCGGGCAACGGGTCACGCCCTATTCTACCCATTCGCGTCACCAACGATTGCCGTTCCGTATCGTTAGCGTTGGTGAACCTCTTCCTCCCCCATCGATGGAGCGACCATGCACCTTCGCTATTTGACGATCGCCGGCGGGGCAACTTTCGCGATGTTTCTTGCGACGGCGTTCGGCGCGCCGGGCGATCCTCCCGGCGCGAAGGCGGTCGAACTGCCGCTGACGCGCGTCGTGTTGTTTAACGCCGGCGTCGGGTACTTCCAGCGCGACGGCGCAATCGATGGCAACGCCCGCATCGAGATGCGATTCCCCGAGCAAGATGTCAACGACCTGTTAAAAAGCCTCATTCTCGAAGATAAAACCGGCGGCAAGTTGAAGGCCGTCACCTACGACGGCAAACACCCGATCGACGTGACGCTGAAAACGTTTGCGGTGGACCTCACGGAAAATCCAGGTATCGCGCAGTTGCTGGTGCAAGTTCGCGGCGAGAAAGTCGAAGTGACGGACAAGCAAGGCACCATCACCGTCGGGTTGATCGTCGGCGTCGAAAAACCCACACCAGTTGTCGTCAATGTGCCTACCAGTGCCGACGTCGGCGAACAGTTGAAGCCGGTCATCATCCAGCCCGTACCAACCGGCGATGGCGAACTGCTGAACTTACTCGCCGTCGATGGATTGCAATCGGTGCCGCTTTCGAAGTTGCGCAAAATCAAATTGTTGAAGCCCGAACTCGAAGCCGAGTTCCGCAAGGCGCTCGAAGTACTGGCCTCCGCACGCGGCGCATCGAAGAAAACCGTCGTCGTCGCGTTCGATGGCAAAGGTCGGCGAAACGTCAAGTTGGCGTACGTGACCGAAGCGCCGATGTGGAAGGCAACGTACCGTTTAACGCTCGGAGACAAGGACAAAGCACAAGCCGCACTGCAAGGTTGGGCGACCGTCGAGAACACGACGGATGAGGATTGGACGAACGTCAAAGTCGGCCTCGTCGCCGGTCGCCCGATGGCGTTCGAGATGAACTTGTACGACCCGCTGTTCGTGCCACGGCCAATGGTCGAACCCGAATTGTTCGCATCACTGCGGCCACCGGTGTACCAGGGCGCGATCGACGAGATGCAGCGAAATCCTCGTGGTGGTAGCTTCGGTGGTGGGTTCGGCGGCGGTGGGTTCGGTGGTGCGGCCAACCTGGGTGCCGGTGGTGGTGTGACCGGTGTCGGCGGTGGCCAACTCGGCCAGTTCGGGAACCTCGGTGCCCAGTACGGTATGCAAGGCGGAAACTACTACCGCCCTTCAACTCGCGAACAACTCGGGCCGCGGCTTTCGTATCAGGACTTGGCAGCCCGCGTCAACGAAGGTGGCGGCAAGCCGAACGCGGAAGCAACAGCATCAGCGGGTCCGAAGGTTTTGAGTGCGGCGGCCGCGATGTCGCTCGGCGATCATTTCGAGTACGCGATCGAAGACCCCGTCACGTTGCCACGCCTGAAATCGGCACTGTTGCCGATCGTCACCGATAGCCTCGACTGCAAGCGAGTGAGCATTTTCAACGAAAGCGATGAGATCAAACACCCGTTGCTCGGACTGCGACTCACGAACAAAACGAAGCGCAACCTCGCGCAAGGGCCGATGACCGTTTACGACAACGACACCTTCGCCGGCGATGCCCGCGTGCCCGATACCGCCCCCGGCGAAACGCGGCTCGTCAGTTACGCCATCGATCTGAACACGGAAGTTGTGCCACGGGTGACCCGCGCCAATCCCGTCATCGAACTCGCTAAGATCGTTGGCGGGCTTCTCACCGTGAACGAAAAGGTCCGCGTCACCACGCGCTATCTCATCCGCAATCGCGGCCCGAGCGAACGCACGGTCATCGTCGAACATGCGATTCGCGCTGGTTGGAAGTTGTTCTCACCCGAGAAGCCGATGGAAACGTCCCGCGATATGTACCGCTTCGAGGTGGTCGCAAAATCGAACGAGACCGTAACGATCGAAGTTATCGAAGATTCGCCGACGGCGACGAATACGAACCTGACTTCGATTAGCGAAGACGCACTGCGGTTCTATGTCGCTGCCGCCGAAACGGGGCCAGCGATCAAGCAAGCCCTTGCGAAAGTGCTCCAAATGCGTACCTCGATGGCCACCGCGAAGAAATCGCTCGCCGAGGAAATCGCCGCACTCAAGGCCATCGGCGACGATCAAGCCCGCATCCGCGCGAACCTCGAGCGCGTGCCGAAAGACTCCGAGGCCTACAAGCGCTACCTGAAAAAGTTCGACGATCAGGAAACCGAAATCGAGAAGCGCCAAGCAAAGCAAAAGGAACTCGAAACGCAAATCATCGCCGAAGAGTCGGCCTACAAGAGCTACCTCGAGAAACTGAAGGTGGAGTAAGACCAAGCGGCCCAGCGACGTTCGTCGCTGGGCTTTCGGGTTTAACCTTCCTTGCACAGTTTCGTGATGTGTTTCAGCACGTCGCGTACGGAGATGACGCCGACGGGTACGCCGGTATCGCTGACGATTGGCAGGTGGCGATAGCCGCCGACGTCCATCTTTCGCAGCGCGAAGGCAAGCGGATCGGTGGCGATGACGGTTTCGGGGTCGCGGGTCATATAGTCGCCGACGGTGCCGTGTGCGTCGCCGGTGACTTTCGTCAGAAAATCGCGTTCCGTCAGGATGCCGATCAGCCGTTCGCGGGCATCCGTTACCAGCAGCGCGCCGACGCCGCCGTCGATCATGCGACGAATCGCCTCCGAGAGCAGTGCGGTTGCCGGTATCGTCACTGGCTTCTTCGGCCCGAGTATCGACACGGTGTCGTCCATCAGGCTGCGTTCGACTTTATCGTGCGGTTCGGGGCGATCCAGCGAAGTGAGATCCAGCAGGCACTCGATGCACAGATCGGTACCGGGCAAATTCAAGTGCGAACATGACGGACAGTACATGGTGGCCTCCATTCCACAGCAATGGCGACCACCTCGCAGATGGAGCTGGTCGCTTCAGATCATTCGCTAGCGTAACATACCGAAGTTCCGTGCGAAGCCGGACATCAGCTTGAGGTTGATGCCGTAGGTGATCTTCAGTGCGTCGCCGCTGCGGACCGAAAAATACAGCGCGGACACGGTTTTATCGTCCGAACCCAACATCTGTGCCGCCATGCCGCCGACTTGCTCGTTGCCCGTCGTGATCAGTTGCCCGAGTCGCTTCGGATTGACGACGATATCGAATGCCTTCGACTCGGTCGGCTTCGCGGAAAGCATCTTCTTCAGCATCGGTTTCGATTCGGTGCCGAACACCACATAAATCGCTTTTGGCCCGAATGCGAACTGGAATGTGTTCGACCCGAAGACTTTTTCGATTTTCTCGTCTTTTTCCGGTACTGTAAAATCGTGAATGTTCACGTCACCGATTTTGTCGGTGTCGAACTTGATCCCATCTTTGATATCTTTCGGAACCTTGTCGCCTTTCATGGAGGCTTTCAGAACCTTCTCCAATGCGGCACCGCCTTCGTAGGACATGGCAATGAGACCGGTGAAATGGCCGTCTTTATCCGGGCCGTTGACAGCCATCGCGAGGTCCATTTCGCCGGACTTCACCGTGCGAATCAGGCCGTTGATCAGTTCGTTGGTGGCTTCCTTGGGTGTTTCGGTTTCATTTTCTTCGTTCTTCTTTTTCAGCTCTTCGAGGCCCACGACGGCTGCATCGCGAAGTTCTTTGGCGAAGAGCGGCATGCTGGCTTTCATGCCGGCAGCGGTTTTGTCGTCGAAGGCGGCGGCGAACTGGTTCATCGACGGCTTCCGATCGGTGAGATCTTTCGCGAGGCTCGTACCCTTTTTTGGAGTCATCGAGGTTTCCATCTCCACGAAGCCGGTCGCTTGATCGAATACGAGGCGGAAGCCTGTGGAGGCGGTTTCCTTTTGCGATTGCTGATTGAAGCGGTTCACCATGCCGATGAGGCTCGTCAGGACTTTCTCTTTTGCCCCGTCGTTTGCACCGAGTAGGCCCTTGAGCATCTCGATCGACTGTTCGCTCTGATTCGCACCTTCCTTGAGCAGTTCTTCGGGATAGCGGTCGTTATAAACCTTGAACGCCATCAACGCGGTTTCCTTCGGGTCGTAGAGTTTCTCGACGGCAATGAGCTTTGTCGGGTCGAGGTCGGTCGCGCTGCCGTTGAGGCCGAAGTACGCGTGTTTCGCATGGAACCGCATCAGTACGGGCTTCGCGGGCTTGTCATCGCCGGCCATCGGATTCAGTTTCAGGCCGGGTAACTCGCCGAGTTGGTACAGGCCCTTATCGCCCTTGACGGTTTCCAGCGGCGCTTCGAGGCGTTCGAGGAGTTTCAGGAACTCCTCTTCGCTCGTAATGGGAACGGCAATCACGCCGGCGGAGTCGTCGATTTTCTTTGCGTCGAGGTTCACGTAACCGGCGATCGGGCGGGTGAGATCGAGGCCCTTAAGACCTTTCTCGCCGAGCTTTTCTTTCATCGTTTCGTTCATCGTTTCGACGGCCATTTCGCCGCCGAACATTTTCGCGAGGGCGCGGGCATCGTCGAGCAACTTGCTCGCGTTTGCCACTTGGAATGTGATGGCGGGGCCATCGGCGGACTTGCCCGACGGTGCAGGGGCAGCCCGCAACGCGAGTGGGGCGACCGCAAGAATACACGCTGCGACGGTCCATCGAAATTTCATGGCAAACCTCCGATAAGAGTGCGGGCGGTTGCAATACTCACGGCATCTTATGCTGATTCGTAGCGATTGCAACCGATCCCGCGTTGGCGTAAACCATTAATACGACTCCGATTGTTCTCACAAGGCCCTGCCATGCACCCTCTTGCCATGACGTACTTCCGCGAGTTGCAAGATCGCATCTGCGCAAATATCGAGCGCGTCGATGGCGGCACGCGCTTCCGCGAAGATTCGTGGGAGCGCGAGGGCGGCGGTGGCGGGCGAAGCCGCATTCTCGAAAATGGCACAGTCTTCGAGAAGGCCGGTGTGAACTTCTCCGAGGTATTCGGCGAAATGGACGCGGCATTTGCAAATCACCTGCCCGGCGAGGGCACGCGCTTTACCGCCACCGGCATTTCGCTCGTCCTTCACCCGCGTAGCCCGCACATCCCCACAGTTCACGCGAACTTCCGTTTCCTCACGCGCGGCTCCGCATCGTGGTTCGGCGGCGGTGCGGATCTCACACCGTATTATCCGGTGCTCGAAGATGTGACGCACTTTCACCGGACGTGGAAATCCGTCTGCAATCGGCACGCGGACCTCGCGAATTACGACAAGATGAAGCGCGACTGCGACGAGTATTTCCACCTGAAACACCGCAACGAGGCGCGGGGCGTCGGCGGCTTTTTCTTCGATTACACCGGTGCGGATCGCCTCGATGCGACGTTCGCGTTCGTGAAGGACGCCGGGGAAGCGTTCGTTAGCAGTTACGTGCCGATCGTCGAACGGCGCAAGTCCCTTATCTGGACGGCGGAGCAGCGGCTGTTTCAGGAGTATCGCCGCGGGCGGTACGTGGAGTTCAACCTCGTGTACGATCGCGGGACGATCTTCGGGTTAAAAACCAACGGTCGCACCGAGAGTATCCTGATGAGCCTGCCCCCCGTCGTGCGCTACATCTACGACTATCAGCCCGACGCAGGTAGCCCCGAAGCCGAACTCACGGACTACTGGCTGAAGCCAAAAGACTGGGCGACGATGTGATCGCGCAGAAACACCCGAGGTTCCGTAACCTCGGGTGCGCTCTCGTTTACTTCGCAGGGGCTTCGACAACTGGTGCGGGCACGGGCACTACGGGCGTGACGGGCGTGGCGACTACGGCAGGAGCTGCGAGACCGGCGGCCGCGAGGGCTGCGGCTTTTGCGGCTTCGGCGGCCAAGCGACGCGGGTCGATCGGCTTCTTCGGGTCGACCGGCTTTTTCTCCGAAGGCTTCTTCTGCGGGGCGCTGCTGCCGGTGGTCTTCGGGGCGAGCAATGCCGACATCTGCTTGCCTTCCATCATCGGCATCTTCTCGACCTTGCAGACGTCCGCCAGCTTTTCGAGCATCCCGTCGATAATCCGACGGCCTTCCTCGATGTGCTGCATTTCGCGGCCACGAAACTGCACCTTCAGCTGGACCTTGTCGCCGTCTTCGAGGAACTGGCGTGCCTGGTTCAGCCGCGTATCGACGTCGTGCGTGCCGGTCTTCGGGCGAACGCGGAGTTCTTTCAGCTTCTGCTGGTGGGTTTTCTGATGGGACTTCTTGGACTGCGCATATTTGAACTTGCCGTAGTCCATGATCTTGCAAACGGGCGGTCGTTCGGTCGCGGCGATTTCGACGAGGTCGAAACCGACTTCGCGGGCCATTTCCATCGCCTGGGCGGTGGATACGATGCCGTGCTGCTCGCCGTCGGCCCCGATGAGGCGGATGGGAGTAATGCGGATTTGTTCGTTCATCCGCGGGCCAGTGGGGCCGCGGGGCGGTGCATTTCGATCGAATGGCGGGATGCGTAGACTCCTCTGCGAAATCGAAGGCGGACCCGTATCAGCCACATTGGCCGATGACGCGTAACGGTTCGGTCTTGCCGAGTATGCCGTTCGCGACGGGAAATATCCAGAATATCATACGCTTAACCCGGAAATTTTTCTGCGTCAACACCATTACTGCAAGATTTTCCGTCGCGGCGCTTGCCTTCGGAACCGTCAGGATCGACAATGCGAACGGGTTCGCGGTTCACTTTCGTGCGATCGCCGCCCACTGCCCACCCCACCCGTTCTCCGAGGTTCCGCTAATGCGTGCTTGTTTTGCAGCGATTTGTCTCAGTTTCGCAGTCGGCCCGGCGTTCGCCGACGACACCAAGCTGAAAGTCAAGGTCGGCGATGCGTTCCCGGCTGATGCCGTGAAGGCCACCCAGATCGATCTCGTGAAAAAAGATGCAAAGACTGTCGGTATCGCCGACCTTAAGGGCAAAATCGTCGTCGTGTTCTGGTATCCGAAGGCGCTAACGGGTGGCTGTACCACCGAGTCATGCGGCTTCCGCGACATCGCCAAAGAGTTCCCCGAAGGTACCGTTCTCCTCGGGGCCAGCGCCGACGGCACGAAGCTCAACCAGGAATTCACCGACAAGCACATGCTGCCCTACGCGCTGCTCTGCGATACCGACCAAACGCTGATCAAGGATCTCGGCATCCAGATGGCGAACGGCAAGATGTCGCAGCGCGTGACGTTCGTCGTCGGCAAAGATGGCAAGATCGCGAAGATCTACGACAAGGTCGACCCGAAGAAGCACCCGACGGAAGTGCTTGCATTCGTCAAGGAACTCGCCGCGAAGAAGTAAACGCCGCTCACGGTTTTACAACAATTACCCACCCGAAGCGACACGTTTCGTCGTACCTTGTGTGCATGACTATGTCTCGGCGTCGCTTCTGGATTATTCTCGGTATCGGCCTGCTTGCGGGCCTTGCATATTTTTGCATATTGCCCATTCGACAACAGTTGCGGATGAATGCGATTCAACAATCGCTGAGCGAACGCGATTTGGCACTGGCACAAATCCAGCTCGAAGAGTATCTCCGCAACGACGATACTGATGCGGACACGCACCTGCTTGCTGCACAGACGGCGCGCCGCAACGACGATTTCCCAACGGCAGATCGGCACCTCGCACGTTACCGTGACCTCAACGGCGACAAAGAATCAATCGAGTTAGAACGCTTGTTGCGGCGGTCGCAGTTGGGCGATCTGAACGGCGCGACCGCTGCAATTCAGTTCTGCATTCGCAACCCGGACAACCCGATCGTTCCACTTATGCTCGAAGCGCATACCCGCGGGTACCTCGCGGGCGGCCAACCGAAACTCGCGAAGAATGCCGCCGATGTTTGGCTGAAGCGAAACCCGACCGGCGGCGAGCGTGCCTACGCGCTGTTCCTGCGCGGGCGGAGCCACGAATATCGCGGCGAAATCCCGGACGCACTCACGAATTACCGCGAGAGCCTTACTGCGAATCCAAAACTGCGCGAATGCACGTTGGCGCTCGCCGACGTACTCGTTCGCGAATCCCCGCAAGACGCACTGCCGCTGTTCGAACAACTGCAAGCGAGTGCATACCAGCCGACCGAAGTGATGCTCGGACTCGCACGCTGTTACCGTCAACTCGGCGAACTCGAACGGGCGGCAAAGTTGCTTGCGACACTCGAAACCGAACAACCCGCGAACGTGGCGGTGCTCGTGGAATCCGCGAAACTGGCGCTCGATCAGCGTCGCCCCGCCGATGCGGAGCCGCGATTGAAACGTGCGATTTCACTCGTTCCGAAGCACCGTGACGCGAACGTGCAGCTGGCACGATGCCTGCGCGACCTCGGCCGCGATGCCGAAGCCGCGGAGCAATTGGCGACTGCGCAACGCATCGACGATTCGCTATTCCGCGAGCCACCACCACCGGAGAAAAAGCCGTGATTCGCACCCGGTATCTTGCGTTGGGCATCGCGATTCTGATCGCGGGCGGCATCGCGATCGCGTTGCGGGTTCCGCGCGCCGCACCATTACCCGCCCCCGATACGAGTGGCCCCGACTACTTTGAAGACGTGACGGCGACGACGGGAATCGCGTTCGCATATCGCAACGGCGAGGAAGCGAACCTGACGACGATTCTCGAATCGCTCGGTGGTGGCGTAGCGGCGTTCGACTACGATGGCGACGGCAAAATCGATCTGTTCTTTCCCGGCGGTGGGTCGCTCGATGGCAAAGAGATTCGGGGGAAACCGAGTAAACTGTTTCGCAATCTCGGCGACGGGAAGTTCCGAGATGTCTCAGTCGAAACCGGCATCGCGGTCGGCCCGTCGTTCTACACGCACGGCGTCGCCGTCGCCGACTATGACCGCGATGGCTTCACCGATTTACTCGTCACCGGATGGAACCGCGTATGCTTGTTCCACAATGAAGCGAACCCCACCGGTGGGCGGCGCTTCGTCGATGTAACCGCGAGGGCCGGTTTGAACGACACACGCTGGGCCACGAGTGCCGCCTTCGGCGACCTCGATGGCGATGGCTTCCCCGACCTATACATTTGCTACTATGTCAATTGGTCGTTTGAGAATGACCCGAAATGTACAGATACACAAAATACACCCGATGTTTGCCCGCCACAAAAATTCCAACCCTTACAACATCGGCTCTATCGCAACAACGGCGATGGTACCTTCCAAGATCGAACGATTCCTTCCAAACTGCGCCCCGATGGCAAGGGACTCGGCGCGGTGATCGTCGACGTGAATGCGGATGGCAAGCCGGACATCTATATTGCGAATGATGGCGGCGATAATTTCCTGTATCTCAATCGTGGAGGCTTCACATTCGATGAAGTGGGGAAAATCGCGGGTGTCGCGACCGACGATAACGGACTATACAACGGCAGCATGGGCGTCGATGCCGCCGACTACGATGGTACGGGCCGCCCGGCACTCTGGGTGACGAACTTCCAGGGCGAGGTTCCCGCACTGTATCGAAACATCGACGGCAACCGCTTTCAACACCTTTCGCAAGCCGCCGGAATCGGGCGAATCGGTCGACCGTTCGTCGGCTTCGGCACGAGTTTCACGGACTTCGACCACGACGGCTGGGAAGACATTTTCATCGCGAACGGCCACGTGCTGTTACGCCCCGCCGGGTCGACGTATCGCCAACGTCCAATTTTGTTGCGCAACGAGGAACACGAAGGCCGCCGACAGTTCCGCGAGCTAGCCGGCAAGGGCGGAAGTTACTTTCGCAGTGAACACGTCGGCCGCGGATTAGCCGTGGCAGACCTCGACAACGACGGCTGGCTGGACGCGATTATCACCCATCAGAACGACCCCGTTATCGTGCTGCGGAACGTCGCACCGCGCGGCCACCACTGGCTGAAACTGGCACTCCACGGCAAGAACCATCGCGACATCATCGGCACGACACTGACGCTCGAAGTGAATGGACGAAAACTCACGCGATTCGTCAAAGGCGGCGGCAGTTATCTCTCCGCGAACGACCCCCGCATCGACTTCGGACTCGGTACATCCGACCGCATCGGCCGCCTGAGCATCGCATGGGCGTACGGCGTAGTTCAACATTTTGAGGACATGAATATCGATCGCGAATACACAATTCACGAAGGGGAGGAATTACTTCATCACTGACATAATCACCCATACTTTCGAGCCGAGCGGGGGGATTTTCTTGTCGTTGGCTTCGAACGTCAGCGAGCCATCGTCCTTGCCGATCTCGACGGGAATGTCGAGCATCGAATCGGGAAAGTTCGAGATGCCAATCACTTCGCCGTTGTTCGCGCAGTAATACTTCGGCGCTTTCGGATCGTCGTCGATGTTGTCCGCGAATCGGCTCCCGGCGAACACCCACGTGTAGCTCATCGGCTTCTTCGTTTTCAGATCATTTACCCAATCTTGGGCCGCGTGCGTGTAGAGCTTGCCATCTTTTTTGTAATGAATCTGCACGTCGATCTTCGTGCCGCTCGCCGGTTTATAGTCTGGTTCCAAGGTGTCGGGCTTCACCCACTGCACGGGCTTACCCGGCTTCGCTCCTGCGGCAATCAGCGTCGCGTGTAGAAATTGTGCGTCCATATCGACCCGCAAAATCGACTCGTGCTCCTTCGTCCGCTTTTTGCAAACGAACACTTCCAACGGCCCTTCACGCATACACACTTCCGCAACGAATAATACGCGATGCGTGCCATCGGGCTTCTTTTCCAAGTACAACGTCTTTTCCTTCAAGAGTGCCTTCATCTCCGATTTCGGGTCGGCCTTCGGCAACTCCGGCAGCGGCTCGGCATCCTTCGGCAGGTTCTTGTCGTCCAAGCGCGGGCGGTCGCCGAACTGTGCGGACGCGAGAAGCGGCAGGCCGAACAACGCGGCGAGCAGGAACGACCGTGACAGTGTCCGCATGGCGGTACTCCGGAATCGCGAAAGAAAGCCTACGTGAATCGTATCCCAGAACGGGCTAAGATGGCAAAGAGAATCTGGCGCACTTCGCGCGCGAGATGACGAAGGAAGCGTGAGGCTCGCATGAATTCGCAGGTAACGTGCCCGTATTGCAACGCGGTCGTGGCGGCGACGGAAGCCAAAACCATCTGCCCGCGATGCGGGGAAGCGTTCGAAACCGCGAACGCCGAAGTCGTCGAAGGCATCGCGAATTCGCGTACAGTTGCTGCGCCGCCCGCGGGATTTCTGCAATCGCGCGCGGCCATCCTCGCTTCGATTGTCGTCGCCATAGCGATTATCGGTATCGGTTTGGCCGTGCTACGGCCGTGGAGCGACGCGCCGAAACCGACAAACGTGCCCGTCGAAGCGCGCCCGACGGGTACCGCGCCGCCGCTCGCGCTCGTCGGGTTGACGTACCTTCCCGAAACGGTGAACATCGCGTTCGCAGTGCAGCCCGGCCCACTCGTCGCCTACGCCGAACGCACCGGCATGCCTCCGAAAGAGTGGCTCGCGAAGTCCGGCATTCCCGCAACGATTCTCGCACTTTTGGACAAGATCGGCATCCCCTTTGAACAGATCGATCACCTCGTCGGTGGCGTCTCGATCGGCGCGCAATCGGGCGACGTGCTGCCGGGGCTGACAATCGTCCTGCGGTTGCGAAAGCCAATAGCCGATGAAGATCGTTTCTTGAAGCAACTCGGTGCCGACAAGCCGAGGCCGAAAGCGGGGCGAACGACTTACGCGGTGAATGTCGGCGCGCCGTTGCTGATGACGAAACTCGACCCGCTCGGTTACCTGTTCGGTTTGAAGGATGAGGATTTGTCGGCGACCGACAAGCCGTTTGCCGAAGGCGGCGGGCAGTTGCCGAAGGAGTTGCGAGAAGCAATCACGAATCGCCTCAGCCCCGCATCGTTCGTTTGGCTCGCGACCGACTCCGACCGTTGGGGCGACAAACCACTCGCGAAACTGCCCGGCACTCTCGATCCGAAAAAGTGGAAAGACCTCCCCACGAAGCTCAATCGCGGGCGCGCCGTGGTGGCGGGGCTATCCCTGGAACCGGAACCGATGTTGCGATTGGCGGTGCGTCTGGCCGACATCAAGGACGCCGAGAACCTGCGAGCCCCGTTCCAGGACGCCTTCCCCGCTGCGGGCACAACCATCGAAACCAACAGCGATTGGACGACGCTCGCAACGCCATTCGACCCAAAAACCACCCCCGATTCCTGGAAGCGACTGATGCCCGAGTTGCCATTCGCAAAGTAACGAATCCGCGTTTAGCCGCGCCGCGTAGTCTTCGAAGCGAAGCGCGGGCTTGCTGTAGCAAACGTCAATTTTACTTCCCGCCGGGTGGCACGTACTTCGTCAGCCAGCCGAAGACTTCCTTGTGCCAGTGCTGGCTGTTCTTGGGCTTCAGCACCCAGTGACCTTCGTCGGGGAAGTTCACGAAGCGGCTCGGTACGCCTTGCCGTTGTAGGGCCGTGAACAGTTCGTGCCCCTGGCCGATCGGGCAGCGGAAGTCGAGATCGTTGTGGATGATCAGCATCGGCGTTTTGTGTTTGCCCATCTCGCCGGCCCGCGTGTGCGGCGAGAACTCGCGATATTTGCCGGGGATTTCCCACGGCAGCCCGCCGTGTTCGTATTCGTCGAACCAGAGTTCTTCGGTGGTGCCCCACATGCTCTCGAAGTTGTAGACGCTACAGTGCGTAATCAGGCACTTCAGGCGTTTGCTGATGTCGTTGACGGCGAACCAGTTTTGCATGTAGCCGCCGAAGCTGCCCCCCGCCGACCCGATGCGGTCTTTGTCCACGTACGGCAGTTTCTCCAGGTAATCCAGCCCCGCAACGAGGTCTCGGTAACACTTGCCGCCCCAGTCGCTCGATATCTGATCGACGAACTTCTGGCCGAATCCGGTACTGCCACGCGGGTTCGGCATCGCGATGACGTACCCCTGCGCGGCCCACACTTGCGCGTTCCAGCGGAAGCTCCATGCGTCTTCCCACGCGCCCTGCGGCCCGCCGTGAATCAGGTACACCACCGGCCACTTTTTCTTCGCATCGAACCCCGGTGGCTTCAGAACCCACATCTGCATCTCGCCATCTTCGATCTTCACTTTTACCGATTCGGGCCGCGGAAGGTCGAGCGTCGCCAGCAGCGACTCGTTGAAGTGACTGATTTTCGCTTCGGTGGTTTTCCCGTTCGCGGTTTGCATGGCATAGACGTCGGTCGGTGCCGCCATGTGAATAAACGCGAACGCCGAAGCTGAGCCATCGCGCGAGTAACTGAGCGAGCTGGCTGAGCCGTAGTTCAACGGCTCCTGAGTAATTTCGCCGTTGGCCTTCGCGGGAACGTAGTAAATGAAGCTGCGTGCCTCGGAATCGGCGGTCATGGCTAAACGGTCGGCTTGCCACGCAAATTCGCCGCACGATAAATCGCGATGAATTGTGACATTCGCCAGCTTGCCCGCGAAGGTGCCATCGGAGTTCACGTCCACTACCTGGATGTCCCACTTGTCGGCCTCGTAGCCCGCTTTCGCTTGCGAACGCCACGCGAGCTTCTTGCCATCGGGCGAAAATCGCGGGCTGTTGTCGGCCGCTTTGTTCGCGCTCGTGAGGCTTTCCCACTGCGTCGATTTGTTTGCGATGCTCACGCGGCAGAGGTCGTGGTTCGTGCTCCACGATTCGCCATTAGTGGGCACGGCGGTGAACACGATGTGCTTCGAATCGGGGGTGAATGTGAAGTCGTCGCCGACGCTGAAGGTCGTGCTCGTCGGGTTCGCGTCGCGGTCGCCAGGGGTCACATCGTGGCACTTCTTGCCATCGGCGGTGAGGACGAACAGGTGTTGCCGCTTGTCGCCGACGTATTCGTCCCAGTGGCGGTAGAACAGCTTCGTGAAGGTCTTCGCCTTCACGGGGCTTTTCTCGATCGCGTCGTTTTTTTCCTTGTTTTTCTTGTCGCTCTCTGCGAATGGCAACTCGCTGAACTCCGGATGTACCGTCGACACGAACGCGATGTGCGAACCGTCGGGCGACCAGATTCCCGTGCCTACGCCGGTAGAAATCTCGGTGACTTTGCGGGCTTCGCCACCGGCGGCTAGGTCGAGAATGTAAAGCTGCGACGTACCGCTGCGGTTCGATTCGAACAGCAGTCGCGTGCCATCGGGCGACCAGCGCGGGTGCGCGTCTTTCTTGCCGGACGACGTCACTTGGCGCGGCGGCGTTTTGGCATCGGTGGCGGCCAGCCAGATGTGCGTACGCGATATATTCGCCTCAAAATCGATTTCTGTCACCTGATATGCAACGGTCTTGCCATCGGGTGCAATCTGCGGGTCGGCGACGCGCTGAAACAGGAACAGATCCTCGACGGTCATCGGCCTCTTCTCGACGGCAAGGGTCGGCGAATTCATGGTGATAATCGTGAGGAACGCGGCGAACAGCAACTTCCGCATCTGAAGTCTCTCCGTGGGAAACCATCGGCATACCCAAA
>Ga0105047_10009051_pt1 | contig 16473 bp, 14 predicted proteins | sample MAT04_FD_78384 | JGI IMG/M metagenome (GOLD analysis project Ga0105047, IMG submission 78384) | Freshwater microbial communities from Lake Fryxell liftoff mats and glacier meltwater in Antarctica - MAT-04 (megahit assembly) | ecosystem: Environmental > Aquatic > Freshwater > Ice > Liftoff...
AGCACCGCGAAGACCGCCGACCCGACCGGGGTGGTCCACAGGTTGAGCAGGTCGACCTCGGCCATTCGGGCCTGGACCGGCACGAACTGCCGTGCCGGGTCGGCCTGGTAGGCGACGAAGACCAGCCCGCTCGAGCTCGTCGCGTCGCCCTCGGGGGGGTCGTCGTAGGAGTAGGGCCGCCGCAGGAACCGCTCGTGCGGAACGGTGGCGTGCGCCCGGCGCAGGTGCGCAGCGTCGTCGATGACGTGGAAGCCGAGCTCGTCCACCGCCTCGAGGTCCGGGGCGTCGTCGACCGCACCGCCGGTCAGGGGTGCCCCGGTGTCGAGGCGCCGGCCGATGGCGTTCTCGCGCGAGAGGCGGTCGGCCCGGTCCCACGCCTGCAGGTCCATGGCGATGCGCCGCACCACCACCGAGCTGCCACCGCGCAGCCAGGCCGGCCCGGCATCCGCGCTCCACAGCAGGTCGGCGTCGACGCCGCCGACGTCGGGCTGCACGGTGCCGTCGACCTGCCCCAGCAGGTTGCGCATCGGCACCCCCGGCCCTTCGTGGGGCTCACGGAAGCCGCGCTGCACCCAGCGCACCCGGGCGAGCCCGGGGATGCCGGCCAGGAGGCGTCGCTGCGCATGGGCCACGGTGGTGGGGCTCGTCGCGCAGACCTGGAGGAGCAGGTCACCACCGTTCCACCGCTCGTCGAGCCGGTCGACGTCGAACGCCGGCAGCGGCCCGAGCCAGCTCGGCGCCTCGGCGCCGCACGCCCGCACGACGCGAGGCCCCACGCCGACGGTCACGGTGAGCTGCGCCGTCACCGCCGCGAGCTCGGGCTCGAGGTCGGTGAGGCTGCCGCGCCCCGCCATCAGGCGCTCGATGTCGTCGGTCCACACCGTGAGGAGCCGGCGCACCGTGTCGGCATCGGCACCCTTCTCGAGGTCGAGGGCCACGAAGGTGGCGTGGGCCGGCGGCGCCTCGAGGATGCCGGCCTGGTGCTCACCCCGGAACGGCCGGGCCGGTGCTGTCGCCTCGCTTCCGGCAGCCCCCGAGGACGTCACGCCGGCCCGCGGGTCGACCTCGGAGCGGGTGCACCCCGCGACGGACGTCACGGCCGCCCCGGCCACCAGGCCCGCGCCGGCGAGCCCCGAGAGCAGGACCGTGCGGCGGTCGGAGCCGACCGCACGGTCCTGCCGGGGAGAGCTCACGACGCAGACGGCGTCGGGACGTAGGACTCCTCGGCCCCGGTGAAGGCCCGCACCGGCACGGTGAGGGCGACGTCGCCCGCACTCGTGGTGAGGGTCACCGTGGTGGTGGTGCCGCTCTTCAGCGACTCCTTCACCCCGAGGAGCATCACGTGGTCACCGCCGGGCTGGAGCACGAGGGTGCCGCCGGCCGGGACGACGAACCCGCCCGGCTTGGGCTGCATCTGCATGGCGCCGGAGTCGTTCTTGACGGTCTCGTGCAGCTCGACGGTGCCGGCCACCGCGCTCGACCCACCGGTGACGGTGATGTCCGCACCGGTGGCGTTGCGCAGGCTGCCGAACATGGCGGTCATCGCGCCCTTGCCGGCCATGTCGTCGCTACCGCTCGTGCTGGCGGACGCAGACATGCCCGGGGACGCAGACCTGCTCGGGGACGGCATCGGGGACGTCTCACCGCCCGCCATGGGGGCGTCGACGGCCTTGACCCAGCCGTCGTCGAGGGCGAGGCCGGTGGTCGCGGCCGAGGATGATGCCGACGACGCGGCGCCCGAGTCGGCGGGCGAGTCGGACCCACAGGCGGCCAGGCCGCCGGCGAGCAGGAACGTGGTGCAGAGTGCGGCGACCCGACGGGTCGCGAGGGAACGGTTGGGCACAGGTTTCTCCTGGAGGGCGTGCGGGTGTCACCCGCGGGGATTCGGGGGTCGGGTGCCGACCGGCCCGGGACCCCGAACCGGCTCAGCAGGCGTGCAGCGGTGGTCCCCGCCCACCCACCGGGCGCACGGCACGGCCAGTGAGGCCGCGGGTGTCGGCTTCGGCAACGGTGCGGCAGGTGCGCAGGGGCACCGGCGTTGCCGGCACCGCGGGGAGCAGCCACCGCGCGACGGCGCGCAGCCCGTCGGCACCCCGGGTGAGCAGCACCGCGGCCAGGGCCGTGGCTGCGAGGTGTGCAAGCAGCATCGAAGAGCTGAGGTGCAGGGCGGAGGGCGCCACCGAGCCCGTCGAGGACAGGCCGGCGCCGTGCACGTGCACCGCGACCTCCGCTCCCCCCGTCGAGGGCGCCATGGCGGCCAGGGCCAGGTGCGTGAGGGCCTGGCCGGCGGCGATCGCGAGGACCATGCGTGGCATCGACGTGCGTGAGCGCAGCAGGAGCCAGACCGGGGGGGCGACGACGAGCACCAGGACGGCGGCCGCCACGGGCTGCAGCGCCGCGCCGCCCGCGACCACGTGGCCCGAGGCGCCGAGGCCGACGACGACCAGCGTCGCGACGGCGGCGCGCAGCTGGCGCACCGCCCTCCCTCCGGACCCCGACATGGCAAGAATTTTAGCGGGGAGGACGGGGCGACACACAGGAACGGTCGACATGCGGTCACCGGGCGGAGAAACACGAGCGGCCCCCGGAGCACCGGGGGCCGTTCGCTGTGATGTGCGCAAGGGGGGATTTGAACCCCCACGCCCTCTCGGACACTGGCACCTGAAGCCAGCGCGTCTGCCGTTCCGCCACTTGCGCGTGACGCTCGCGTGAGCCGTCCCAGTGTGCCCGATGCACCCGCCATCCCACAAAACGGTGCCCCACCACCGGATGCCGGGGCACGAGGGGTGCCGGACGCGCGGCCAGGCGCGCCCCTGACACCCCTACCCTTCCGAACCTCTCCGCCAAGGGTGCCGGGCGCGCGGCCAGGCGCGCCCGGGACACCTCTGGCCGCGCCCGCGGCACCCCCCCGGCCGGTCAGGAGAGCGCGGGGGCCTCCGCATCCCCGGCGAAGCCACTGACGCCAGGGGCGACGCGGTTGCCGCGGTTGCCGCGGTCGACGCGGTTGCCGCGGGGCTTCAGGCGCACCCCCGGCAGGGCCGGCGCCGGGATGCGGTCGACCGGCCCGGTGTAGCCGGGCACCGTGCCGAAGCGTTCCGCCCCCGCCTCCCACGCCGCCCGCGCCGCCACGACGTCGTCGTGCGAGCGGCCGAGGAAGTTCCACCACATCACGACCTGCTCTCCGAACGGCTCGCCGCCGAGCACGAGCACCCGCGCCCCCTGCGGGCCCGCCGTCACCGACACCCCGCCCGGATGCCGTGCCGCGCCCACCACGGCCAGCTCACCTCGCGCAACGGCGAACTCACCGACGGTCACCGACCCGGCATCTCCGAGCACCGCCACCTCGAAGCCGTCGGGCACCGGCAGCACCACCGACACCCCGGCGTCCAGCACCACCTCGGCCCCCACCAGCGGCGTCTCGACGGCCACCGGGGACGCCGACCCCCACAGCGCCCCCACGAACACCTGGGCCCGCACCCCGTCGTCGACCTCCAGCACCCGAGGCACGTGGTGCTCGAAGCGCGGCTCGACGTCGGCCCGCGCCGACGGCAGCACCAGCCACAGCTGGGCGCCGTGCAGCACGGTCGTCGCCGGCGTCGACACCTCGGAGTGCGAGATGCCGCGCCCGGCCGTCATCAGGTTGACCTCGCCCGGACGCACCAGTGCCACCGTGCCCAACGAGTCGCGGTGCTCGACCTCACCGCTGAACAGCCATGACACGGTGGCCAAGCCGCAGTGCGGGTGCGGCGCGACGTCCATGCCGCCGGTGGAGGACACGTCATCGGGCCCGTAGTGGTCGACGAAGCACCAGGCCCCCACGAAGGAGCGCTCTCTGGCCGGGAGGGTGCGCCGAACGGTCATGGCCCTCGGGCCCCCCAGCGGCACCTCACGGGGCACGATGACCTGCACGTCGTCGTTCATCGGTCCACGGTACGGGCCGCGCCGTTCAGGGCGCACCCAGCCGCGGCGGATAGGCTGGCGAGACCGCTGCCAGCCGAGCCCACGTGGAGGTGCACCCATGGGTCTGTTCGACCGACTCGAGGCGGGGCTCGAGCGCGCCGTGCAGGGCACCTTCGCCAAGCACCTGCGCTCCGCCGTGCACCCCGTCGAGATCGCCAGCCACATCCGGCGCGCCATGGATGACCGGGCCGTCACCGGGTCCGGGCGCGCCATCGTGCCCAACGTGTTCACCATCGAGCTCTCCGCCGGCGACTACGACCGCCTCCACCCCGACCTGCGCAACGTCGAGATGGACCTCGTCGCCGCCGCCGAGGAGCACTGCGACAGCCAGCGCTACCAGCCGGCCGGTCCGATCGACATCATGTTCGAGGAGCACGACGACCTCGAGACCGGCGTGTTCCGCATCCGCCCCTCCAAGGCCTCGCGCCCGCGCGCGACCGGCAACACCGGTCAGGAGCGTGCCCTGCGCCCGCGCCAGCAGCCGGATGCCGGTGCCGCCGCCGCGCCCCCCGCCGGGCCGGGCGGGGTCAGGTCCGGTCCGGGCGCCGCCGCGGCTGCCGCTGGAGCGGGAGCGGGCGCCGCCGCCGCTGGAGCGGGCGCCGCTGGAGCGCGCGCCGCCGCTGCCGGTGCGGCCGCCGCCCCCCGCCGCAACGGCCCGCCCCCGGCGGGCGACGACTCCGACGCCACGGCACGGCATCCGGCACCGGCACCGGCGCGCCCGAAGCGGGTCAACCCGGCCGACCGGCCCTGGCTCGACGTCGACGGCGAGCGCTACCCGCTCATGGGGGCCATCACCATCCTGGGTCGCGACGACAGCGCCGACATCATCCTCGACGACCCCGGCATCTCCAGGCGGCACAGCGAGCTGCGGGTGACCACCGACGGGCCGCACTTCGTCACGACGATCCGCGACCTCGGCTCGACGAACGGCACCTACGTCAACGGCGAGCGGATCACCAGCGAGCACCTCGAGGACGGCGACCGGGTCACGGTCGGCCGCACCTCGATCACCTTCCGCGCTGGCCGGAGGTGACCCCGGCGTGCTGAGCGAGCTCACCCTGACCGTCATGCGGCTCGGGTTGCTGGTGCTGATGTGGTTCTTCGTCTTCGCGGTCGTCGGCGTGCTGCGCGGCGACCTCTACGGCACCCGGGTCAGGCGGCGCGCCCCAGGCACCGGCAAGGCCGCTGCCCGCGCCGCTGCCCGCGCCGCCGCCCCGGCGCCGCACGATGCGGCCCGCCCCGAGAAGAACAAGAAGAAGGCGCGGGGCCGCAAGGGACCCACCCGGCTCACCGTGACCGCCGGCCCCCTGTCGGGCACGACGCTGCCGCTGCGCCCGGCCGGCACGTTGATCGGGCGCAGCCCCGAGTGCGCCCTGGTGCTCGACGACGACTACGCGTCGGGGCGGCACGCGCGGATCTTCGAGGGCGACGACGGCACCTGGCGCGTCGAGGACCTGCGCTCCACCAACGGCACCTTCCTCGGGGCGACGCGCCTCACCGAGCCCCGCGAGGTCGCGGTCGGCAGCGTGCTGCGGATCGGCCAGACCGTCGTCGAGCTGCAGAGGTAACGCATGCCCTTCGCGTTCCACTACGCCGCCCGCTCCGACGTGGGCATGGTCCGCTCCAACAACGAGGACTCCGGCTACGCCGGCCCCCACCTGCTGGCCATGGCCGACGGCATGGGCGGTCACGCCGGGGGTGACGTCGCGAGCTCGACGGTCATCGGCGCGCTCGTGCGCCTCGACGGCGAGTCCCTCGGCGGCCGCGACGTGAGCCACGCCCTGCTCGACCGCATCTCCGCCGCCAACTCCGAGATCGGTGAGCAGGTGCACGCCGACCCGCGCCTGGACGGCATGGGCACCACCCTCATCGCCCTGCTGCGGGCCGGCGACAAGATCGTGCTGGCGCACATCGGCGACTCGCGGGCGTTCCTGGTGCGCGAGGGCGTCATCACCCAGATCACCAAGGACCACTCGTTCGTGCAGAGCCTGGTCGACAAGGGCCGCATCACCGCCGACGAGGCGCAGGCCCACCCGCAGCGCTCGTTGGTGACCCGCGTGCTCACGGGCGCCCCGAACGACGAGCCCGACCTCGTCGTGCGCCAGGGCCGCACCGGCGACCGCTACGTCATCGCCTCCGACGGCCTCACCGACTTCGTCGCGCGCGACACCATCGCCGAGGTGCTCACGACCACCGCCGACCCGGGCGAGACCGCTGACCGCCTCGTCTCCCTCGCGCTGCGCGCCGGCGCGCCCGACAACGTCACGGTCGTCGTCGGCGACCTCGTCGACATCGCCCAGAGGCCCGCCCCGCCGACCCAACCACAGGTGGTCGGTGCCGCCGCGGCCCGGCAGAAGGGCACCCGGCCGATCCCCACGACACCCGCCGCGAAGGCCGCCGCGCTCACCCACGAGGCCACCGGCGGCGGCAGCGACGCCGACGACGCGGGCGTGACCCTCGCCGAGGAGGGCCCCCGGTCGCGTCGCAGCACCGCGCTGCGGCTGGCGGCCCTGCTCGTGGTGCTCGCGGTCGTCGTGGCCGGCAGCTCCTACGCGCTGTACGCGTGGTCCCAGCAGAGGTACTACCTCGCCGAGCGCGACGGCGTGGTCACCGTGTTCCGCGGCCTGAACCAGACCCTCGGCCCGATCGAGCTGTCGAGCACGGAGTACTCCACGACGATCGCGGTCGACGACCTGCCGGCGTCGTACCAGGCCAGCCTGCGCCGGGGCATCGACGTCGACGACCGCGCCGCGGCCGACGCGCGGGTCGTCGACCTGCGCCTGCAGGCCCAGGCCTGCCGGTGGGCGCTGCTCAACGGCCTGGTCTGCAGCACCGTTCCGTCGACGTGGACCCCACTCACGCCCACCTCCACCCCGACTCCCACGCCGACTCCCACGCCGAGCGGTTCGCCCTTCCCCGCGCCGACGAGCTCACCGGTGACCTCATGAGCGTCGTGTCGTCCTACAAGCCTCGCCAGGGGCGCAACGTCGAGCTGCTGCTCGTCATCGCCGCCGTGGCCATCGTGCTGCTCGCCTACCTCAACGTCGAGCTCGCCACCACCGGCGAGATCCCCCCCGGCACGCTCACCCTGGTCGGTGGCTACCTCGCCCTCGCCATCGGCTTCCACCTCGTGCTGCGCTGGCGCGCGTCCTACGCCGACCCGCTGATGCTGCCGATCGTCACCCTGCTCAACGGCCTCGGGTTGGTGATGATCCACCGCATCGACATCGCGAACGGCAAGTCCATCGCCGACGGCGTGGCCCTGCGGCAGCTGTTGTGGACCGCCGTCGCCATGGTCATCGCGGCCGTCGTGCTCGTCGTGCTGCGCGACCACCGGGTGCTGCGGCGCTACACCTACCTCGCCGGGGCCATCGGCTTCGGCCTGCTCCTGCTGCCGTTGCTGCCCGTGATCGGCACCTCGATCTACGGCTCACGGATCTGGATCCAGGTCGGCCCGTTCTCGTTCCAGCCCGGTGAGGTCGCCAAGATCGCCCTGGCCATCTTCTTCGCCGGCTACCTCGTGCAGACCCGTGACGCCCTGTCGGTCGCCGGTCGCAAGGTGCTCGGTGTGACCCTGCCCCGGGCGCGCGACCTCGGCCCGATCCTTGTGGCGTGGCTGGCCAGCCTGGCGGTGCTCGTCTTCGAGCGCGACCTCGGCTCCTCGCTGCTCTTCTTCGGCCTGTTCGTCGCCATGCTCTACGTCGCCACCGAGCGGGTCTCCTGGATCGCCATCGGCCTGACCCTGTTCTGCGCGGGCGCCTATCTCGCCTACCTGGTCTTCGGGCACGTGCAGACCCGCGTGCTGCTGTGGCTCGACACTTTCAGCCCAGAGGCGTTGCAGGCCTCCGACCAGCTCGCCAAGGGCCTGATGGGGATGGCGGCCGGCGGCATGTTCGGCACCGGGCTGGGCCGCGGCCGGCCCGACCTCACCTACTTCGCCGAGTCCGACTTCATCGTCCCGAGCTTCGGTGAGGAGATCGGGATGATCGGCCTGTTCGCGATCCTCATGCTCTACGTGCTGCTCGTGCAGCGCGGCCTGCGCACCTCGCTGGGCACTCGTGACGGCTTCGGGAAGCTGCTCGCCGCAGGCCTGTCGTTCTCGCTCGCGCTGCAGTGCTTCGTCGTCGTCGGCGGCGTCACCCGGGTCATCCCGCTCACCGGGCTGACGATGCCGTTCCTGTCCTCCGGCGGCTCATCGCTGCTCGCGAACTGGACCCTCGTCGCCATCCTGCTGCGCATCTCCGACCACGCCCGTCGGCCCCTGCCCGAGGCGAGCGCCCCCAGCGCCGTCGCGGAGGCCCGCACCGAGGTGGTGAAGCTGCGGTGAACGCCCCCGTCCGCCGACTCTCCCTCGTGGTGGCCGCCCTCTTCGCCTCGCTGCTGGTCTCGACCACGCTCATCCAGTACGTCTTCGCGGCTGACCTCAACGCGCGCCCCGACAACCGGCGCACGCTGCTGTCGACGTTCGCCCGCGAGCGCGGCGAGATCCTCGTCGGCCAGACGACGGTGGCGAAGTCGGTGCCGGTCGACGACGAGTACAAGTTCCAGCGGGTCTACGACGAGCCGAACCTCTACTCGCACGTCACCGGCTCCTACTCGTTCTTCGGTGCGCTCGGCGGCCTCGAGCAGGCGGAGAACGCGTTCCTGTCCGGGTCGAGCGACAAGCTCTTCTACCGCCGGGTGTCCGACCTGTTCACCGGCCGGCGGGCGCAGGGCGCCACCATCGAGACCACGCTCGACCCGAAGGTGCAGGCCGCAGCGGCCGACGGGCTCGAGGGCATCAAGGGCGCCGCGGTGGCCCTGGACCCCAGGACGGGCGCGATCCTGGCGATGGTCAGCCACCCGACCTACGACCCCAACGACCTCGCCACCCATGACCTGAAGGCCCTCGACAAGAACTACACCGCGCTCAACAAGGACCCCGACAAGCCCCTGGTCAACCGCACCATCAACGGCGACCTCTACCCGCCGGGCTCGGTGTTCAAGGTGGTCACCGCCGCCGCGGCGCTGTCGACGGGCGACTACACCGAGGACTCCGAGCTGCCCGGCCCCGCCGTGCTCGACCTGCCCGACACCACCGCAGACCTGCCCAACCACGACGACCGCGCGTGCTCCCCCAGTGGGAAGGTCACGTTGACCGAGGCGCTCGCCGTGTCGTGCAACACCGCTTTCGCCTCCCTCGGGATGGAGATCGGCGCCGACGCCCTGCAGGCGCAGGCTGCCAAGTTCGGGTTCGGCGACGCGCTCTCGGTGCCGATGCGCGTCACCCCGAGCACGGTGCCGGCGCAGATGAACCAGCCCCAGCTCGCCCAGGCGTCGATCGGGCAGTACGACGTGCGCGTGACGCCGCTGCAGATGGCGATGGTCGCAGCCGGGGTCGCCAACCGCGGCGTCGTCATGCAGCCCTACCTCGTGCAGTCGGTCATCGGTTCCGACCTGTCGGTCATCGAGGCGGCCGACCCGCAGGAGCTCTCGCAGGCCGTCACCCCCGAGGTCGCGGCGCAGCTCACCGCGATGATGGAGTCCGTCGTCGAGGACGGCAGCGGCCGCCGCGCCCAGATCAGCGGCGTCGACGTGGCCGGCAAGACCGGCACGGCCCAGCACGGCGAGGGCCGCAAGGCGCACGCCTGGTTCATCTCGTTCGCGCCGGCGAACGACCCGCAGATCGCGGTCGCGGTTCTCGCCGAGGACGGCGGTGTCGCGGGAAGCGAGGCGGGGGGCGGCACGGTCGCGGCCCCGATCGCCAAGCAGATGATGGAAGCACGGTTGAAGCGATGAGGAGAGTCCAGCATGCCTGAGGTCCCGAAGCTGCTCGGGGGTCGCTACGAGGTCGGTGAGCTCCTCGGACGCGGTGGCATGGCAGAGGTGCACCGCGGCCACGACTCCCGGTTGGGCCGCCAGGTCGCCATCAAGATGCTGCGCAGCGAGCTCGCCCGTGACAACACCTTCCTGGCCCGCTTCCGGCGCGAGGCCAAGTCCGCGGCGGGGCTGAACCACGCCTCGATCGTGGCGGTCTACGACCACGGCGAGGACCTGCTCACCGAGACCGGCGGCGCCGAGGTCAAGGTGCCCTACATCGTCATGGAGCTCGTCGACGGCAAGACCCTGCGCCAGGTCCTCACCGAGCGCGGCAGCCTGCCCCCCACCGAGGCCCTGCGGATCACCGAGGGCGTGCTCGACGCCCTCGCGTACAGCCACCGCAACGGCATCGTCCACCGCGACATCAAGCCGGCGAACGTCATGATCGCCGCCGACGACTCGATCAAGGTCATGGACTTCGGCATCGCGCGCGCCCTGGCCGACGCCAACGCCACGATGACCCAGACCTCCGCCGTGATCGGCACCGCCCAGTACCTCTCCCCCGAGCAGGCCCAGGGGCAGTCGGTCGACGAGCGCTCCGACCTGTACTCGACCGGCTGCATGCTCTTCGAGCTGATCACCGGCCGGCCACCGTTCCGCGGCGAGAGCCCGGTCTCGATCGCCTACCAGCACGTGGGCGAGCCGCCCCTGCCGCCGTCGCGGCTGGTGCAGGGCATCTCCGAGGACCTCGATGACGTCGTGCTGCACTCGCTGGCCAAGCCCCGCGAGGCGCGCTACCAGACCGCCAGCGAGTTCCGCTACGACCTGCAGGCGGTGCGGCTCGGCCGGCCGATCAGCGACGCGGCGCACGGCTTGGCCGCCGCCCTGGCCGGTGCGGCAGCGGGGGGCGCGGTGCTCGGTTCCGGTGCCACCCAGGTCGTGCCGGTCGTGGGTGGTGACGAGACCAGCGCGTATGCCGGTGGTCCGCCTCCCGCCGACGGACCCGGCACCGAGACCTTCCCCGGTCTGGGCGAGGAGGCCCCCAAGAAGCGCGGAGCCGGCGCCTGGGTCGTGCTCGTGCTCGTCGCGATCGCGACCCTGGCGGCGCTGGCGTACGGGCTCTCCACCTACTTCGGCACCGAGGACGTCCGCAAGGTCGCCGTGCCGGAGGTCGTCGGCGACCCCTACCAGACGGCCACCGCGAAGCTGGTGCAGGTCAAGCTGGTCGCCGAGATCGTCCGGCAGCCCAGCGACACCGTGCCCGAGGACACCGTCATCAGCCAGAACCCCACGGCCGACACCGAGGTCAGCGAGAACAGCACCGTGCGCCTGTTCGTCTCCGCCGGCCCGACGGCGGTGACCGTGCCCGACCTGAAGGGGCTGACCGTCGACGAGGCGCGCAGCCAGCTCGGTGACCAGGGCCTCGAGATCGGCACCGTCGAGGAGGTCGACGACCCCGACACCGAGGCCGGCAAGATCATCGACTCCAACCCGAGCACGGGCACCTCGGTGGCGCCGACCACCAGGATCAACGTGCGTGTCGGCACCGGCAAGGTCGTGGTGCCCAACGTCGTCGGCAAGTCGCAGAGCGAGGCGCAGAGCATCGTCGCCGCGGCCAACCTGCAGATCGAGAGCGCGTTCAAGCAGACCAACGACGTGCCCGAGGGTCAGGTCATCTCGCAGAGCCCCAAGAGCGGCACCATCGACATCGGTGGCACCGTGAAGATCACCGTGGCCCAGAAGGCCGCACCGACGGTGATGCCGACGACGGTGACCCCTACCCCCACGCCGACACCCACGCCCACGCCGTCCGGCAGTGCCTCACCGACGCCGCCCCCAACCCCTTGACCCCTGACCCCTTGACCCCTGACCCGGCGTACCCACATCGACCAATAGGTCACTCGAGGTACAGGCCCCCGCACCCACATCGACCAATAGGTCACTCGAGGTACAGGCCCCCGTACCCACATCGACCAATAGGTCACTCGAGGTACACACCCTTCCAGCTGTGGTGGACCGACGTGTCGCCGACCACGCCCAGGCCGGGATCGTGCCGGCCTGGAGGACGACGTCCGGCGCGAGCGTCCGGCGCCGGTGGGCCGAGGTCGGCATCCCTGCCGCGATCGGCCCCGACAGCGCGTCGCGGTGGTGCGCATCCGCCGGTTCGGCGGCGACCACGGCCGGTACTCGAGGCACCGACCGGCCCCGTGCTGGCCCTGGGCGTCGACGGACACGACGGTCGGCCCGGCAGCGCGACGGTGCACCATTGACGCCATGACCCGCATCCTCGTCGTCGACAACTACGACAGCTTCGTCTTCACCATCGTCGGATACCTCGAGCAGCTCGGGGCCGAGTGCGAGGTCGTGCGCAACGACGCACTGGCTCCGGCCGACGGCGCCGACTTCGACGGGGTGCTGGTCTCGCCGGGCCCGGGCACGCCCGAGGAGGCCGGGGTCTCGATGGCGATGATCCAGGCCTGCGGCGAGCGCGAGCAGCCGATGCTCGGCGTCTGCCTGGGGCACCAGGCCCTCGGGGTCGTGTTCGGCGCCACGGTGGGCCGTGCCCCCGAGCTGCTGCACGGCAAGACCTCGCAGGTGCACCACGACGGCACCGGCGTGCTCGAGGGCGCCCCCGACCCGTTCACCGCCACCCGCTACCACTCGCTGACCATCGAGCCCGCGACGCTGCCCGCAGAGCTGGTGGCCAACGGCCGCACCGAATCGGGCATCATCATGGCCGTGCGCCACGCGACCCTGCCGCTGCACGGCGTGCAGTTCCACCCCGAGTCGGTGCTCACCCACGGCGGCCACCGGATGCTGGCCAACTGGCTGCTGCTGTGCGGCATGCCGGATGCCGTCGCCCGCTCCGTGGGCCTGAGCCCGCTCGTGCACGACGCCGCCGGTGTCGCCCGGACGGTCGCCGCCGGCTGACCGGCATCCGGCGCGCCCCAGCGACCTGGCGGTCGACGACGCCCCGACCCCGTACCGAGATCGACCAATAGGTCACTCCGGGTACGGGGGTCTGTACCCCGAGTGACCGATTGGTCACTCCGGGTACGGGGGTCTGTACCTCCAGTGACCTATTGGTCGAGGTGGGTACGGGAGGCGGCGGACAGCAAGTGCAGCCCCCCGAGCGTGATGAGCAGCTCACCGGACCAGCCGACGAGGCGGCCCGCCCTCACGAGTCGCGGACCTCGGCATGCTCGGGCGTGATCAGGCCGCTGTAGGCCGGGAAGGTCTGCTGCCCGACGCTGCTGACGCCGTAGCCGAGGCCCACGGCGATGGACCACTCGCGCAGGTTGGCGACCTCGGGGTCGGTGTCGAGCGCATCGCTCATCGCGCGGCGGTCCCCGATGGCGGTGATGACGTACGGCGGGGAGTAGACCCGCCCCTGCAGGATGAGCGTGTTGCCGACGCAGCGCACGGCGCTGGTCGAGATCACCCGCTGGTCCTGCAGCATCATCGCTTCGGCCCCGCCCTGCCACATGGCGTTGACCACTGCCTGCACGTCCTGCTGGTGGATGACGTAGTCGTCGGGGTCGGCGCCGGCCGGCACCTCGCCCCCGGCGAGCGTCGCGTCGTCGAGCGTGACCCGCAGCGCCGGGCCACGCACCTCCGTACGGCCGGCGGCCGTGGCGAGCTCGTTGGCCGCTTGCTCGAGCTTCTGGGCATCGAGGTCACGCGGGGCGAGCGCCGCGGTGGCCTCGTCGACCTTTCCCTGCAGGTCATCGAGCTGCGAGGCGCGGTCGCCGTTGGTGCGGTTCTGGGCGCGGATCAGGTCGGGCAGCCGAGCCTGGTCGGTACGCAGGTCCTCGCCCTGCGAGGCGCGCACGCTGGAGGCGAACAGGGCACCGGCGACCAGGGCCGCGACGGGCACCAGCCAGGGCCAGGGCGAAGGACGGTTCACCCGTCCCGCGTGCGTGCCGGCCATCGTGACCACCTCCTCACCCGAAACACCCTCTACGCTAGGCCAACACCATCAACGCCACGAGGAGACCGTTCGTGCCCGAGTCCAAGGGTCGCTCCAAGCCCGCATACACCCCGCCCCGCACGGCGCAGAAGAACACCACGCCAAACCCGCGGTGGTTCGTTCCCGTCATGCTCGGTCTGATGGTGGTCGGCCTGCTCTGGGTCGTCACCTACTACATCTCCGGTGCGAACCAGTTTCCCGTCCCGGCGCTCGGCCGGTGGAACCTCGGCGTCGGCTTCGGACTGATGCTCTCCGGCTTCCTCATGACCACCCGCTGGCGCTGACCTCCACGACCACCGCGTCGACGAGGGTCCCGCGGACCGCCACGACGGCATCCGTGGGGTCTTTTCGCGCCCCAAGCCGAGCCGCCGAAGAAGTTGTCCACAGGGGTTGTCCCCACTGGGGACGAAATGACAGCCGTGTAGTCCACAGCCCCGCGGGCCGGAGCGCGGATCAGCCCGCGAGGGCGTACTTGCCGATGGTGAGCACGACGAGCACGAGCGCGATGCCGCCCATCGAGAACCAGTGCACCGTACGGTTCGGCGGCTCCAGCGGCCCGCGGTTGCGGCCCGAGTAGGCGATGGCCGCGGCGACCGCGGCCCCGGTGAGCAACCCACCGAGGTGGGCCTGCCAGGCGATGTTCGGCAGGACGAACCCGATCACGGCATTGATGCCGATGATGACGTACATGCCCGCCGCTGACCGGCCGAGCCGCCGCTGGAGCACGAGGAACGCGCCGAAGAGCCCGAACACCGCCCCCGAGGCGCCCACCGCGCCGGTCCACCACATCCCGTAGTCGCCCGTCGCGACCGCGGCCTGGGTCGGAGGCGTGGACAGCATCAGGTACATCACCGAGCCGCCGAGGGCGCTGAGCAGGTAGATCGCGACGAACCTGGCGCGGCCGAGCATCGGCTCGAGGTAGCTGCCCATCACCCACAGGGCGTACATGTTGAACGCGATGTGCGTGATGCCGCCATGGGCGAACGCCGAGGTGAGGAAGCGCCAGGGCTCGCTCTGCGCCAGCGCCGGGACGAACGCGATCCGGTTGTCGAGCCCGGGGACGGCCATCTGCCCGAGGAACACCACCAGGCAGATGCCGATGATCGTCATCGTCGCGACCGGCCGACCGTCGGTGACCGAGCCGCCGAAGACGGTGCGCGCCTGACGCACCGTCTTCGCGCCCTCGGCCACGCAGTCGACGCACTGGATGCCGACTGCCGCCGGCCGCTGGCACTGCGGGCAGGTCGGCCGCATGCACCGCTGGCAGCGCACGTACGACTCGCGGTCGGGGTGCCGAGGGCACACCGGAACCTGCGCGACGGCATCCGGGTGGGCCTGCTCACTCACGTCGTGTACTCGTTCCTGCGGCGGAGCCCGCTGGTGGCGGAATCAGGCCTGGATCTCGACGCGCTCGATGACGACGTCGTCGAGCGGCTTGTCCTGACCACCGGTCGACACGCCGGCGATCGTGTCGACGACCTCGCGGCTCGGGCCGTCGGCGACCTCGCCGAAGATCGTGTGCTTGCCGTTGAGCCAGGAGGTGGCGCCGACGGTGATGAAGAACTGCGAGCCGTTGGTGCCCTTGCCCAGGCGCTTGCCGGCGTTGGCCATGGCGAGCAGGTAGGGGCGGTCGAACTGCTTGTCGGGGGAGATCTCGTCGTCGAACGCGTAGCCGGGGCCACCCGTGCCGCGACCGAGCGGGCAGCCGCCCTGGATCATGAAGCCGGGGATGATGCGGTGGAAGACCAGTCCATCGTAGAACGGCGTCGGGTTGGTGCGGCCGGCGTCGTCCTTGTACTCCTTCTCGCCCGTGGCGAGACCGGTGAAGCTCGCGACGGTCTTGGGCGCCTCGTTCGGGAAGAGCTCGACGACGATCGGACCGTGGTTCGTGTGCAGGGTTGCCTTCATGCGTTCGATCCTCTCATGGCGCGTGCTGCGGTCAGGCGGGTGATCCCGCCGGCCCGAGGTCGTGCAAGACGGGGCAGACAGGGCAGGATGGGGGCCAAGACGAACGTCCAACACGAGGAGGACACGTGTTCCGCACGCCCAGCAGGACCGAGCAGGCCAAGGATGCCGTCGCCGGTGGCGCCGAGAAGGTCACCGACAGCGCCCAGGTCGCTTCAGACAAGGCCGCCGAGCTCAAGGTGAAGGCCGCCGAGGCCGCCACCGTCACCGCCGCGAGCGCCGCGCTCGCCAAGGACAAGGCGTCCGACGCCGCCGAGATCGTCATGGAGTACGCGCACGAGGCCGCCGAGACGCTCGCCCCGAAGGTCGGGCATGCCCGCGAGACGTTCGTCGAGGACATCCTGCCCAAGATCGCGAGCGCGCTGGCCGCGATCGCCGCCGGTGCCGCCGCCGCGAAGGAGTCGGCCGCGGAGGCCGCCGACCGCGCACCCGACGCCTACGCCGTGCTCAAGGGCGACGCCGTGACGAAGAAGGGCGGCAAGGGCAAGTGGATCCTGCTCCTCGGCGCGCTCGCGGCCGGTGCCGCGGTCATGGCCTGGCGCAAGAGCAACGAGCGCCCGGACCCGTGGGCGACCGCGGGCTCGTACACGCCGCCGAAGCCGGTCTCGGAGAAGGTCAGCGACCTCGCCGGTGCCGCCAAGGACAAAGCCACCGACGTCAAGGACGCCGCCGTCGAGAAGGCGGGCGAGCTCAAGGACAAGGCCACCGACGCCAAGGATGCCGCGGCCGACAAGGCCACCGACGCCAAGGACGCTGCCACCGACAAGGTCGCCGACGCC